>ERZ1106950.1736-NODE-1736-length-12763-cov-3.003856_pt1 | contig 12763 bp, 12 predicted proteins | sample MGYA00403675_ERZ1106950 | MGnify/ENA primary metagenome ERZ1106950 (study PRJEB35170, sample SAMEA104062410) | human gut metagenome | biome: human gut; feature: human-associated habitat; material: faeces | place: Denmark | collected 2012-06-13 ... | reverse complement strand
GCTGAAAAAGCAAATCGCATATCAGGGGCTGGGGGCGGAAGAGAACCCGCCTCAGACTGCCCGCCTGGAGGTGAAAGATCCGGTGACCGGGACTGAAAGCAGTGCGGTTATGCCGCTTTTGAGCAGCCGTTTTTCCAATGAACGATGGGAGGACGGTCTGGATCTGAGGGTCATGGTCGAGGACTGTGACGCCGGAGTATTTCTTTTGGGAAATGCGCTGGTTCAACTGCCCGGGGATAACCCGGGCGCACCTTCCGCTGATGTCATAAACACAGACCTGTGCGCCGCCCTGCTGGAAGATCTGGGACTTCCGGCTGGTTGCTGCCAGATCACGGAGATCCGCTGGGACGGGCCTTCGTACGAGGAAAACGGCACGTTAAACAGACGCCTGCGGGTCAAGGGACGGCGGTTGGTGCGGGATTGCGAAGCTGTGTATGGGGGAAGGGCTGCGCTGAGTCCGCTGGACGGACAGCAGATTCAGGCGGTGTATGAGGAGTTGGAGCCGCAGGATACCATGGAGACAGACAGGAAGGAAGAGGAGGAAGCTGCGGCTGCGTCTTCGGTGGGAAAACGCCGGATATTGGAGTATACGGCCGTCTATGAGCGGTCTGAGATAAAAGGAGGGGATGATGTGAATCATAAAGAGGTGAGGCGCAGTGCGGCACGGTTCATTCCGGGGGTATTGGTGGTTCTGTTTTCTGTCGGCCTGATCGTCTTATGCGCCGCGGCTATCCGGGCGGACCGCGGGTACCGTGAGAACCAGGAGTCTTATGAGGCGGTCCGAAAACTGGCCAACGCCGTCTCGGACGGGGAGCAGGTTGGGGCAGTTGTGCTTTCGAAATTCCGGTCCGCAGCGCACCGTCCCACCCCGCCCGCCGATCCGTCCAAAGACGTCATTGCCCTGCCGGATATTCAGGAAGAAGCGTTGCGTAAAATAAACCCCGAATACTGCTTCTGGATCTACATACCGGGCACGCGCATCAATTACCCTGTGGCGCGGCATTGTGACAATCAGTTTTATCTCAGCCACAGATTTGACGGAGGTGAGGGCTGGTGCGGCAGTCTCTTTGCGGACTGTCGGGAGAAGCCTTTATCCGGGCCGGAAACCTTTGTTTACGGCCATAATATGAAGGACGGTACGATGTTTGCGGGCCTGAAGAACTATTTGGATGAGGACTTCCGGGTCCGGCATTCGAACATTTACGTTTATGATGGCGGCGCGTGGAATACTTACGCGGTGGAGTCGTGTTCGGTTGCCGGAATGGAGGAACATGCGTTGCAGGAACGCGGGCAGGAGATGGGGCGGATGCCGGATTCCGTCGGGACCGCCCCTGCGCCGACCGCCGCCGGAGCTGCCACCGTGCCGACCGCCGCCGGAGCTGCCACCGTGCCGACCGCCGCCGGGACCGCCCCTGCGCCCTCTCAGTATTTGACGCTGCTCACCTGCCAAAGCGGCGGGCGCAGGCTGGTGGTGCGGGCCGCTGCGAACAGGAAGGGGGCGCGGCTATGAGAGGACGGCCTGCGGTCCGGACTTGTTCCCGGATGTTATTGACAGCACTCCTTGGGTGCTTCCTGGCGGCCGGCACGGTTTTTGCCGGAACAGCCGGGAGCCGGGAGAAAGGGCTTGTGATAAACCAGGGCGAAAATATGAGAAAGACGATCCGCCAGGCTACCTTTATGGATGCCGCCGAGCGGGAGCGCTTTGTGCGGCCGCCGGAATACTACACGGATGAGTCCGGGGAACGATACCGGCTGGCGGACTGGAACGTGGAGTGCATTCCGGGAGAAACGGCTGGTCACGACGCAAAGAAGGAGGTAGTTTACCGGGCGGTGGAAGGGGCGCAGGTGATTCCCTGGCAGATTACAGTGGAGGAGGACCAGGACGGGGAGAACGCCCGGGGAGTGCTGGAAATGACGGAAAAAACAGTGCTGGGTGAGAGTTGGTCCGATGAATTTTCCGTGCCGGTCACCTTTCATTCCTATGGGGCCGAGCAATACGAGCTGGGAGAAATTATGATCCCCGCGGGCCAGGAATTTCCGCTGTCCGAAGCGTACCGGGAGGAACTGCTGCGGGTCCTGGGCCTTAAGAGCAGCGATTATGTGGTGGAGAACATGGTTTGGGACGGCGAACCTTATGCGGACGCAGGCGGCGAGGTCTGCCGGGATGCTGTCGCGTCTGGGAAAAAACGGGTGGCGGATTACCGGGTGGTCTATGCGGGACAGATCGTGAGGACGATTCCGGAGCGCTATTGCCTGAAAACCGTCTATGAGTTGAACATTCCGGTCCGGGAGCCGTCGGTAACCGTGATCCGCGAGACCACGGCAGAGGCAGAACAGACTGTTCCGGAATACGAAAGTGGAAAGTTCTGGTACCTGATACGCAGCGGAGTGGTGGTCACCATTGCAGTAGGGCTGTTTGCAATTTTACTGGGTACGATTGTGCTACTTGCAGCCTGGCGGAGGGAGGAGAGAAGAAAAAAGAGGAAATAAAAACGAATGCGCCGGGGCTTGAGCCGCCGGGGGGACATGTGGTAAAATGGCGGTGACGGGCGGTGAGCGCCCAAAAGAAAGGAGCAAGCGATATGAATCCGGTTTATGATAAACTGCTGCGCTGCTATGACAGCGTGAAGGACAGAATTCCGTTCGCACCGGACGTGGCGCTGGTGCTTGGGTCCGGGCTTGGGGACTATGCGGACCACATTCAGGTGGAGGCAGCCATCGACTACCACGAGATTGAAGGATTTCCCGTCTCCACTGTGCCCGGGCACAAGGGCCGTTTTGTATTCAGCCACATCGAGGGGGTCCCGGTGGTGCTGATGCAGGGGCGGGTCCACTACTATGAAGGGTATGCGATGACAGACGTGGTGCTTCCCATCCGCCTGATGAAGCTCATGGGGGCAAAGATCCTGTTTTTGACCAATGCGTCCGGCGGAGTCAACTTTGACTTTGCGGCGGGAGATTTAATGCTGATCCGGGACCAGATTTCAAGCCTGGTGCCGTCGCCGTTAATCGGTCCCAATCCGGACGAGCTTGGACCGCGGTTCCCGGATATGAGCCATATTTACGATGAAGACCTTCGCAGCCTGATTCGGGAATGTGCGGAGGAACTTGATATCCCGTTACGGGAGGGCGTCTATGTCCAGTTCACCGGCCCGGCTTATGAGAGTCCCCAGGAGGTGCGGATGTGCCGGATCCTGGGAGGCGACGCCTGCGGTATGAGCACGGCCTGCGAGGCGGTGGCGGCAAACCACATGGGGATGAAGATCTGCGGTATTTCCTGCATTTCCAACCTGGCCTGCGGCATGACGGATCAGCCCCTCAGCCACAAGGAGGTCCAGGAAACCGCCGACCGTGTGGCGCCCAGATTCCGGGAGCTGGTGACAAGGGCAATCGGGCGTATGGGTTCATTGTAGTGCGAACCAGTTTAGAAGGAATTTAAAAAAAATTAAAGAAAAAGACATAGCAATCGCCGTGGTTTCGTAGTAATATGTATCATGTATTCGCGCCGGGGGCTATTCCGGCGTGGATAACTGAGGAGTATTTTGTGAGAAGCAAAATAACGAAGAGGAGATACTGAATTATGAAAAAACATTATTTAGCCATCGCAGTGCTGGCACTGGCGCTGGGAATGACCGCCTGCTCTTCCAAGAAGGCGGAGGAGACCACTGCCGCCCAGACGACTGCAGCGGAGGCGACGACTGCAGCGGAGACGACCACGGCGGCGGAGACCACCGCAGCTGCCGAGTCCGATCAGGATGAGGAGTATTTTTACGGATATGTGAAGGAACTTACGGATCAGATCGTGACGGTTGAGGACGACGAGGGAAAACAGGCGAAGTTTACATACGCGGATGCGGAATTCTCGGATGACCGCAAGCTGGGAGTGGGCGACGAGGTTGAGGTTACCTTCTACGGCGAGCTGTCCGACGGTGAGAACAAGGCGGTATTTATCGATATCGTAACCTCCGCTGCCGAGGAGGCCGAGGAAGCGGCTGCCGAGGAGGAGGATCCGGTGACCAACGGCACCATCGAGAAGGTGGACGGCAAAACCATGACGGTGAAAACCGAGGACGGTACTTATACCTTTGACACCTCCATCGCCCAGCAGGTGACAAAGGGCGGCATCAAGGCAGGCGTGGAAGCGGAGATTACCTATTACGGAGATCCCGAGGACGAGGAAGAGCCGGCAATGGCCACCAGAATCGTGACCGAGGACGCCAGTGATTCTGCGGATGCGGATATCTACATGCTGACCGGAAAGGTGCTTCAGGTGAACAGCAACACCGTTGTTCTGGAGACCTCCGATGCGGATAAGAGCATCTTTACATTTGTGGGCGGGGACGGCATGTTTGACAGCCTGAAGGAGGGTGATACCGCCACGGTCAGCTATGAAGGAACCCTGACCGGACGGACCATCACCGCTACCGGTTTACAGTAAATTAGAAGAGAAAATACAGAATATGGAAAAAACAATGGCCCGTCAGTTCAACGACGGGCCTATTGCATCCTCCGATTTCCTTGCATTTGTGCGCATTCCCAGCCTGGTCCCGGCATAATTGGACAAAAAACCCCATAGGCTGTAAAAAGGATCGATATGGACGGAGATACCCTTATGATGATACCCACCGACATTTTGGCGCCAAAGCCGCGCAGAGGGCGGCTGCTGGGGCGTATGACGGAGAATGCGCTGTTCTGGGCCGTTCTTGTGCTTCTCGGCATCGGAGCCGTCACTTCATTTTACTATGAGCAGCAGATCACTGCCGCCGCACCGGACAAAGCCCATGAGTCCGTTTCCGCCCGGCAGGGCCAGCGCATCCTGCGCTATCAGATGCAGAATGGGCAGCTGACGGTTTATCCGTGATGCGGCTTTTTGGCATCCGCTCCTGAGTTCCCAATTCGTGCGCGCTCGAATTCAGAGAACAGGCTGTCAGAGAAACAGCTCCAGAAGAAACACCAGCCCGCAGGCGCCGCAGGCAACCCCGAACAGCCCGGCGCCGCGGTAGGCAAGTACCAGGGCGGCCAGGAAACCGGCCATGGCCGAGACCGGGCTGGAGGTGGCGGTGAGAATGGACGGGAAGGTCATGACCGCCAGCGTCACGTAGGGTACATAATAGAGGAAGGAACGGATGGTCCGGTTCCGGATGGGCTTTCGGATCAGAGTCAGCGGCAGCACCCGGATCAGGTAAGTGACGGCAGCCATGACAAAAATGTAGAGATATACGTTATGCTTCATGGAGTTCCTCCTTTTCTTCCGCTTCCTCCACCGGGAACAGGACAGCCCCGGCTCCGGCTACCAGCACGGTCAGGATAATGATGCGCATTCCCGTGGAGATTTGGCTGACCACCGGCAGAAGGGTGAACAGCAGGCTGGCCGCCATGGACACTGCGACCAGTCCGGCCAACACCTTCTGCTTCCTGGCCGGAGGCACAATCACGGCGATAAACATGCCGTAGAGCGCCACATTCAGCGCGTTTAATACCCTGGCAGGAAGGACGTTTCCGGAAACCACGCCAAGGAACGTGCCCAAGGTCCAGCTGGGAGCGGCTACGCTGATTGCGCCGTAGGCATAAAAGGGGTTTAACATTCTGTCCGCTCCGATGGAGATGCCGAAGATCTCATCCGTGACCCCATAGGCCACCAGCAGGCGGTGGAAAAAATGCATGTTCGGATCTAATTTCTGGGAAAGGGCGCAGGACATCAGGAAATACCGCAGGTTGATGATCAGCTGCGTGCACGCCATCTCCACGTAGGAGGTGCCGACCGTGATCAGCCCCAGGGCCGCGAACTGCCCGGCGGAGGTCAGGTTGGTGATGGACATAAGCGATGCGGGGAAGGCCCCCAGCCCCACATTTCTTGCCGCGATGCCCAATGTAAAGGAAACCGCAAGATATCCCATGGCAATGGGGATGCCGTCATGGGCGCCCTGCAGATACCAGTCTCGATTGTTCTTCATAATCTTTTATTCTCCCTGTTTTTCAAAAGTCCGCCCCTATTTTACCACCCCGAGGGGCAGGAGTGAACGGACTCTTCCCATTTTATACATTAGAAAATTTAATTGCAACACTAAAATATATAAGAACAAAAAATAGATAAAAAAATTAGCACTCACCTCTTGACAGTGCTAATAAAGCGTGTTATAGTACGACTAGAACACAGATACAAGAGCACAATTCCGAATAGAGGAGGAATGAGTGATGAACATCAATAAATTTACGCAAAAATCGATGGAGGCGGTGCAGAACTGCGAGAAGCTGGCTTACGAGTACGGAAACCAGCAGATCGACCAGGAGCACCTGCTGTACGCTCTGCTCACCCTGGAGGACAGCCTGATTTTAAAACTGGTGACCAAGATGGGGATTCAGGGCGATATGCTGAAAAATGAGGTGAAACAGGCGCTGGAGAAGCTGCCCAAGGTCAGCGGAGGCGGCCAGCTCTACATCAGCAACGACTTGAATAAGGTGCTGATCAATGCGGAGGACGAGGCCAAGTCCATGGGCGACGAGTACGTTTCCGTGGAACACCTGTTTTTGGCCCTGATTAAGCATCCCAGCCGGGCGGTCAAAAACCTGTTAAAGATGTACAACATTACCCGGGAGACATTTTTACAGGCGCTGTCCACGGTGCGCGGCAACCAGCGGGTGGTCAGCGACAACCCGGAGGCCACCTACGACACCCTGACCAAGTACGGCTACGACCTGGTGGAACGGGCGCGTGAGCAGAAGCTGGACCCGGTGATCGGCCGCGACAGCGAGATCCGAAACGTGGTCCGGATCCTTTCCCGTAAAACTAAGAACAACCCGGTGCTGATCGGCGAACCCGGCGTGGGCAAGACCGCCGTGGTGGAGGGCCTGGCCCAGCGGATTGTGCGGGGCGACGTGCCGGACGGACTGAAGGACAAAAAGCTGTTTGCTCTGGATATGGGTTCTCTGGTGGCCGGGGCCAAGTACAGGGGCGAGTTTGAGGAGCGTCTGAAGGCTGTGCTGGAGGAAGTGAAGAAGAGCGACGGGCAGATTATCCTTTTTATTGACGAGCTGCACACCATTGTGGGCGCGGGGAAAACCGAGGGCTCCATGGACGCTGGAAATATGTTAAAGCCTATGCTGGCCAGAGGCGAGCTGCACTGCATCGGCGCCACCACCCTGAACGAGTACCGCAAATACATTGAGAAGGACGCGGCGCTGGAGCGCCGGTTCCAGCCGGTGCTGGTGGATGAGCCGACGGTGGAGGACACCATTTCCATTCTCCGGGGCCTGAAGGAGCGCTACGAGGTGTTCCACGGCGTGAAGATCACGGACTCCGCGCTGGTGAGCGCCGCCACCCTGTCCGACCGCTACATTACCGACCGGTTTCTGCCGGATAAGGCCATCGACCTGGTGGACGAGGCCTGCGCCATGATCAAGACCGAGCTGGACACCCTTCCGGCGGAGCTGGATGAGATGTCCCGCAAGATTATGCAGATGGAGATTGAGGAGGCGGCCCTGAAGAAGGAGACCGACCACTTAAGCCAGGACCGTCTGGCGGACCTGCAGAAGGAGCTGGCGGAGCTGCACGACGAGTTTGCGGCCCGGAAAGCCCAGTGGGAGAATGAGAAGGCCAGCGTGGACCGCCTTTCCGCTCTCCGGGAGGAGATCGAGACGGTAAACCGGCAGATTCAGGACGCCCAGCAGCGATACGACCTGAACAAGGCCGCGGAACTCCAGTACGGCAAGCTGCCCCAGCTGCAGAAGGAGCTGGCCGAGGAGGAAGAGCGGGTAAGAAACGAGGATTTAAGCCTGGTGCGCGAGAGCGTGACCGAGGACGAGATCGCGCGGATCATTTCCCGCTGGACCGGAATCCCGGTGGCGAAGCTGACCGAGAGCGAGCGCAGTAAGACGCTTCATCTGGACGATCTGCTCCACAAGCGGGTGATCGGCCAGGAGGAGGGCGTGGAGAAGGTGACCGAGGCCATTATCCGGTCCAAAGCCGGTATCAAGGATCCCACCAAGCCCATTGGCTCCTTCCTGTTTTTGGGCCCCACCGGCGTGGGCAAGACCGAGCTGGCCAAGGCCCTGGCGGAAGCGCTGTTCGACGATGAGGGCAACATGGTCCGCATCGATATGAGCGAGTACATGGAGAAGCACTCCGTGGCCCGCCTGATCGGAGCGCCTCCGGGATATGTGGGCTACGACGAGGGCGGACAGCTGACCGAGGCGGTACGGCGCAAGCCTTACTCGGTGGTGCTGTTTGACGAGGTGGAGAAGGCCCATCCGGACGTGTTCAACGTGCTGCTCCAGGTTCTGGACGACGGGCGGATTACGGATTCCCAGGGGCGGACCGTGGACTTTAAGAACACGATCATTATCCTGACGTCCAACATCGGATCCCAGTACCTGTTAGAGGGCATCGGCGAGGACGGCCGCATCCGGCCTGAAGCCGAGACCGCGGTGATGAATGATCTGCGGGCCCACTTCCGGCCGGAGTTCTTAAACCGTCTGGACGAGGTGATTCTGTTCAAGCCCTTAACCAGGGAGAATATCGGCGGAATCGTGGACTTGTGCGTGGCGGATTTGAACAGGCGTCTGGCGGACCGGGAATTGACCATCGAGCTGACCGCTCAGGCTAAGGAGTTCGTTATCGAGCGGGGCTATGATCCGGTGTACGGCGCGCGGCCGCTGAAGCGTTACCTTCAGAAACACGTGGAGACGCTGGCAGCCAAAATCATTCTCCAGGACGGCGTCCGCGCAGGCAACACCATTGTGATCGACGTGTCCGAACATCAGGACCGGCTGATCGCCTATGTGGAGTAATTTTTAAATTTTTGGAATCCGTGTGAAAAAGGCGTGGGGGGCCTATCCTGCGCCTTTTTTAGTGGAAAAACCACTGGAATTTGCAAAAAATGAGCGAAATTGGGAATGAAGTCTTGACAATGAAAAACATAAGCGATAATAATATTGTGAACCGGATTCCAACTGGGTCCGGGTCAGATGATTCTGCAGAGACGGAGGAAGAAAACAAACCATGGGCAGTATACCGAAAGATCCGGTTATTTTATTGAGCTATATAAATACGCAGCTGAGGGATCACTATGGCACGCTTGATGAGTTTTGCCGTTCTGCCGGTGTACAGAAGGCGGAGATCGTCTCCACACTATCCGGTATCGGTTATAAATATGAGCCGGCGCAGAATCAATTCCGTTGAAACGCCTTGTATCAGGCCATGAGATTATCGCAGCCGGGCGGCTTTATCTGATCGGAATCCATCGGATAAGGCCGTTTTTTGTACGTCTGTGGGAAACGAAAGAGAAGGGGATGAAATGGCACGTTACCGCTATAAAGCGCTCCGGATGGACGGCACCTGCTGCGCAGGAACGCTGGAGGCTGCGGACGAGCAGTCGCTGCTTGAGATGCTTCACCGAAGGGGAATTTATTGTTACGAATATCGCAGAACAGAGGCGGAGAACGGCCGTCGGACTTCCAGCAGAGTGAAGTCCGACGCCATCCCGCCTTTCTGCCGTCAGATGTCCACCATGCTGGGTGCGGGCGTGCCTGTTTCCAGAGCGCTTTCCGTCTGCGGCAGTTCCACCCGTGACCGCTCCCTTGGGCGGATTCTGGCCCGGCTTAACGAGACGGTGCAGAAGGGGCGGACGCTGTCCGAGGCCATGGCGGAGATGAACGGGATATTTCCCGGACTGTTGGTCCATATGGCCGCTATGGGAGAGCTGAACGGTTCATTGGACCGGGTGATGGCGAAAATGGCGGATCATTACAGCCGGGAGGCAAAGCTGCGCAAGAAGATCAGGAGCGCAATGACCTACCCCGCCATTTTGCTGGTGGTCACGCTGGCGGCTACGGCATTTATGCTGACCGCCGTGCTGCCCAGGTTTGCGTCGCTTTTGTCCGGAACGGAGCTTCCGGCGTTCACTCGTTTCCTGCTGGGGACGAGCGCGTTTCTGAAAATCCACGGGCTGCATCTGCTGCTGGCTGTTCTGGGACTTTTGGGGCTGGGAGCCTGGATTTTGACGATTCCCGCGGTCCGTCTGGAAAAGGACCGGCTGCTTTTGGGGCTTCCGGTGGTGGGGAGGCTGCTGAAAACCGTGTACACGGCCCAGTTCGCCTCGTCCTTTTCACTGCTGTATGCCAGCGGTATCAGCATTTTGGAAAGCCTGGACGCTGCAGCGGCCGTGATGGGAAATTCCTACATACGGATGTGTCTGGGGCAGGTGGGAATGGACCTGCGCAAGGGAGAAATGCTCTCCCAGTCGCTGGAACGGCGGCGTATCTTTCTTCCGGTATTTATCTCACTGGTGGCGGCCGGCGAGGAATCGGGCGCGCTGGAGAGTATATTGGCGGATGCGGGGATCTTTTACGAGTCGGAATCCGAAAGGGCCCTGGAACAGATGGTTGCGCTTCTGGAGCCCTGTGTGATGATCGTGATGGCCCTGGTGGTCGGAAGTATTGTGATCGCCGTCATGATGCCCATTTACACCATGTATTCCCATATGCTGTGATGAGGAGGAAATCGTTGAGACATTATCTCTATCTGGAGGACAGGCGGATCGCCTATGTGTGCGGTTGCTTTAAGGGCGGAGTGTTCACGCTGCGCGCTGCAAAGACCGCAGAATTAACCAGTGCCGGGGACGTGCAGGAGGCAGTAGCGTTTCTGCGGTCAGCGGGCCTGGCCGGAAAGCGCGTGATTGCGGCGGTGGGTGGAAGCGAGACCGTTTTGCGTGAGATGCGCCTTCCCGCGGCGTCCGCGGAGATTACGCGGGGAATGATCCGAAATGAAATCGCCTATTTTCGGAAAACGGCCGCGGCCACTGCGGTGGACATGGATCTCCTGGAGCGGGCGGGACGGGGAAAGGAGCAGCATCTCCTGGCGTATGCCATGGAACTGGAACGGTTAGAGAAGCGGCTGCTGCCCTTAAAGGAGGCCGGTATTTCCTGCGCACGTCTGAGCGTGCTGCCGGACTGTATGGCGAAGTTTGCCTTTCGTATGGGAGCGCGCCGCCAGACCGCCGTGGTAGCGGCGCTGGAATCGGATCAGCTGCGCCTGTTCCTGGTTAAAGACGGGCACTGCCTTATAAACCGGAATGTCCGGCTGAATGTGAGGCGCTTCTGCGACGCTGGAGCGGAGGGACTTCTCTATGAGGAGATTGCGGATCAGATCGGAAAGCTGGTCCAGTTCTGCGAGGCCCGCACGGAGTCGGAGACCGTGCAGCAGGTGATGATTCTCCCGGGCAGACTGAAGGACGCGGATGCGGCGGCCGCTTCTGTGGGCGGTCTGCTCAGGCTGCCCTGCCGCTGTCTCCGGTTTGACATCCGCCCGGCTGGGAAAAGCCAGGCGGCAGAGGAGGACATTCACTTCAGCGCGATGGTGCTCTGCGCCGCCCACCGGCCTGAGAAGGGACTGTCCCCGGTGAATCTCCTGGCCGCGGAGCGCGGATTGTCCCGGCGTGGAAGGGGAATCCTGCCGGAGGGATTCGGCGCCCGCTGTCTGTTGTTTGCAGCGGCCAACGCGCTGGCAGTGGCCGGAATCTGGTGTTATCTGGAGGCCGGGACATACCGCGCACTGCAAAAATCCCGGGAGCTGTCCGCCTACCTGTCGGAGGATAAAGGCGTGGCGGCCTACCGGGAGAAGATGGCCAAACATCAGGAGCAGGCCGATGATCGCGCTTACCAAAGCCGGATTGAGGCGGAACAGTTCATCGACGTGGTGATTGTGTCGGAGCCGACCTTGGAGGAAAGCGGGGACCGGTTCTTTTATGAAACGATGGAGGATGTGACCTTTGACCGCCTGTTTCAGCGCATGGCCAGGGAGTCCGGACTGACGGTGCGCAGACTGGAAATCATCCGGTCAGAGTCCGGGAAGGGGGATTTCCAGCCGGAGAGGGCTGTGCCCAGGGCGGAAAGCACGGACAGTGCGGGAAATTCAGGCGGCGCGGGGAGTTCAGGCAGTGCGGGGAATTCAGGCAGCGCGGGGAGTTCAGGCGGCGCGGGGAGTTCAGGCAGCCTGGGAAATGCCTCCGGCCCGGAGTTCCGGTACGCGCAGATTCATTTGGAGCTGGCCGGCGACAGTGTTCGGGATGCAATGAGGATGGCGGACCGGATTGACGCAGAGCCTGCCAGCATGGTGGTGAGTTACATGGGAATCGAGCCGGACAGGCGCGTGAAGGCCTCGGCATCGGAGACGGCCGGCGTGATCTGCCGGATGGATGTGGATATTTACTGGGTGGAGCCGCGCGCAGCGGAGAAAGGCATGGAATAGGCGATATGGCGTACAAAAGAAAGGGCGGGCCGGGCCCAAGGGCGGGATTTTCATTGGTTGAGGTGATCGTCAGCGTGGCGCTGATCGCCCTGATCAGCACGGGATTCCTGTATATGATGGCGGCAAACTCGGAGCTTCTGTCGCGGGAGTACCGTTTGGACCGTTCCAGCTATGAGCTCGGCGCGCTGGCGGATCGCGGGGAGGGAAGGGCCGGGGAGAAGGTTCTCACAGTGTATTTCCAAATGGATTCCGGTGAAACGCTGGAAGAGTATTTTCGCGAGTACACGGTTGGGGAAGACGGGGAAAACCGGATTACCTATTTCCGGCACGAGTAATGGGAGGACATGGAGTGGGCAAAGACACAGAAAGCAGGGCCAGGCGCTGCGGTGGCTTCACACTGCTGGAGACCGTAATGGCATTGACCATTGCCTCCATCGCGCTGCTCTTTTTCACCGGTTTTCTGGTGCCCCAGCTGAAGCTGTATTACCGGTTCGGGCGGACCTCGGAGGCAAAACAGGT
>ERZ1106950.1734-NODE-1734-length-12765-cov-3.397482_pt1 | contig 12765 bp, 8 predicted proteins | sample MGYA00403675_ERZ1106950 | MGnify/ENA primary metagenome ERZ1106950 (study PRJEB35170, sample SAMEA104062410) | human gut metagenome | biome: human gut; feature: human-associated habitat; material: faeces | place: Denmark | collected 2012-06-13 ... | reverse complement strand
TATGGCAGGTATATACCGAACTGTATCCGAAATCTTTACATAATCGTTTTGAAGAGCTCCAAAGGAGCAGAAATAAGACCCCTTGACACTGTTTATCCATACAGTTAAAAATAATACTGTATACAAACACAGTATAGAGGGACTTTTATGCGTATTGAAATCTGCATAGCCAAAGAAAAAATGACTAAAATGCCAACCGGTGCTGTGGATGCGTTAAAGGAAGAATTAACCCGACGCATCAGTAAACGTTATGACGATGTAGAGGTGATCGTAAAAGCCACCAGCAACGATGGCCTTTCTGTTACACGCACCGCAGATAAGGATTCTGCAAAAACTTTTGTTCAGGAGACTCTGAAAGATACCTGGGAATCTGCTGACGAGTGGTTTGTTCACTAATTAACACGTAAAATCGGTAACGTCTGGAAATCATTCAATACTCGCACTATCGAAAGTTCACCAGCCAACCGCAGCACGTCCTGCATACGTCGTGTCTGCGGTTTTTCTTTTTCGCTTACATTGTGTCTGGTTCTTCCGGCCACTCAATATCAGGTGCAGTTGATGTATCAACACGGTTCAGCAACACCCGATACTTTTTCCAGGCTTCCAGCAACAAGGTTTCTTCCTCCGTTGCGATCTCCAGCTCAACAACAGTCTGAACGTACCGGGAACAGCCTCCTTCAGAGCTTGAAGGATATCAATGTTCGCTTCCTGTTAACTGCCGGACAAGTGCAACCAGTTCGCTTACCTGATTTTCCAGAGTGCTGATCCGGGTGTCTGCTGTTGCCAGATTTTGACGTAGCGTTGTGTTTTCCTCTTCCAGCGCGGTAACGCGATCATCTGTTTCACGGGCGACCTGAACAAGTAAACCCGTCACGGCGGCGTAGTCAACATTAAGATAGCGCGTTTCTTCGCGTAGCTTGTTGCCGTCAACGGTCGGACCTTGCAACTCTTCACCATAATGAGTAAACGATCCCACAGCTTCTGGTATCGCCTCCATTACTTCCTGTGCAATAACGCCAGCATAAGGCAGGCCGTTTTCCTTGAGCGTGTAGGTGTAACCGTTCATTTTGCGGATTGCTTTCGTCGCGTCGCTGATAACGCGAATATCGTCTTTAAGGTCGCGGTCTGATGACTGATTCAGCGTTGTGCAATTAATAGCGCCATTTACATCAAACAACTGGCCTGCTGGTGTTCTTTGCGCATAAAACAGATACGCAGCAGACGTTGCAACCTCAAAAACGTTTTGTCGATCACTTGACCCCCAGACCGCGATGCTAACTGGCAGTTCTGAATTACCTGAATTAAGTAAAGCAAAACGATTGCCAGTCCCTGTTTGTTTTCTAATTACTAAATCGGCAGTTGAGTTAACCTCATCTTTGTTGATGGTTAGCGCCTGCGCTGTAGCACCGTTAACAGTGCCACTTAGTAGTTGAACCGCTCCATCATCGCCATTTAACAGCACTTGAGCGCTGCTTCTGTGGTTTTTCAGGAACAACTTTTTGCCTGTGCTTTCTGATGTGCCTACCGACCACGCCGAATTGGTTCCAGTGCTATCAACACCACGAACGGTACAATTCATGCTGCCATAATCTGACGTACTTCCAAGCACATCAATCCGCCCGCCACCTAATTTTGATGGAGTCGTCGAGGTTAACGACCTGACGGTTACATCCTGATTCCATCCGGAAACAACAACCTGACTCCACGCTGTCCAGTTTCCATTAACAACAAAGCGAACGTATATACGTTTTGTGTCGCTGTTAATCAGCGTTTGCATGTTCGCATAATCTGAATCCCTAACCTTACGAGTCGATTCAACACGGAGCAAAAAGTTACCTGTTACGCCGTCAGGCTTGTTGGTGATATTTGCACCACCTGCAGAGGATGGACAAATATAGTATTTAACTGCCCCGGCATCTGACTTGATGATGGTCAGGTTGTTAAGATTAACCGTCTGGCCGTCAATGTTTTCCGGCTCGATGGCTCCTGCTATCCCGGCACTGAACGTAGCAACGGCTGAAAACGCTGTCGTACCTTTGAAAGCCAGTTGACCACCAATCGTTAATCCCTTGTCGAGTTTCGCTTGCGTGATCAATTTGCTGTTTTGTTTCTGATCAGGACTCTCACCAAAAGCCAGATCCCCATTAGTATCAATTCCAAGATACTTTGGGTTCATGTTGTCTAACTTAAACCCAATGGACACATTTTCAGAAGAACCAGAACGCGTTAAAACCAACGGCGTGTGCTGTACTCCATAGATGCTGAGCGTAGTTGCCGATGAGTCAGTGTCGGTATTTGCAATCTCAATCGTTCTGCTTTTAATTTTATACGCTACTGTGAGATCACGGACTTCAACCCTCCCGTCGTGACGAACAACAAGATCCCCTCCTGATGTCCCCCCTGCTGTCTTTGCCCTGATGCGAACTTCGCCAAGCGAATCAGTGTTAGGACCAGCATAGATTATGCCGCGCTCTGTGTTATCGCCAGTATAAAACCGCAAAGCGGTGACTCCACTGTCTGCCCGCAGGAAGACTGACGGTGTACCTTTTTTGATTGTCAAGTCACCGGTCATTGTATCGCCGGTTTTTTTTACCTGCGCATCGTTCGTTACGTTGCCAAGTCCAACATCCGATTTCGACGGCTTGTTTGCCGAGCCGTATAGCTCATTGACGCTAAAAGTCCCGTTGTTAAGCCGGTCATCGTTGCCGGCATAGATCTTAATCTTCGCGGTTGAGTAGTCGATATTGATCGCTGACCACGTATCGCCGCACCGCGAGAATATACCAGAACCGTGGCTATAAATGGTCGCCGTGCTTCCGGTCGGCTTATCACCGCGCCAGAAATGACCACCTTTGTCACGCAGAGCTTTTAAGATCTCTACATCGCTCATCTTGCCGTTTGTTGATATCCCGCTACCGCCAAGACCGAAAGCGCCTGTAAGCATAGCATTAGAAAGACCCAAATCTGCTTTAGTCGGCTTGTTTACCTGGTCGTAAATCCTTACAACGTTGCCTTCAATATATCCAGAAGGCGCGGCGGTTTGCTTAACAAATCCGTCTGGAATGTATAATTCCGTGCGTGCCGTCTGCGCCAGTACCGCAACCTTTGCGCCGTTGATAAATGCGCGCTGGAAGGCCCAAACCTCAATAAAGCCATCACCTTTAACCAGGCCGTAACGCATCTGGTTGTTATCGGTCAGCCCGGTTGACCCTAAGCGGCGTATACTCAGATGACGAGAAACATTATCCGCACTAAGCAAAGAAGGCAGACCGCGCGCCGAGATCTCGATAAAGTCAATGTTTCCGTAAGGGGAGACGTAGTTACCAGCGTTAGTAACCATTAGCGTTACATGGCAATTGTTGCTTCCGGGATCGGAAAGTTTCGCGATCTTTATGTAAAAAGACTCATTACCAGTAACAACGGGCCAATCGTATTGCGTCATCGGGCTGACGAGTCCCCCGACCTTGTCGAGATATTCTTTCGCCTTGTTCTCTGACGCTTTAGCGTTGGTTTCGCTGACCTTTGCTGCTGCCTCACTATTTTTCGCGTTGGTTTCTGATTTTTTGGCTGCTGTCGCGGAGTTTGCCGATGCAGTTTGTGAGTCTGCTGCCGCCTGTGCGCTGTTATCCGCATTCGTCTCAGACGTTTTTGCGGCCTTCGCGGAATTTCCTGCTGCCGTTGCCGAGGAAGCTGCACTGCCGGCGCTCGAGGCAGCGCTCGTTTCTGATGATTTTGCCGCCACTTTTGAAGCCGACGCATCCCGGGCTGAGGTGGCAGCTTCTGACGCTTTCGTGGTCGCGGTGGATGCAGAAGTGGCCGCAGATTTTTGTGATGCTGCGGCATTCGTTTCTGACGTTTTCGCTGCACCGGCACTGGTGGCTGCCGCGCTTTTTGAAGACTCTGCGGCGGCAGCACTTTTTGATGCTTCAGTGGCCTTTGTTGATGCCGTTCCTGCGCTGGAAGACGCTGACTGAGCCGACGACGCGGCCTGTCCGGCTGACGTGCTGGCTGCACGTGCTGAGCCTGCAGCATCAGTCGCACGGGTTGCCGCCTCACGGGCTGATGTGCCGGCATCGCTGGCTGACTTCTTCGCGGCTGCTGTGTTCTGCGCCACTGCGGACGCGTTACGCGCCACCTCTTCCACCATCAGTTCAAAGCGGCGCAGTGCCTCCGGACGGGCATCATCCTCCGTCATGGCACCGAGAAAATCATTCAGCGTACCGGGTCGGGAATCTTCATACACGGTGATGGTCCCGGCATGTGACGGCGGGAATCCTTCCACCAACAGAATAACGCTGTACTGACCGTACTCAACGTCCATGCTGTAACGCCCGGCTTCATCCGGATTTTCTGAGGCCACCGTGTTCACCACCACCGTGGTGCTGTTACGTTTTGCTTTCAGCTGGATTGTGCAGTTCTGTACCGGTTTACCTGCACCGTCTTTCAGTACACCTGAAATCTTTACTGCCATATTCACCCCACAAAAAAGCCCGCCTGAACCGGCGGGCTGTCATAACACTGTGTTACCTGGCTAATCAGAACTTATAACCGACACCCATGATGAAACCGTCAGTGCGCCAGTCACCACTGCCGGAGCCTTCATAAGCAATATCAATGGCCACGGATTCGGTCGGGTTAAACTGCACGCCAGCCCCCCACGCCAGAGACGTGTTGCTGCGGCGACCGTCATCACTTCCGGTCAGCACTTCGTGCGTTTTCCCCTTGTTGTCAGTTACGCGGAGATAATCCCCGGAGAAAGTCGAAACACGGCTGTAAGCCACACCCGCCATCGCATACGCGCTGAACCATTCATTCACGCGCACAGACGGCCCCGCCATCACGCTGAACCAGCGATTACGCACGGAATCTTCATGCCAGCGGGTATCGCTGTAATGAGTCAGCTGGCGATTCTTGTCTTCTGCATAGCTGAATGACGTCACCATCCCCAGCGTGTCCGTAAACTCATAGCGGTATTTCACGTTAATCCCGTTAAGATCATCGCTGCCGGGAACGTTCGTCGAGGCATGAAGATACCCCGCGCTCAGCGTGGACTGATGTTCAGACGCCCATGAAGGCGCACCGGATACGACCAGACAGATGGCTGCGGACAAAATGGCTGCACAAACTTTACGCATAATTACCTCTCGCTTTTCTGCAATAAAAAAGGCGTCATTCCTGACGCCCTTTATTGGGGTTATAACAATTTCAACGAATACTGATGCCGGAAGCAGCCTTTTTGGTCACAATCACCGTACAGTCGGTGATATTGCCTGCCCCCTGATTGCCTTTCTGGAAAATCTTAAACTCCAGAGTGACGCTACCACCACCACTAGGCATATCAATAACTGCACTGTAACTACCGGGAATGGCCCCTTTAGTTTCTCTGGATGCGATTAATACACCGTTTTTGCGAACTTCAAAACCATAACCCGTGTATCTTGTACCTCCCGGGTTATTACCACTTCCCGGATCGCTATACGCTATTCCGTTAAAGATAATGGGCGGAATAATAATCTGGCGGTCAAAGTTATGATCATCGCTGATGGTGACTGTAACCGTACCGTTTGGTGTTTCCGTGTTACCCCACGTACCGACTTTTTTCGGGAAGGCTTTTGATACAGCTTTAACGAAATCCCCTCTGACCTGAGTCGCCTCCAGCATGCCCTTAATCGTACAGTTTTCATTTACCGTGACATTGTTGAGCGTCCCGGCGTTCGCATTCACACTGCCACTGATATCCGCATTTTTAGCGGTCAGCTTTCCGTCTGATGTCAGGGAAAATACCGGAGGACTGCCACCGCTGGTAATGGTGGGGGCCGTCAGGCGTTTCAGGAACACTTCATTCATGAATATCTGATCGCCCTGACCAACAAACATCGGCTTTGTGTTGCCATTCGCAGGATTAATCATCGCAATCCTGTCTGCTGCCAGCAGCACCTGACTCTGCATGCCGTCAGGGGTGTTCTCAATACCGGCACCGATACCCGCAATATAAAGGCGTCCGTCCTGCATCTGCTGCAGCTTCACTGCCCACATGCTGTTCAGGTTATTATTTGTATCAACCTGAACCTTCTGTATCTGCTGGATTGCCGCACTCTGGTCTTCCAGTTTCTTATTGACGGTCTGTGTTATTTCATTGCTGACATCCGTTATGGACGTCCTGATTTCAGTCAGGTCAGGCGCAAGCTGACCGTTATCAATCTGCGTCCACAGCTCCTGAGCCAGATGGGTTTTCCCTATCTCGCCTTTGAAAAAATCCAGATAGCCTGATGCATCATCACTCGGCTGACCGACAGCCTCCACGAATGCCGATTTGCCAACGGTGTTCACACTGCGAACGTAAAAATAATAATCATGGCCCGGTTTGATATTGATACTGGCGGCTATCCAGTACAGTGCCGTACCAAGATAACGCGCGCTGGTTTCAACCTGCCTGATATCCGCAATCCGTTTTTCCGAGAACCAGAACTCAAACTGTACCGTCGGGTCATAAACCGCAAGATGCGGCGTGGCGGTTATCTGAAAATAGCCCGGCGTCAGCTCAATCCGCGACGGCGCTGCCGGTGCGGCAATCCGGAACGATACCGACGCCGGATCGCCCTGCTGCCCCCACGCATTTACTGCCCGGACTGTCAGCCTGTAGTTCCCCAGAGCCAGTTGTGTGAAGCGGTAAGTGGTTTCCGTCGTCCGGGCCGTGCTGACCAGCCGCTCACGGCCGTCATCCGCTGCCACGGTCAGGCGAAGCAGGAAGCTCACGCCCTTCACCACCTTCGGCGTGTCCCAGCGCGCCAGCACCTGGTATTCCCCGCTGTCTGCGGTGACTTCTGCGGTCAGGTGCTGCACCGCTGGCGGCGTGACACCATTTACCGTGCCGCTCTGGTCGCCGTCAAAGTGCGCCCCGTTATCCACGATGGCCTCTTTTTCCGGTACATGCTGCACGGCGGTGATGGCATACGTGCCGTCGTCGTTCTCACGGATACTCACGCAGCGGAACAGGCGCTGGCGCAACGTCGACAGCTTCAGCCCCCATACGCTGTATTCAGCAACGCCGTCAGGAACACGGCTCACTTTCACCTTCACGCCGTCGGTGACGGACTGAACCTCCACGCTGACCGGACTCCCCTGCCCGTCAACCAGGCTTATCAGCGTGGTGCCGGAAGATGGCAGCGTGATTTCACGGTCGAGCGTCAGCGTCCGGGTCTGGCTGTTTACCGCCAGCACGCGCCCGCCGGTGCGGATACCGGCATAGTCATCATCGCAGATTTCAATGACATCGCCCGGTACATGGCGAAGCCCTTCGGCACCCACGCTGAAGTCCACGGTCTGCGTTTCCAGCAGTTCTGTTTTAATCAGCCACAGCCCGGCGCGGTGTGCCTGCCCCCGGCTGGTACAGCCAAAAGCATCCATCTTCGTGACGTTACGACCGTAACGGGCAATGGCCTGCGTGTCCTCCACAAGCTCTGTCGCCGTCTCCCAGCCGTTATTCGGGTCAATCCAGTTCACCTCAACGGCATTATGGCGGTCCTTCAGGGCGCTGAAGCTGTAGCGGAACGGCGCACCATCATCCGGCATCACCACATTACTGCGGTTATAGGTCCACACCTTATCCGACGGTCGGTCCTGCACGAACGTCAGCGTCTGCCCGTTCCATACCGGCATACAGCGCATCGCAGAGCAGAAATCACTGAGCACATCCCACGCCTTGCGCTGTGTGGTCAGGTACGCATTACAGGTGATGCGCGGCTCTGTGCCGCCAAAACCGTCCGGCACCGACTGATCGCAATGCTGGCCGATGACATACAGCGCCCATTTGTCCACATCCGCCGCACCAAGACGTTTCCCCATGCCGTAGCGCGGATGGGTCAGCATATCCCACAGACACCAGGCCATGTTGTTGCTGTATGCTGGCTTAAACGTTCCGTCCCAGATACCGCTGTATTGCCGCGTCTGCGGGTTATAGTTCGACGGCACCTGCAGAATGCGCCCGCGCAGATGATAATTACGGCTCACCTGCTGGCTGCCGAACTGCTCCGAATCCACCTGCACGCCGACCAGTGCCGTGTTCGGGTAGCACTGTTTCACATCGATGATTTCGGTGTATGACGACCAGAGCGTTTTGTTCTGCAGCTGGTCTGTGGTGCTGTCCGGCGTCATCCTGCGCATCCGTATATTGAACGGGCGCGGCGGCAGGTTACCCACCACCACCGAGGCCAGATACTGCGAGGTGGTTTTGCCCTTAATGGTGATGTCTTTTTCCGTCACCCAGCCACCATTACGCTGGATCTGAACCAGCAGGCGGACTTCCGACGGATTCCGGTCCCCCTTTGAGGTGGTTTCCACCAGTGCCTGCACGCCGAAGGTAAAGCGCAGACGGTCGATGTTTGCAGACGTAATGGTGCGGGTGATCGGCGTGTCATATTTCACTTCCGTACCCAGCACCGTCTCGGAGCCGGAGGATTCAAACCCCTCCGGCGGAGTCTGCTCCTGCTCACCTGCCCGGAACACCACCGTGACGCCGGAGATGTTGGTATTCCCCTCAGTGTCCAGCACCGGCGTACTGTTCAGCAGCACGCTTTTTAATCCATCCACCGGACCTTCAACCGGCCCTTCGCTGATGGCATCGATCACACTCAGCAGCTGCGTGGATTTCAGGTTATCTTTCGCTTCGCGCGGGGTATGCCCCTTACTGCTGCCTTTACCCATTCCTCACGCTCCATAAACGACAAAACCGCCCGCAGGCGGTTTCACATAAAACATTTTGCATCAGCGACCAATCACCACAACCTGACCACCGTCCCCTTCGTCTGCCGTGCTGATCTCCTGAGAAACCACGCGAGACCCCACGCGCATTTCCCCGTACAGAACAGGCAGAACATTGCCCTGGGCAACCATGTTATCCAGTGAGGAGAAATAGGTGTTCTGCTTACCGTTATCCGTTGTCTGTGTACGGGGAGTTCTGGCTTTCGGTGCCAGCATCTGCGCCACACCACCGAGCACCATACTGGCACCGAGAGAAAACAGGATGCCGGTCATACCACCGGTCCCAATGGCTGCCCCCCATGCTGCAAGGGTGGCTCCGGCGGTAAAGAATGATCCGGCAATGGCGGCAGCCCCCAGGACAATCTGGAATACGCCACCTGACTTGGCCCCGGCGACTCTGGGAACAATATGAATCACAGCGCCATCAGGCAGAGTCTCATGTAACTGCGCCGTTAACCCGGACGTGCTGACGTCCCGCCCGGCAATCCGTACCTGATACCAGCCGTCGCTCAGTTTCTGACGAAACGCCGGGAGCTGTGTGGCCAGTGCCCGGATGGCTTCAGCCCCCGTTTTCACACGAAGGTCGATGCGGCGACCAAATCGTTGTAAATCCCCGTAAAGGCAGATGCGCGCCATGCCCGGTGACGCCAGAGGGAGTGTGTGCGTCGCTGCCATTTGTCGGTGTACCTCTCTCGTTTGCTCAGTTGTTCAGGAATATGGTGCAGCAGCTCGCCGTCGCCGCAGTAAATTGCGGCGTGATTCGGCACTGATGAACCAAAACAGCACAGCAGCACATCGCCCGGCTGCGCCGCTGACAACGGCACCTGATATAGCCCCGTTGCCTCCAGATTATCCAGATAGAGATTCTGACCGTGACGCCACCAGTCATCCTCACGATAAAAGTCCGGCATCTCAATCCCCGCCAGATGATAAGCATCCCGGAACAGTGTGTAACAGTCCGTCACACCGTGCTCAAAGCGCCGCCCGGTGAGATGCGGCACACAGCGGAATTTATGAATCTCACCCCGGCAGACCAGCCACCACGGCAAATCACTCTGCACCTGCAGCCGCCGGTCGGCCTCACTCAGCCAGGGCAGACCACCGGGGTGGCTGTGGACCAGCGCCACAATCTCACCCTGCATCTCTGCCCGCAGCCAGTCCTCCGGCGACATCCGGAAATACGCCTCCGGCTCACCGGAGATATTCACGCAGGGAAAATATCTTTCCCCCTCCGGCGTTCTCACCACGAAGCCGCACGATTCCGCTGGCGCACATCGCCGGGCGTGCGCCAGAATCGCTGATTCTGTCTGTGTCATGGGATTTACTGCGAAAGTTTGTTAATGGAAAGGAAGCCGCCAAAGTTGCCGACGTTATTGCGAAACTTACAACCACTCAGGCATTTGCTGCATTTATCCTTCGTGATATCGGACGTCGGCTGGTCATATTCATCCGCGACCGCCGGACCGCTATAACCGCACTCATCACCGCGATAGGTCCAGGTGCAGGTGTTGGCCAGCATGATGCGCCCCGGAAAAACGGCACCATCCGTTTCCGTCGGTGTGGACAACACAAAGGAGGCACTGACCGCACTCAGTTCGCTGCACTGCTCGATGCGCCAGCGGCTGATCACCTCCTGCTCCGGATCGGCGTCGCTGTTTCCGTTGACGAAGTTCACCACATCCAGAAAACGGGCGTAAACCTTACGCCTGACCACCGTTCCGCCGACCAGACTCTGCATATCTTCCGCCATCCCGGTGACCATACCGTACAGGTTAGAAACCGTCAGCGTGGGGCGCGTACTGGTGCCTTTGCCATTCAGTTCAAAACCGCTCCCCTGAATGGGATACGGCTGATACTGTCGCCCCTGCCAGGTGACCGGCTCACCTTTTTCGTTCTGCTCATTACAGAAAAAATAACGTTCACCACCGACCTCTGTCAGATCGATTTCCCAGAGCACCACCTGGGCTGACTGAGTGAGGCGTGTCGTCTCATGATGTGTTTCCTGTGGAATATCCTGCATCAGAGCCTCCTATGCCACGACCTGTTCAAAATCTGCCGTTATGGTTACCCACAGCGCCCCCACGCTTGCCGACCATTTACGACAAACCACCCTGATCGGCTTCCAGTCATAAGGTGGCGTCCACTGAAATGCGCGGACGCCACCGTGCCGTTCCAGAAAGGCTTTTAAAGATGGGTGTTCACATTTACGAACACGTATCGTCACGCTGTAAGTCGACAACTGGTTATTCAGTCCCGCCGCACGACGCTGTTCATAACCATCGCCCAGCTTCACTGTCACCACTTTCGGCTCTGATACCACATTCATATCCGGGCGCACTTTCCAGTGAAACGTCTCCATTACCGATATGCTCCACTTAACCGACCACCATCACGGGCCTGCTGTTGCATAAAGTCCGCTGCCGCTTTTTTCCCAAGGTCATAAACCACCTTCAGGGCAGCCGGACCTATCTGCCCGTTCGTGCCATCGTTATTGATCTCGATGTTGTACTGCGGGGCAAACATCGCCATACCTGAACCACCAATATCCGCCACAACCCCCAGCTTACCGTCAGCACCACGACGCAGAGGCAGAATGGCTTCAGGTCCCGCTTCCCCCATCACACCCGCGCCTTTTGCAAAAGCAAAAAACGTCGGACGGTTAACCACCGTGCCACTGTAGCGACTCAAATCAGCCGACTGATAAACACCGCCATCAGCATTAGCTACAAAATCAAAAGGCAGCGCGGAAGCAATGCCTTTTACCGCTTTCATTAAAGCTATCTGAGCCATGATTCTGGACATATCTGACAGCACAGAAGAGGTGAAGGATTTGAAATTGAGTTTGCCTGTAGTACAGAATGTCGCCAGCCAGTCACTCATGCTACTGAACGCAGACGTGAACAACTGTTCCACTGTCCCGGCTGTGTTATCCGCATTCTCAGTGACATTCTGGAGTGCACGCAGGACTCCGTTTTTCCAGTCACCCTGAGCAATTTCAAGCTGTTGCCAGTAACGGCGATTCTCATTCAGTTGTCGGTTCAGGCTCTCCGTCAGCGCCTGCTCGGCCTTTCTGTAGTCATCCGTGTTATATGTCCCTTTCTGCTCACTATCCCGCCTCAACTGCTCCAGCTGTTGCTGGTATTTCTGGCGAAGACTCAGTTGTACCTGATATCGCTGCCGCTGCTGATCACCCATACCCACCGTGGCGATATCCAGGTCATGTTGCTGACGCTGAGCGCGCTCTTCTTCAGCCAGTTGGCTGGTCAGCTGAATTGTTTTTTTCTTCAGCTCGTTGAGTGCCGTCTGTTTCTGAAGCTCCTGCTGTTTTACATCCAGCAGCGTCAATGCCTGAATCAGTTCATCTTTACGGGCAAGCACACTCTTTTCATCTGCCGTCAGTTTTTTCCCGTCCAGGTCGCTGATGCGCTGCTGCAGAGCCAGAAGCTGTTTATGCGCTTCTGTCATCCTGTCAGTGGCAATGCCTGCTGACTGTCTGGCAGCAGCAATCTGTCCTTCCACCTGTGCCTGTTGCTGACTGTACTGCAGCAATAACCGGGTGGCCTCATCATTACGGGTTTCGCGTGTTTTTTTCTTACCGGATGCCAGGGCTTTCTCGTAACGTTCATTTTCACGTTGTATCGCCGCATCCCTGACAGCCTGATCGGCGTACTGCATGGCATTAATACGCGCAATTTCACGCTGATGCCGTGCTGCTTCCGTTTCATTCATCCGGTTCAGTGCAGCATTTTCAGCATTACGGCGTTTCTGTTGCTCCTGATAATTCCGCTCTGCCTGCTCTTTTGCATCCTGCAAATCCTTCTGGCGTTTTTTCTCCTGAAGCTCGTTAAGACGCTGCTGATCGTACTCAACCTGAGAAGATGATGCCGTCCAGGGGAGTCTTTTCGCCCGCGACACTTTCTCCTGTAAAGCGGCAATCTGTTCATCCAGCGAGTCTTCACGACCAATATTCATGGCCGCATCCCAGAAACGACTCCACAAATCAGA
>ERZ1106950.1725-NODE-1725-length-12821-cov-13.908507_pt1 | contig 12821 bp, 9 predicted proteins | sample MGYA00403675_ERZ1106950 | MGnify/ENA primary metagenome ERZ1106950 (study PRJEB35170, sample SAMEA104062410) | human gut metagenome | biome: human gut; feature: human-associated habitat; material: faeces | place: Denmark | collected 2012-06-13 ... | reverse complement strand
ATACACCACTGAGCTTACCCCATTTCAAAAAGACATTTATGAGCTATATGGGTTGACCCCCTAAATATGTGTATAATTTGGACGGGATTTTAGGATGCCACTTTCACAACTACCTTTTTTACTTCACATGGTCCGCCTGCCGGACACCATGTACTGAATGTCAAAATATTTCTCATGAGTCTCAAAGGAACCCTGGCTTGTACTTCCCGGCAATACTTACATTTGAAAAAAACATTGTCATGACCTCCTTGTCTGAACCATATGTTATTATCTGCTTGCAATATCTTCTGTTTCCATATTTCCTGCTGCAAGGGACTGAATCTGTGCCCAGATCGCTTCATCCACACTGACACCGTCTGTCATGCTCTTTGCACGGGTGGTAACAGTGCGCTCACCCGGGCAGGTCACGTGGCCGCCCTCCCGCTCCGGATGGCTTGCGTCCGCTGCAGCCACACGCCTGTTGAGCATTGCCTGGATATCCTCCTTGTTTCCGAACAGATATGGGTCAAATGCAATGAAGATCTGACAGCAGCCGGTACAGCTTCCGTTGTTTGCCTCATCCATGTCTGTTCCGCAGTTTCCGTTTGCCATAAGAGCCGCTGCCATGTCCAGGGCAATGGCCATTCCGCTGCCCTTCCAGTATCCGGTGGGCAGGATGCGCTTGCTCTCCTCAATGGCTCCCGGATCGCTGGTCAGGTTGCCGTCCTTATCAAATCCGCCCGGGAAAGGAAGCTCCTTGCCGGCCAGACGGTAAACCCCCAGCTTGCCATAGGCATACTGGCTCATGGCCATATCCAGCACAATGGGTCCGTCTTCCCTTGGGATGGCGATACAGAACGGATTGTTTCCAACTCCCGGCTCATCGCTTCCCCACAGAGGCATACAGCTCTCAGTATTGATCCAGCTGATCCCCATGAATCCGGCCTCCGCCATACGCCATGCGTAGGTGCCGCCCCTCATCCAGTGAGTGGTGTTCTTAAGGGACACACAGCCGATGCCGTGGACCTTTGCCAGCTCCATGGCACGGTCGGCGCAGTACAGCGCATTGGTGATGCCGATTCCAAGATGACCGTCATAATTCTCCACAGCGCCCTTTGCTCCCATTAACACAGGCTTGCCTTCCAGGTTGATCCACCCCTTCTGTACATACTCCGCAAAGCGTGGAATACGGTTAAGCCCATGGCTCTCAACGCCGTCCGCGCTGGACTGGGCATGGATGGCGGAGCACACCTCTGCCTGCTCCCCGCTCAGTCCCATGTTTAAAAATGCAGTCTTTACAGTGTCTTTGACAGTATCATAGGGGATACGTAAACTCATAGTCCTTCTCCTTTAAACACATTTATATTATTCATCCTTACTTGTTCCGGATCATTCCAGATCAGGCGCCTGTTCAGGCGCGCATGGCTCAAGTCCTGCAAACTCCATCATTTCCTCATAAAGGCCGCTGGCTTCTTCGGGGGAATAGCCGTATACAAGAAACACGTCCATGACATAGGGGGCATAGGGAATGCCTGTTATCTCTTTTGCAAATGCCATGGCCGCGATCTCGCTGAGTGCAATGATGGTGGAGTCATTGTGCACAGGACCCAGAGACCACAACCTGATCTTTTCGGTCTTTGTATATATTTCGTGCTTATATTTTTCTTCCACATTATGGAAGATCTCATGGGCCAGCAAAAGCCTGCTTATGTTCAGCCTGTCCGTCAGGATCTCCCTGATTTCCGGCTTTTCCAGGAATTTCTTTGCCTTTTTCACCGCATCCATGTAGATGCATATGGTGTCCGGAACCCGGTATTCGGCAAAGAGCACCCGGTCCGTCTTCTCCGGATAGGCGGGATAGGACACCTTCATGCCCATGGCCTTTGCTATCACCTCAGGATCGGAGCTTTTGTACTCCTCCATCACCTTTCGGGCATATTCCTGCCCGCAGGCCAGGGCCTGCTCCATCCAGCTGCGGCGCTGCTCATCCGTAAATTTTCCATTTAACGGTTCCCTTGAGAACACATACCGGAACCACTCCACCGGCCGGATGGCGGCCAGGTCCTCCAGCATCCGTTCCAGAGGCCGCAGCGGAAAATGGGGACGCTCATAGCGTTTCGTCCCCTGTTTTCCGAACAGCCCGTCTGTTATGGGCTTTAAAGCTTTCTGAAACTCTTCCTTGTTCATAATAAATTAAATCTCCGTCACTGATGCCACGATGAGGATATCCTCATCAGGTTCCCTGTCACCCAGATCCAGATCCATCAACAGGTAGATCTGATCCAGGTCAACTGCACTGTAATCGCCTACACGCGGTCCCACACATACGAAGAAGTCAGGTCTTATGACCGTATCGGTCTTAAACACAGCCTCATCCTTCCACATCCGCTCAACCACATCCCTGTAATCTGCGACCTTGCATTTCACAACATTACCATTAGAGCACTGAACCTTGATAAATCCTTTCTTATCAACAATACGCAGCGGATGCCTGTCATCACGCAGACCCTGGTACACATAGAATTTATCAGTCATCTCCGCCAGTGCGATCTGGCTTACCTTTGGTCCAAAATCCTGGGTGGCCAGCTCACACGCCTCTGCCTCATCACATTCCTTTAACAGATCCGTGGTCTTAACTTCCGTAGAACCGGTTGCAATGGCAGTTACCTTACCGGTCTGGTTGTCGATCTCAATATGGACTTCAACCGTATCCGGTGATGCGCCGGAGCTTACGGCCATATCAGCCGCTTCCTTCTTAAGCTCCCTGATATCATCCCGGGAAGGATTGGGGATCACACGCTCAACCACGTCACGTACCATGGAAAGGGCAACGCCGATGGAGGAGATAACCTCCGCATTCTCAGGAATGCTGTACTGAAGTCCCATCTTTCCCGCGCAGTAGGGAACCAGGGATGCTGCTCCGCCGCCGCAGCCTACCAGCTTCATGCTCTCATGATCAAGCTGATATTTCTCTGCCAGAGCATTGATACATGCATTTACTTTTTCAAAATCCTTATCCAGAATCTGGGTAGCCAGCTCTTCCACTGTAATGCCCAGTTTATCCGCTACGGGCTGCATGGCCTTGCGGGCTGCATTGGCATTGCCGTGAGCAAAGTACTGCTCCTCGATCAGACCCAGCACGTTAGCCGCACATGTATTGGTAAAGCAGATACGCTTTCCATTCTTTAAACGGATGGTCACATAATCGTTTGGATCCCCTGGCTTAGGGCTTACCATTTCAATCTGCGGATCCTCAATCTCCTCCTCAGGAGTAAAGCATGCATACTCACAGCCTGCAATATGTGCAGAACGGGGACCAACGTCCACCACTGCCTTGTCGCTGATACGCACCATGGAACCGCCTGCGCAGCCCAGGATACGCACATCCAGGGAACTGATGTAAGTGTCATGTCCTCCGATCTTGGCATAGTCAACACCCGGACGGCCGTTCTTGATCACACCGATGTTGGTAGTGGTTCCGCCCACCTCAAAGTAGATTGCATTGGAAGCACGCAGATACATCAGGGAACCCATAACGGAAGCAGCCGGTCCTGACAGTGCTGTCAGGATAGGACGCTTACGCATCTCACTGATCTCCATAACGCCACCGTCGCCTCTCATGATCATCAGAGGCACGGTAACGCCTGCCGCACGTACAGATGACTCGGTTGCATTGGCTGTCATCATCATCTTTGGCAGGATGGATGCATTGATCGCTGCAGTACGTGTACGGCGGGTAAGTCCGTACAGCTTTGTAATATCAGAAGCCATGGTAACTGGCACATTTTTCTTCTCCGCACAGCCATGGATCATCATTTCCTCATCCATACTGTCCACACCAAAGGCCATGGAGGCAACAATTACCTGTGCGCCCTGGTTCAGTAATTCATCAATATTCTGGTTGATCACATCTTCTGTCAGCATTTTCTTCTTGATAAAGGTATTGTATACCTTGATCATCCTGCCAACCTTTTCATCCAGAACAATGTCTTTAAGGGCCAGCTGGCGCTTTGCCAGAAATCCTTCCAGGCCGCCGCCTGCAACGCCGACCACGCCGACACTTGCCACGTCGCCTTCAATAAAAGCGTTGGTAGCCTGAGTGGTAGAGTGGGCAACGAACACAACATCTTCTGGTGCGATGTTGTTCTCGCGCATACAATTCTGAAAACTCTTTACAACACCGGCAGCAACGCCACTTTTATCATCATGTGTGGTTTTAACCTGATTTTTTCCAATAATTTCATGGGACTCATTATCCATTGCAACGCACTTGGTGTAAGTTCCACCAACGTCAATCCCCATACGAACAGCTCTATGATTACGCTCTGCCATATTATCCATTCCTTTCACTCTACAATACTTTTCCAAGATCCTTATGATCGTGGACTTTTATTACTACTTTAACGAAACATTTGTCGGGAGATATCCGGGCGCACATGATGTACGCCCGGTTAAACAGAATATTCTTTTATTTTTTAAGAGAAATTCATTGTCAAATCTTAGATGAACCAAGCAGCTCCGAGTCCGCCTAACAGGAAGAATACAGCAATGTACTGGATCACACCTGTAAGGTAAGAGTTTGGAATTGATAGTTTCAGGAAGTCTCTGGATTCTACCTTGGTATAAGCAAGACCCCATGCAACCCATGACTGGGTGATACAGCTTCCGATATTAACAGTGATGGTTGGGATGGCAAATACGGCGTATAAGAATGGTACTGAGAAGGATGCAACGTTAGATAACACACCCAGTGTAGCAGCACCGCAGCCAACCAGTGTCATAGGTCCGCGGAACAGGCCCATGAAAAGCAGTACAGCAAATATTACACAAACAGCCAGTTCGCTCTTAGGCATAACATTTCCTAAGATCGCCTTGAAATAAGGAGATGCATATGTAGCAACCTGATTGAACATAGGCAGTGTAAGAAGGAAGCCTACCAGCGGAGCGGTATCAACCACGCCATCATAGTACAGCTTGTTTACCAGCTGACAGTTCTCTTTGAAGGATCCCTTCATCCTGCCGCAAAGGAACAGGGCCAGGAAACCAGCAATGATGAATCCGCCGATAACGGAGAAATCCAGCCAAATTTTCAGTACAACCGGTACGATTGGGAGGATCAATGTATACATTGGTGCATTCTTCTGGTCAGGAGAGGAATTGCGGCTCTGAGCTGCCCATGAATAAACTGTCTTTGACTTCTTAAGATAAACAGCAGCAAGTACAGTGGTTGCCACCAGCATGATGATCAGTGCTGCATAACCCCAGTGAGCTGCATACCATCCCAGTGTGAATTCAGGCATCTCATCAGGAGTAATATAGAATGCACGGTACTGCGCAAAGTTAACAGGGTTCAGGTAGATACCCGCTGCAACAGATCCCATGAAAGAGAACATTGCGATTGCCTTGGGTACGCCAAGAGACATCAAAATAGGAAGTACGATAACGCCGATAGCGATAACAGGGCCAGCGCCGGTCATAGCGGTAAAGATCAGTGCTGTTACTATGTTTAACAGCGCGATGGTAACCATTGGCTTATCTCCGCCCAGTTCAACGGTCTTACGGATCAGAGTAGATGCAATACCGGTATCCATCAGGACACGTCCAAACCATGCCCCCCAGCAAACATTAACCAGTGTGGTACCCCAGCCTTCAGGAGCACTCTGGAAAATCTTGTTCAGGATAAATACCAGCTTTGTGTCTGTGCCTTCGCCAAACTGCAGAACCGGGTTAGCTTCAATGAATGCCTGGCTGGCAAACATGGTTCCCACCAGCGGCAGAACGGTCCAGATAACGGTAATCATCAAGAATCCGATCATCAGATTGTGGCCCTTGATACAGTAGTATGCCAAGCCGAAGAAAGAAAGTAACAAAATTATACCAATAACGTATTCCATGGTATTCCTCCTCATATCTTTTTTATTTTCCTACACGTGAAACTGCTTTGGGTCCCTGTTGCTTGTCCCCTTCTCTCTCAAAACATCAGGATATTCTGAACTCATCTCCCTTCATTATGTAATAAATATATTTCCATCCAGATCGGCACGCTCTGACCTTATGTGGAAAAGAACTGTGGATAGATCCCCTGGAGTGTATCCATGTTCCAGAGAATTGTGTTGAAATGGTTGGAACAGATCAGGGAAGCTGCCTCCGCATCCCTCCGCATTATGTTGTCAACAAGCAGGCGCCCTTCCACCTGGGTGTGTTCCCACCTGGTCAGGGATGACATGTAGACCTTAAAATTAAAGGTGCTGTACTGGAGATAGTTGACCCGCATCAGGTCACAGTCCATTGTCCTGAAATAATCCCATATATGCTCCTTGCCGCAAAAGGTGGACAGCAGGTAGCGCAGATGTTCATCCGCTGCCAGCAGTTCCAGCACCTCATTATCCCCTGTGATCTCCTTTTGTTTTGCAAGGGTCTGTTCCAGGGCATCCCTCTGCTCCGTGGTCAGCCCCTGTCTGCAGATTTCCTCAATAACCGCCTGCTCCAGAACAATATGGGTGTGCACGGACTGTTTGATCCGCTCAGGGTTGATCATAGTGACCACAGTCCCCCTCTGAGGATACACCACTATGCAGCCCTCTTCGATCAGCCGGGCCAGTGCATCTCTTACAAGGGCACGGCTTACGCTCATCTGGGAGGAAAGGGAATTCTCACTGAGCATCTCACCGGGTTCGATGGCCAGGCTTAGTATCTGATTGCGCAGAAAATTATAAATCTCATTTCTGGAATCGACTTTCAGAATCTTGTCTTTTACCTCAGGCATACTTTCATCCCCTCTCTGCCCGCTTCGCCCCCTGCCTGTCACGGGGGTCTGCCAGGATTGCATACAAGTTATTTTCGCTTTTGCATACCAGTTTGACTTAAAATTGCATATCAGCTGCGGAAATAACGGTTTAAAATGGATTGTATTATTTTCAAGACATATACAAGATAACACATTTTTCTCACGAGCGCAACACACTTTTTGACATTTTACCCATGATTTTTGTTATTGTTTTTATTTATTAGTTGCTTTTTTCACAAATAATGATAATATTTATATTAAAAAATGCAATGAGAGAAATTGCATACAAGTTTGAATTGGAACTTATTTACATATTTCACGTTTTGCTCCAATGTTTTAAATAATGGAAATGCATTCTTATCAAACCTGTCCTTATATGCTATAATTTGATATGTGCCATTGATTACCAATGGAATACGCACCTGAACCGACTTGATTTTTCGCAGAATATAAGAAAGGTGATCGTTATGTCACTACTTCCCTTTAATGACCCTAACAGCCGTATGATCGCGCGCCGCCCATCAGAGGATGCCCGCCAGTATGCATACCGCGTGATTAAAAACTGCATACTGGAACTGTTTCTTCCTCCGGGGCAGAAGATGAACGAAATAGCCTTGGCTTCCTCTTTAAATGTAAGCCGTACGCCTGTACACGATACTTTTACCAAACTGTCCAGGGAGAACCTGGTAGACATCATTCCCCAGCGAGGGGCCTTTGTATCCAGGATCGACTCAGAACGGATTGAGCACGCCATCTGGCTTCACACAAAGCTGGGCACCTCCATGCTTCACACCATCTTTATAAAAAATGTGAAGAAAAATGATCTGGAATCTCTGTATTACAACCTTCGCCAGCTGGACGACTATCTTTACCAGGGCAACCTAAACCAGGCCCCCAGGCTGCTGTCTGATTACTATCACCAGCTCTATATACTGGCCGGGGACATGGACCTGGTATGGGAATCCCTGCAAAAGGTAGATATGGACCTGCATCGGCTCTTATACCTGGCCACCAGCAGTTCCGCTGTGGCGGAAGGTTTCCTGTGTGAGCTCACCAACCTGACCGATGCCCTGGCCAACAGGGACAATGACCAGGCCTGCCTGATCTACAGCCATCACATGTCCAGGATGCTGCTTCTGCTCCCGCCTTTAAAGCAGCATAACCCGGAATATTTTATCTGCGGCAGCAGTGATGCCGCGTCCTGATCTGCAAAACATTGACCGCGCTTTAGCGCCTGCAGGACAGGCGCTAAGTGCTCATAACCAGGAGGTATGTGATATGGAAAATTATAGGGATTTATTTTCCCTGGAGGGCAAGACTGCACTGATCATAGGAGGAACGGGCGGACTTGGCAGCGCCATTGCCCTGGCCTTTTTACAGCAGGGAGCTAATGTGGCTGTGTGCGGCGGCCATCCGGAAAAGGCGGCCGGCCTGGCTGACTATGCGGCCCAGGCAGGAAGAAATTTCCTCTCCATACGCTGCGATATCCAGAAACAGTCAGACATTGACAATATGTTAAATGAGATCGAGGAACAGCTGGACACTCTGGATATCCTTGTAAACAGCGCGGGCATGAACCGTCTTCTGCCTGCTGAGGACTACACGGAGGAAGCCTTTGACCAGGTCATGGGACTGAACGTAAAAGGGCTTCACCTGATAACAAAGGCGGTTGGAAAGCGCTTTATGATCCCCAGAAATTATGGCAGGATCCTCAACCTTTCCTCTGTCAAGAGCCTGATCGGGACCACGGAAAACTATATCGCATACTGCGCCAGCAAGGGCGCTGTGAACATGTACACCAAACAGCTGGCCTGTGAGTGGGGCAAATACAGGATCACCTGCAACGCCATCGCCCCCACCTTTGTCCGCACCTCCATCAATTCTTTCCAGCTGGACGATCCGGCTTTCTGCAAAAAGCTGACGGACCGGATCCCCCTGGGCCGCATCGGACAGGAACGGGATATTGCGGCAGCGGCCCTGTACCTTTGCAGTGACGCGGCGGAATTCGTAAGCGGACAGGTACTGGCCGTGGACGGCGGACTTACATCCATGCAGTAAAAGGCGCCGGGACAGGCCGCCGGCTGTTTATAACAAGGAGGCGCCATCCGTTTCCTGAAGGAGAATGACCTGGCAGCCCACGAGCATGATCAGACAAACCTGGTGGATGAGGACCTTCTCGACACGCCAAGGGACATCCTGTTTTACCGCAACAATCCCAATGCCCCGGAAGGTACCATTGAGATGGTTCCCGGGACCTATGCTGTTTACTTTCCATGGGATGTGCATATTCCGGCTGTCCAGACAGGAGCTTCCCCTGCGCCGATCCGCAAGATCGTGATTAAGGTTGCCATGAGCGCCTGCGCCCCCGTGGCAGAAAACTGAGGTTTTGATTATGGATATGATCACTCATCTGGAAGCCCTCGCCCAAAAGGACCCCGACCAGCGCCGCCAGGCACTGGCGCAGGCGCTTGAAGCCGAGAGGCTTTCTTACACCCTCCAGGAGGAGGAAGCCAGCTTTAAGAATCCAAGAGGCGTGGCTAATTACCTCCTGACCCCCTGGCAGGAAACTCCCTGCCTGTTATTCTGCGCCCACTATGACGCGGTGCCCGGTAGCTTTGGGGCCAATGACAACGCGGCATCCCTGTGTATCCTCATTGCCCTTGCAAAGGAATTAAAAATGAGGAATCTTCCCGCCCGCTTTGCTTTCTTTGACGGAGAGGAAAACGGCAACGCGGGAAGCAGGTTCTACGCCGCACAGATGGATAAGTCCGCCATTACAGGAATCATCAATCTGGATGTGTGCGGATTCGGTGATACCATTGCCATCTGCGGCAAGGGCCATGAGACCAGGCCTGTGCTGCGCCCATTCTGTGACAAAGCCCTGTTGGACAAGCACAATGGACAGGTATTAAAATACCTTCCCAAAAGCGATGAGGTCTCCTTTGCAGGCAGCCGGATCCCCACCATGAGCCTGTGTGTGGTCCCCCGGTGGGATATCCAGTACCTGAAGGCCATGGCCACCTATGGCGACGGCTTTCTTGGCCGTCCCCCTGAGTTTGATATGATGCTGGAACAGATGGAAGTCATAACCACCATGCACGGCGGCTACCGCGACAATCCACAGTACGTGGAGGAAGATGCCATGATGCAGGTCTATGAGTATCTCCTGGAAGGAGTGACGGCCCCGCCTGCTGTGAAAAAACGGTTCGGGCTTCTTTAGGAACCGGCTGCACCATTTTTTAGTTTTCTTAATCAGCCCCGGCCAAGAAACCGGGACTGCTTTTAATGCGGATATTATTTATACTCTTATATTTATATGACCAAATACTCCCCTGTTGGCTCCGGTACTGCCGCCCATCCGTCTCCCCTGTCAGCCGCAGCACCGCATATCTTATTTTCCTCTATTCCACTGCGTTCTTCTTAAGCATCCCCAGAATCACGCATCCGGCCGCTGCTCCCACAACTACCGCAGCCAGATACATAAAGGAATTTCCGATGGTGGGAAGGACGAAAATACCTCCATGAGGCGCCCTGAGGGTACAGCCAAATGCCATGGAAAGTCCTCCTGCGATGGCGGAACCGATGATACAGGAAGGAATCACGCGCAGCGGGTCCTGGGCTGCAAAGGGAATGGCTCCCTCTGTGATGAAGGACAGTCCCATCACATAGTTGACAATACCGGACTGACGCTCCTTTGCCGTGAATTTCTTCTTAAAGAAGGTGGTGCACAGGGCAATGGCAATCGGAGGCACCATACCGCCTGCCATGACGGCTGCCATAACCTCAAAGTTGCCTTCCGCCAGCTGTGCGGTTCCGAACACATAAGCTGCCTTGTTAAACGGACCGCCCATATCAATGGACATCATGGCGCCTAAAGCCATACCCAGCACGATCCGGCTGGTGCCGCCCATTCCGTTCAGGAAACGAGTCAGGCCGTCGTTAATCATACCCATATATGGGTTGATGAATGTGGTTACCACTGCTGCCAGGAAGATACCGATAACCGGATAGAGAAGCACCGGCTTGATGCCTTCCAGTGACTTCGGCAGTTTGGAGAAAAGCTTCCTTAAGCCCGCCACGATATATCCGCCTACAAAGCCCGCAAACAGAGCGCCCAGGAATCCTGCGTTCACATCGCCCCCTGCCGGGTTGGCAAAGGTGGATCCCATCTTGGCAATCAGTCCTGCCACCAGTCCCACTGCCAGGCCGGGACGGTCCGCAATACTCATGGCGATGAAGCCAGCCAGGATAGGAAGCATCATTCCGAATGCCTGCTCGCCCACAGTCTTAAGATAGGCTGCCAGAGGCGTATTTTTTCCAAAGTTGGCCGGGTTAATGGAATAATCGTCAAACAGGAACGCCAGGGCAATCAGGATACCTCCGCCAATGACAAAGGGAAGCATGTGGGATACGCCGTTCATCAAGTGCTTGTAGATGGTTCGCCCAATGCTGTCATTGCCTTCTGACACGGACTCTCCCCCCGCGGCTCCTGTGTGATGGTACACCGGCACCGTGCCGTCCACTGCCCGTTTGATCAGTTCCTCGGCCTTGTGGATACCGTCGGCTACAGGGACCATGATAACAGGCTTTCCGTCAAACCTGGCCATCTCCACGTTCTTGTCAGCAGCAATGATAATGGCATCCGCCGCTGCGATTTCTTCCCTTGTGAGCACATTCTGGGCTCCGCCGGAACCGTCGGTCTCAGCCTTCAGGGCAATCCCCAGCTTCTTTCCCGTATTCTCCAGGTTCTCAGCCGCCATGTAGGTGTGGGCAATGCCGGTGGGGCAGGCCGTAACAGCCAGAACCCGGTAACCGGAGGAGGAACCTGCTTCTGCACCCGCCTGTGCATCTGTCTTGGCCCCCGCCTTCGCGTCTGTCTTGGCACTCATCTTGGCATCTGCCTTCGCATCCTGGCCCGCCTCTCCCTCAAGCGCCCCAAAACGCTCTACCTCTGCCTCATCGATGATGCGTAAAAATTCATCCTTATCCGCTGCCCCCATAAGCCCTTCCTTGAATCCAGGATTCACAAGCAGGGTAGACAGGCGGGATAATGCCTCCAGGTGTACGTCTGCTCCCTCAGCAGGCGCCGCAATCATGAACAGAAGATTTGCCAGGGAACCGTCAAACGCGTCGTAATCAACGCCCTCAGGAACCACCATGGCTGCCAGTCCGGGCTCCTTCACTGCCTCTACCTTTGCGTGGGGAATGGCGATTCCCTCACCGATGGCCGTGCTGCCCAGAGCTTCCCTTGCCAGTATGCCTTCCTTGTATCCGGCGGTGTCCTTAAGCCTTCCGCCTGCATCCATCAGGGATACCAACCTGTCGATGGCCTCCTCCTTACCCAAAACCTTTACGCCCAGCTCAATGCTCTCACTTTTTAATAACTCTGTAATCCGCATAAATGCGCCCCTCCTGACTGATTAAAGTGTGTTTAAGAGTCTCATAATTTCATCTTTTGTTCCAATGCCGTCGGAAAATGCAGTAGCGCCGCCGCAGGCTGTTCCCAGCTTCAGAGCGTATGCATAGTCCCCTTTTTCCAGGTATCCGGCTATGAATCCTGCCACCATGGAATCCCCTGCTCCAACGGAATTCTTTACGGTTCCCCTGGCAACTCCCTGGCGGTGTACGCTGCCGTCCTCTGCTACCAGTATGGCTCCGTTTCCTGCCATGGATACCAGTACATTCACCGCTCCCTGTTCCCTAAGCTTCCTGGCATGGAGAATGATTTCCTCTTCTGTCTTAAGCTCCAGCCCGAACATCTGTCCCAACTCATGGTTGTTGGGTTTGATGAGGAATGGATGGTACTTTAAGACCTTTAGGAGCAAATCCTTCTCCGCATCCACTACCATGCGGATTCCCCTGCCGTCCAGGCGTTCCATGATTCTCTGGTAGATGTCATTGTCAATGGCAGCCGGTATGCTTCCGGAAAGGACCAGCACATCCCCTTTCATTAAATAGGAAAGCTTCTGAAAAAGCTGCTCCACATCGCCGGCTGTAATCTCCGGTCCCATGCCGTTAATCTCGCTTTCCTGGTCGGACTTCAGCTTTACGTTGA
>ERZ1106950.1723-NODE-1723-length-12843-cov-12.286988_pt1 | contig 12843 bp, 13 predicted proteins | sample MGYA00403675_ERZ1106950 | MGnify/ENA primary metagenome ERZ1106950 (study PRJEB35170, sample SAMEA104062410) | human gut metagenome | biome: human gut; feature: human-associated habitat; material: faeces | place: Denmark | collected 2012-06-13 ... | reverse complement strand
GTATTTTATGCCACTTTCGTGAGAAATATCGAAACCAGCATAAAATCCAGTGTTGTTATGAAAGCTTTAAAACAGTTAATTCGGCAACAGTGCTGGCATTTATAAAAGTTGTAAAGTCGTGATAAAACAATTGTATGAAAGAAAAATGGTTATTTTCTCACAGAAAGAACCAAGTAAGTATAGGGAATTTTGCGAGATTGAAGAAAGAAAAAAGTCGGCACAAACAAAAGTGACAATCGCCATTGTGGCAATCAGCATTTTCATTGCATTGATAAGATGGGGGATGGTAGGTTTTTTGTCAGGTGCAATATGGGGAGCATTGACGTTCCTTGTACTATATTTTGTGCAATTTGTGTATTTTGATGGTGAGAAATGGACAGAGCATGAAAAACGTCTTTTACCAGAAGAAGTGCAGGAGTTAAAACATGAAATGGAGCTGGAGCCAATGAAACGTTCAGGAACCATTAATGAAATATATCTATATAAAAAATATGGGGAAATCAAGAAGGCTGTAAAAAAATGTCCGAATTGTGGGAATGAATTAGATAGAAATGGGAATTTTTGTAATAAATGTGGGACCCGTTTGTAAGGACATCCGATGGGCAAGAAAACGGATAATAACGATTGGTTCGTAAATTAAAAATGTAAGGAGAAAGAAAATGAGGTGTATGAACTGTGGGAACGAAATAGGGGATAAGCAAATGTTCTGTTCGCAATGTGGTTACAAAGTGGAGCGGCAAGAAACATTAAAGTGCCCCAAGTGTGGCGTTGAATTAGGGCATGCAGATAGATTTTGTATAAATTGTGGTTATGAAATTGGAGGGGATGAAGGAGCAAATCAAAGCCAGATTCCAGATAAGGAGAATAAGGAGGCAATGCCTTCCGATAAAAGCGTTACTCAGTATCCTGAAACGAAGAGCAGAGCAAAGCTATCCGATAGGGTGCTGAGTAAAATGACTGGTCGCCAAATAGAAACGGTAGATATGGACTTGAATCAGATTGTGAACCTGATTAACAAATTATTTATATCAAATGCACATTCATCAGAGGAATTTATGTCCATCTATAATACGATAAAAGGAGGCTTGCTGACCAGTAAAGAGCTTTTTACAGTAGATGGGAGGTATAAGTTATTCTCTAATACAGGCAGGCATGTCGGCCCGTTTAACTTGAATGACCATAATATTCTTTGGATACAGGACTTGAAAACAGATAGATTCTATGAGTATCGTTCTTTCAGCTTCAAAAAACTAAAGAATATTATCAAAGAAGAAATTAAAATAAAAGAGAAAGAAGGGACATGTGCGCCAGATGACGGAGCAGTTCATTCGATAGTGTCCAATGAAGCCGAAATTGATATAGAAGAATTAAAAGGAACACGATATAAGGATACGAATTGGGTACCTATCATATATATCGCATCCATAGTGGTTGCCGCTGTTTTATGTTCAATTGTCCTGGTAAACAAGGGAAGGGATGAGGCCGATATTTTGGAGACTATAAAACCAATAGCTTCCAGGGACAGAGAGATACCGAAAATTATCATTACAGAAGCAGAGACATTTAGCGTCAGTAAGGAAGCGGATGAGTCTGACCAGAGGGATATAGAATCAGTTTGGGTTATGTCAGTCGATGACGTGTTTGGAACGGGTATAGATGGATGGTCATGGCATTCGGAATCTACAGGATATTATATGATTCCGTTTTATGATTCATATAGTGATACATATAATATCTGGTTCACATCAGAGAATGACACAATTTGGGCAGATACTGCCTATACGGTTGAGATGGCGGAGATAGAGCAGACTCCAAATGGTGGTTTGGTATGTCGTGGAGACATGTATGAGGCAGCCAAAGAATCCCCGGCTTATAATGGAACAATAGAGGTCACATGGGATTCGATGGAGTCAATTGATTTTCCGAAGATGCAAATGGTTGATGGACATCAGATGACAAATGTTGATATGATTGCAGACGATTATCAATACTATGGGCCTTTAAAGGAAGATTCGTCAGAGCCTCAGAATAACCTAAATACTATTACAGGGACTTTTTCATATAGAGATGAATATGGTGGTGCTGTTATAGAAATATCTTCTTTGGCGGATGGCACATTATATGCTGTGTTTAGCGGTTCATATGGAACTTATGCAGGAGGAGTAGAGGGGCATTTGACGCTGGTTAGTGAAGGCATATATGGCTTTGTAGAAGAAGGAGGAAATGAAACTTCCATGATGTTAAACTATAAAGAAGAGGGTACGGTGACGGTATCATCTTTGGATGGTCAGACTTTTGGAGGAGTAGGTTTTCCTGGATTTGAAGGAAATTATTTTAAATTGACAGGCATGGTACCAGAGAATACGGATTCAGTTAATGAGTATGATTGGAAATCGGAATTTGTTTTTCCATATAGTGATATGGATGTTATTTCTGATGAAGAATTAAGGTTGGCTACAGATGAGCAGCTTCGCATTGGAAAGAATGAAATATATGCAAATCATGGCCGTATGTTTAAAGATGAAGCATTACAGAGCTATTTTAATGATTGTTCATGGTATACACCAACAACTTTGCCTGAGGACTTCGACGAAGATGTGTTATCAGAAGTAGAAAAGAATAATATTAACAGAATACAGAATGAAATAAATGACAGAGGCATTCGATAGTTATGGTGCGATGTGCCGTTCGATAATGAAAGAGAGATTAAATACCTGCCATCTGTGGACAGAATGGTAATTTAATCTGACTCATCCCCATTTTCAAATATATATTATCCCCTTGAATCAATCATAACCAATCAATTTCAAGGAGGTAATGTATATGTCAGCAAACGTAGAAACCATGTTTTACACCCGTGAGAAGCCCTGGCATGGCCTGGGGACCAGAGTTGAGGAGGCACCGGATTCCAGGGAGGCCCTTCGGCTGGCTGGGTTGGGCTGGCGGGTCGTCCAGAAATCCATTCAAACAAGGGACGGGTTTCAGATTCCGGGATTTAAGGCCAACATGCGGGATACGGACAACCGTGTCCTGGGAGTAGTGACAGACCGATATAAGGTAGTGCAGAATGAGGACGCCTTCGCCTTTACAGATAAACTGTTGGGCGAGGGCGTTACTTATGAAACGGCAGGTTCCCTCCAAGATGGAAGGCGTACCTGGCTTCTTGCAAAGCTGCCGCAGCGCTATATCATAAGCGGGGATGAAATCACGCCGTATCTGGTATTCATGAATACACATGATGGCACAGGGGCAATTAAGGCGGCCATGACACCGGTCCGCGTGGTCTGCCAGAATACACTGAATCTGGCTCTCTCCACGGCAAGACGTTCCTGGTCTACGAACCATACCGGAGACATTGCAGGTAAGCTGGAGGATGCCCGGTATACCCTGCTGTACGCAGACCAATATATGTCAGAACTGGGAAAGGAGATTAACCGGATGAACCATATAAAGCTGTCAGAACGGCAGGTATTGGAATATATTGACGCATTATTCCCATTGTATGATGAGCCGACACCCCAGCAGAAGAAGAACCTGGCCCGCATGAAGGAGGATATGCAGGCCAGGTATTTTGATGCGCCTGATTTAAAGAGTGTGGGAAGGAATGGATACCGGTTTATTAATGCGGTATCTGATTTCGCAACACATGCAAAGCCGCTGCGGGAAAGTGCTAATTATAGGGAAAGCCTGTTTGCAAGGACGATTGAGGGGAATGCCATGATAGATAAGGCGTATGCCATGCTCCAGGCAGCATGACAGGAAGGAATGCTGGATGGATGCCCTGATTAATAAGCCACAACCATATTTTACAGACCGGGAATGACGGGCAGAAGCCTGGATATTCCCGGTTTTTACATGAGGAGGAGAAATGAACCAGAAATCGAAGAATGAGATAATTGAGGATATGATGAGACGCCCCATTCCCAGAAAAAAGGTAGGGCTTGTGCGCCTTCAGATGGTAAAGGAGGGGCGTGCCCTGTATGGGATGAACCGGATGACTGACCCGGTTAAGGCAGTGGAGATGGTAAGCCCGCTGTTTGCAATGGCAGACCGCGAAATGATGCTGGTGCTTTCACTTAATACCCGTCTGGAACCCATGGCATTGGAGATAGCTGCCGTGGGAAGCCTGAATGTCTGCTGCATTGACTGCCGGGACATCTTTAAACATGCAATCCTGAATAATGCGGCCTTCATCATGGGCCTGCACAACCATCCGACCGGAAATCCGGAACCCAGTGAGGAGGACCGGAAGATTACGGCAAGGATGGAGGAATGCGGCAGGATGCTGGGGATTCCTATGATTGACCATATCATATTCGGTGAAGATTCCCTGTACTATAGCTTCAAGGAACAGGGGAGAATCAAATATTCGGATGAGGAGGTGGCCTGATGCCGCTTATCATTATTGAAATCATCATCCGATTGTTTAAGAAATAATACGAGGAGGTATAGGAGGATTGCTAACTAAAATACCAACGCTTAATATGACACACGAAGAATGGCTGCAGAGACGTAAGACAGGAATAGGAGGCTCGGATGCAGGGGCAATCTGCGGGCTGAATCCGTATGTAAGTCCCATGGGTGTATACCTTGATAAAATAAGTACGGAGACTACGGACTTGGATAATGAAGCCATGCGGCAGGGGCGGGACCTGGAGGAATATGTGGCCCGGCGTTTTATGGAGGCAACCGGGCTAAAGGTAAGAAGAAGCAACATGATGTATCGAAACAGCCGGTATCCTTTCATGCTGGCAGATGTTGACCGGTTTATTGTAGGGGAGGATGCGGGTCTGGAATGTAAGACTGCCAGCGCCTACAATGCAGATAAATGGAAGGATGGGGAAATACCGGCCCACTATGTCCTCCAGTGCTATCATTATATGGCCGTGACCGGGAAACGGAACTGGTACATTGCCGTGGTCATCCTGGGCCAGGAGTTCCAGTACAGGAAGCTGACCTGGGATGACGGGATGATACGGAACCTGATTGCCATTGAGGATGATTTCTGGAATCATCATGTAGCTGTGCAGGTGATGCCGGCCCCGGATGGTTCTGAGGCTTGCGATGAGGTACTGGAACAGTATTTTCACCAGGCAAGGAAAAACTCAGCCGTTCCATTGATAGGCTTTGATGAAAAATTGGAGCGCCGGGAAGAAATCGTAAGGCTGGTCAAGAAACTGGAACAGGAGCAGAAACAGATTGAGCAGGAAATCAAGCTGTACATGAAGGACAATGAAACTGCGTTCAGTGACCGTTACAGGATATCATGGACAAATGTGGATACATCGAGGCTGGATACCAAGCGTATCCGGGAGGAATGTCCAAAGGTATATGAGGACTTTGTCAGGACCACCAGTTCCCGCAGGTTCATGGTAAAAGCAGCAGCATGAAGGAGGATGTAAGAGGATGGATGTAAAGAATGAACTGGAGAAGAGGGCGAACATCAGTCAGACAGGGCAGGTAAGGCTGTCGAAAAGTATGACAATTGTGGATATGGTAAAGGCGCTGGAGCCGGAGATACGCCGGGCGCTTCCCGCCGTCATTACCCCGGAACGGTTTACACGGATGGCCCTGTCTGCTATCAACAATACCCCGGAACTGGCAGACTGTACGCCGATGTCATTCATAGCGGCACTCATGAATGCGGCGCAGCTTGGGATGGAACCAAATACACCGCTGGGACAGGCATATCTGATACCATATAGGAATAAAGGAACCCTGGAATGCCAGTTCCAGCTTGGCTATAAGGGACTGATTGATTTGGCTTACCGTACCGGGCAGATACAAATCATCCAGGCCCAGGCCGTCCGGGAATATGATTATTTTGAATACCAGTACGGACTTGATTCCAGCCTGGTCCATAAGCCGGGGCATGAGGAACGGGGGCAGATAACATTCATTTACGGACTTTTTAAGCTGTCCAATGGAGGCTTTGGGTTCGAGGTCAGCAACAAGGCGGAGATGGATGCGTTTGCAGCGAGATATTCAAAATCCTTTGGCAGCAAGTACAGTCCCTGGACAGAGGATTTTGAATCCATGGCAAAGAAAACTGTTATAAAGAGGGCGCTTAAATATGCACCCATATCCTCCGATTTCCAGAAGGCGCTGTCATTGGACGAGACAGTAAAATCAGGACTTTCTGTGGACATGAGTGAGATACGCAACGACTGCCTTTCGGCAGAGACGGCGCAGGAGGCTGCATAATGGAATGTGGATACGGTGGGGAACCAGCAGTGGCGAGTTTTCTGGAAGAGGCAATCATGGAACGGATAGACCAGATTCTGCATGAAGATTTGAAAGGCACCAAGACGTTTTATGAGGAGCAGGATAAGATAATGGAAGGGCTGGACCAGGGAATCAAGGATAAATTTGAGGATTTTGCCAGCAATATGATATGCATCAGTGCCAAGGAATGCCTGGAGGTCTATAAAGAGGCATTCCTGGATGGGTTACGGCTTGGACACAGGGCGTTCAGGTAAAACAGGCAATGGCTAATCATGCTCCCATCTGTATGCCGGCAGGGATATGGTATGCAGAGACAGGGAGAAGTTTGTGTATAGCAATGAAAGAATAAGAGGAAGCCACGATTCGTAAGCGGATGGGTGGCTTCCTTTTAATCTGAAAATGAAAGAGGAAAGGCTGGGAAATACATGGATTGTACAGAGCTTGAAACAGGAAGTCATATCAAGACAAAGCGGATGTTTTATGAGCATCATGGAATCTACATAGGGGAAGGGCTGGTGATTCACTATGCGTTTGACGGAATAAGGGTGGATACAATGGAGAAGTTTTCCCGTGGTGAACCGGTAAAGAAAGTACCGCATTCCGATTCGCCGTATACAGGGGATGAGATAAGGGAGAGGGCATTCAGCCGTCTGGGAGAGGAAGAATATGATTTAGTTCTGAATAACTGTGAGCATTTTGCGAACTGGTGCTGCATGGGGGAAGAGGAATCGGAACAGGTGGAGGATGTGGTAGGACTGATAGGGGAATTGCTGAAATTGGTAGAAGAGCTCTAAAGAATGAATCAAGGGATAGAGGAGGAAAGACAAAATGACATTGGAAGCATATACAAATCAGGTTATGAGCAGCATAAAAGTAAGGTTAGGGGAGGCATATGATGTAAGGAGTCAGATAGTACGGAAAAATAATGGAATCGAATTAACCGGAATCAGCATTCATCAAGAAGGAGAGAAAGCAGCTCCTGTGTTTTATTTGAATGAGTATATGGATAGAGAGCCGCTGTGCGAAGAAGCAGCGGAAATAACTGCCCGGGAGATTACAAATAAATATATGACATATGGAACGGTTCCGGAGATTATCAAGGAGATGGAAAGTGATTTTTATGAATTCAATAAAATAAAAGATAAAGTGCGATTTAAGCTTATTAATACAAAGAATAATGAAGCGCTTTTGAAACAGATTCCAAGCATGCCATATATGGACCTGTCTGTCGTATTCTATTTATGTATAGAAGAAAATAATGAGGGGATGATGACGGCCTTGATATATAACGAGCTTCTGGTGGTTTGGAATTTAGAAGTTCAGATGCTTTTTGATTTAGCCATTATAAATATGCAAAAGATGATGCCGCCGGTTATTAAAAGTGTGCAGGATGTTTATGGTTTGAATGAGAAAGAAGAGGCAGAAAGTAGAGAAGAGGGCAGAGCGGAAGATGGGGTGCCACTTTATGTCCTTACAGCAGCTAATGGTATTAATGGGGCTGCATGTATGCTTTATCCCGGGGTGATAGCTGGATTCGCGGAGGAGAGAAGGAAGGATATCATTATTCTGCCTTCAAGTGTGCATGAAGTTTTGCTACTAGAGGGTACGAAAGGGGGAGCAGATGGATTAAGTCAATTGGTTGCGTTTGTAAATATGTATAAAGTGCCTAAAGAGGATATCTTGTCATACAGTGTATACCAATATAGTCTGGAAAAAGAAGAAATCAGGTTAATAGTTTAACATATGATAGTACTTGCAGATTATAGATGATTTAAGATTAAGCAGCCCGTTGCATATGATGTGTAGTGGGCTGTTTAAAGATAAAAGTAATGTTTTATAAAAACAAAATGACCGTATTTTCGTTATTTCTAATTACGGGATTACGGCAATGTACCACTTTTGTTTATTGTGATATACTGTTTAAAAATGGTAAGAAGGAGAACAAAGGTATGTATTATACACTGAGAGATATTACCGATAAGATATGTAAAAGACAAGAAGAGAAGGAAGCTGGATATATTACCGAACAATTAACAGATTCTAGATATGGGTTATATCAAAAGTATTTTTCGGAATTTTTTCGGTATATTTTGGGTTTAAAAGAAGAAATGAAATCATTGAAAAAAGGTAATGTCTATCGGTTTCAACAGGGTGAAGATGAAGAATTTATATTTAAAATTTTAGAAGGATACACAGATGAGCCTATGAGCTTACTTCGAAGAGGTGAGTTGGAAAAGGCAGGGGATGAATTTATTGTATTTATTTGTGAAGGGGTAAGGCATCTTTTTCAAGGGGAGGAAGGAGTATGCCAAAAGTTAGAGTACAGGTTTGATTATTCTCGTAGAAAAAAGAGAGAAACCATTAGATTGATGGGGGAGAAGATAGCAGATTTAATTGATAATTCTGCATACGAATATGAGGATTTGAGCGAGCAGGATAGGCAAGAGTGGATTAAGGGTGTTGAAGAGGGGTTTACAGAATTTGTTTCTACATGGAAGCATGTTCGTTGTCATATGAATAATATTCGAGAAGCAGAAAAAAGTAATTTACAGGAAATTGAATATCAACGGATAGAAGCAGGAGAGGTAATAACTAAAGAAGACGTGGCGATGGAGGAGAACCAAAGGTTTAATACGAATGAGGAAATACAAAAAATGTCAGCAAGATGTGAAGAAATAAGTAAGAAACACAATTCGAAATCGGCTGTTAAAAAACCACTTTTTGCTCATATTGTGAAAGAAATAAACCAAGAACAGTTATTTGAAAAAATGGATGAGATTGAAAAGGAGTGCCATAGAGAGGTTATGAATGAAATCGCAGAGTTAGGAAAGACAGTACAGGATACAAAGATAGAACTCATGTCTTCGGCGGAGGTATTTTGTAAGGCTTTTTGTGAAGTATACGATGAAGAAATGGTTGAAGCGCTTATTGAGCCAAGTGTCGAGGAACTTGGTGATGCGGTCCTTGAATCTATCATGGATAGTTTGGTAGAGAAGTAGTGAAAATATCATACTTATTTGACTATTTCGGAAGTCTGCTTAATGTGCTATCCTAAGTTCATCAAAGAAATCGGTAGGGCCCACCGTAAAACAGGAGGATATTACAAATGATTCATGATGTAAAAGTTTTTGCTATTGTAAAGCAAGGCAAAATAGTAAACTACCGATATGAATTGACACTTATGGATGACAGAGGCTGTCTTGCGGAGCGGGTGTTAGAAGTACCAGAAGAAGGGGTGTCAGAGACAAAATATTTGAAACAACTGCGGCAGTATGGTGCAAGTGATTTAAAAGCAGCACAGGGAGAATTGGCGATGGCGATAAGCAAGGCATTAGAGCGAGGCATTAACGCTTTTCGGTTTGCTGATATCGGATGGAACATGATGGACGAATATACTGTATTTGCATTTTCTAACTGCTGCGTCACTCCTGATGGAATAAATTATCAGAGTTTTGCGGACATAGAAGGATTTGACTTAATTGTGTCTGAAACATTTACCCCATCAATGAAGTGTGCCAGAATGCGATTTCTGGAGCTTATGAATATATTGGGGAAGAAGCCTGAGGTTTTATATCCTGTGTTTTTCATGAATATAGCAGCTTTATTGAATAAGATACTTGGAAATAATGGACGGGCTCCGGCTTTGATTATGTGGCTGGGAGGAAGGCCGGGGTCAGGCAAGACAGAATTAGCTTGTGCTTTGGGAAGCTTTCTTAACAAGGATATTCATAATCGGACAAAAATAACAAGGAAACTTTTTTCTGCATTTGGTAGGCCTAGAGATATGAACCTATCACTGTTTCAACATAAAGGTCTTGTGTTTATCTTGGATGATGCGAAGAAGGAAAGGGCTCAGGGGCAAAGGGAAAATACCAGAACTTGTATAGATATATGTATTAGGTCGGTTAAATCTCAAAAGCTGTTAGAATCTTTTGATAAAGCTCAAAGAGCAAGTGTTGAGGAGAATTTGGATGCAGGAGCCATTATTACTGGTGAGTATATGGATGCTTATCAATCGTCTATGGCAAGAATGGTGTATTTAGATGTAGATGATTTGATTAATAATACTGAATATTCGCTGACATTACGACGGTTGCAGGATAATCCACATATCCTTTCGGATTTGATGGCGTATTTTGTGCAATATTTATGTTGCAAATATATGGATGATATATATTGGACTGAAATAGTGAAAACTAAAGATAATCTATGGAAAGAGGATAAGAGGATATTTTATGGTACAAATCAGTCCAGATTGGCGGATAATATGTCATCCTTACAGTTGACAGCAAGCATTGTAGCAGATTTTGCAAAGGCATGTGGTGCAGACGATTCTTTTGATATTGAAGTGTTTTTAAAACAGTCTGACCAGATATTAGCAATGGTAATGAAAAGAACCGCATTGCTAATAAATGAAAAGGATGAAATCCTGCTGGATGCATATCGAGAAGTGGTGGGCCAATTGAAGCTGCAAAATCCTATACATATCTATTCTGATTTGGGCGAGCTGCAAATCAAACCCTATATTATAGAACGCGATATGGATGGGGTGTGGATACCAGATATAAATGTTTTTATTGAACATGAACCCAAGGTCCAATGTCCGGCTATTATCTGTCGCGTAGATAAACTTATACAAGCATTGACACCGCAAATGATACAAATAACTCAGAAATACCACTATACAGGGAATTGGTCCGTAAAGGTTGATAATACCAGATTAAGGGAGGCTGGAATTATCTGCGGTGAATTAAGAAAAGATAAAACCTACAATAATCAGTTTCCTTATCCTGTAGATGGGTTTAACTACAATTCATTTATTGAAACAGATTGTGTATGCTTGAATTTAAACAATGTGATTGTAAAGCCGCTGGTTGAGGAATTTCTAAAGCAGGAAAGTAATAGGACAAAACAATATTTAGCGGATATGTATACTGGTATTTGTGATGAGGTGGTTGATTTTCAGCATAAATGGACAATTCAGTTTAGAAGATACTTAAGAGCTGTGAAAAGTCATATGGAAGGGAGATAATCTGATGCAGGAGAAGAATTTCGCTGAAAAAGCATTGCTGACAATTAAGGAACTCCAGGATTATACTGGGATAGGAAAAAATAATACATATAAATTGGCGCGGGAATCCGGAGCAGCAGTTTATATTGGAAGGCATATATTCGTTAATAGAAAGCGGTTTGATGAATACTTAGATTCAATAACTGGATAAATAATTGTTTGCGGGAGAAGATGATTCTCCCGCAACTCTTATAGTGGAGGATATTGTAGTGAAAAGTAATGAAAAACGCAAAGACCCAAAAGGACGAGTACTTAGGCCAGGAGAACGGTACCGTGAAGATGGGAGATATATGTATCGATATACAGATAAGCTTGGTAAGCGGCAACATGTGTATAGCCATAAATTAACATCAACGGATAAGGTGGATGAAATTTATGTAAATGAACCTAGTCTCCGCGAAATTGAGGATAACATAAAACGTGACCAGTTAGATAATATAAATACGAAGGGGGCTGAAATAACCTTTAATGAACAATTTCATCTGTGGATGGATATAAAAACTAAATTATCTGTATCAACCAAGCTTAATTATGAGCATTTATGGCGAAAACACATAAAGGACACACTGGGAGCAAAAAGACTGAAAGATATTAAAACCTCACAATTAAAACAGTTTTTCAATAAACTGTCAGATAAAGAAGGTCTGTCAGCTGGAACATTACATTTGTTGAATAATATTATCTACCCTGTTCTTCAAATGGCTGTTGACGATGACCTTTTGCGAAAAAACTATTGCGCAGGAATCATGAAGTATATTGAAGCCCGGAGAAGTCCAAAGAGAATAGCCTTATCGGAGTCTCAGCAGGAGGTGTTTATCCGTTTCCTGAAACAAAGTAACAGACATAAATACCATCTTCCGCTGTTTGTTTTGGCTTTGGGGACTGGAATGCGTTCAGGTGAAATATGTGGGTTGCGATGGTGTGATATTAATTTAAAAAAAGGATATATTTCGGTGAATCATACGCTTCAGTATAAAAGTATAAAAGGAAAGCAGTGCTTTTATATCAGTAAGCCCAAAACGGAGTGCGGTAATAGGGAAATCCCTATCTTATCTGAGGTTAAGAGACAATTAGTAGAGCAAAAGCGTTATATTATAGCGAGACAGATACCTACGGATTATATAGTGGATGGATACAGCAATTTTGTATTCCTTACAAAAAGTGGGAAGCCGTATACGAATGGTGGAATTAACAACTTTCTTAAATCCATTATAAAGGACTGCAATACATGGGAAATAGAGCAGGCCCAAAAAGAGGGAAGAAGTCCTGTACTATTGCCTCCGTTTAGCATACATAATTTGAGACATACATTTTGCAGCCGCTTATGTGCAGTTGTACACGACTATAAATCAATTCAAATGATTATGGGCCATTCCGATATAAGGATTACTATGGACGTGTATAACCATTATTCAAGGAAGGATATAGAGGTTACAATGGAGGCTCTTGAAGGAAGATTGAGAATCAGTTGATATTTTTCTGTTTAGATTCAGGAAAATGTTGTAAGGTATCTATCAATCGGATATAATGAAAATAGATACAGTTGT
>ERZ1106950.1720-NODE-1720-length-12869-cov-48.960122_pt1 | contig 12869 bp, 9 predicted proteins | sample MGYA00403675_ERZ1106950 | MGnify/ENA primary metagenome ERZ1106950 (study PRJEB35170, sample SAMEA104062410) | human gut metagenome | biome: human gut; feature: human-associated habitat; material: faeces | place: Denmark | collected 2012-06-13 ... | reverse complement strand
TTTTCTCCGTTAGGAGAATATACAATCCATAAATAAAAAGAACAAGGAATAAAACTGTAGGAATCAATACTCCATTTTCTAAAATACTTACAATCATTCTTCCAGGTGGCGTTACCCATGCAGTTGCCGGATTTTGCATTGCCACTATTATCATTCCTACAATACCAACAACGCCACTCAATGTTAAAAAACCACCTTTTATATTTCTATTCATAATCATTACCTCCGCATATCAAATTCCCAGTTTGTTGCTTACATTATACCTCATTCATCCCTCCAAGCATAGTAGGAGTTTGTAAAGAGTTGAGAGAAACCGCCTTCCCATCGAACAGTTTCTCTCACTATGTCATCCCGACACGATAAATTTACTGGTCAAAATCCGGGTACAACTCCAGCTCGGCAAACTCGGCATCACTCATGGCCTGGAGCTTGCCCAGTGCGCTGTCTGTCAACTCCCGCAGCTCGGTTTCCTCCGGGGCCAGCTCGCCGCGCATCTCACGCAGGCTGTCGATCAGTCCGGTGCGGCTGCCGGTATTGTAAATGCACATCAGGTTCATTTCCTCAAAAGTAAAGTTTCCCATATCAAATCTCCCTTTCCGCACTCTTTTTTGGCGCTATCTTTTTGTGTTCTGCCTTGGGCTGGCTTTTCAGCTGCTCCATGACGGACTTTTTCTTTTCCCGTTCCTCCCGATGGGCAGCGGCAGCCAGATCCATGAGGGAAATGGACTGACCGCTGCGGGCCTGCTGTTCCAGCTCTGCCACCGTAGGCTCTTTTGCGCCATTGTTGATGATACCGTCGATCATGCCGTAATCGTCCTCCACGGCCATCTCCGCATTTTTCAGCGGATTTTCCGGCAGGAATCCGGAGATCTGGGTAAAACCAACACTGTCACAGTAATGACAGGATACCTTACCATCCTGCTTGATCGCAACGATGTCACTGACACTCATAGAAGGACTGTGAAAATCCGCCGGTTTTTGCAGATTAAACTGCTCATATAGTTTTTCCAGCTGCTCCGGTACCGTGCCAGACTCCCTCAGCGGAGCAGTGTAAATGAGATCATAATTGCTACGGTCTATGGAAATGTCATGGGACTTTAACCAGTCCAGATTCATAAAGCGCACATTCTGCGGATCGTCACGGCTCACCTGATAGATGGCAAAGCAATCTCTGTTCTGAGCAAGAAATGCCTGTTCCCGTTCCTGCTGATGTTCCTGGCGCTCCATGACCTTTTCGTGGAACTGAGGGCTTTTCTCCCATTCCTCACGGTCCACACCGAAAATGCCGCCATGATCCATGATTTCCTGCGAGTCAAATACCATACTCTCCGTATTGTCCTCATGCAGCACATAGACAGTCAAACCAGCGGCATCCAGTTCCAGCGCCCGTTCTCTGGTAACAGGGAACATCCCATCATAGGAGTAGCCGTATTCCTGCATATCTGGTGTGGAGACCTGCTCATCCGGCATGGGGTATTCATCCAGTGCCTGCTCCTGTGCTTCCGGCAGCTGGGAAGAAGCAGCCATCTGACTGACCTCTGCCTGCATCTGCTGGTAGGCAGCTTCCTGCAAGGTCTCAATCATGGACAACGGTGCGTATTTTACCGAGTCTCTGCCCAAATCGTTGTCATCACAAATCTGGAGAACTGCCTTCATGCGGGAAATCTCCGGCATATCCAACTGACCACCATCCAGCTCTTTCATGGATGCGGCATCGTAAAGGGTATAGTCCCAGCCGCTGTCACAGGACTGGATATGAAGATAGGTGGCATTGTCGATCAGAAACAAAGCCTCCTGCTGATTGGCGTCCGCCCCCAGCACTTCCATTTCCGGCATTGCCGCAGCCAGTTCCTTTACCGCTTTTTGCACCAGAGGATTATCACGGTAATAGTCGATTGCCTGGATGGTGTCCAGGTCAATGGTCTGGCCGGTCAAAATCGGAAAAGGTCCTTCATAGTCGCTTCCGTCTTTCAGCTCAAAACCAATGCCCTTGATCCCGTTCATTCGTTCTGCCGGAATCTCCTGATAAATGCGGATTGCTTCCTCCAAAGACAAGTTATCGTGGTATTCTCCGAGGTTTGGAAATTCCATGCACTCTGCTACATAGTAGGTCAGATCGCCGGTCGGCAGCCTATCAGATACCTTAATGGCATCTGCTGGCTGCTCTATCGGGGCGGTTTCCGGCTCTACCTTTGCATGAGGGTCGATTCCGCGCTCTTTGCAGATTTCCTTATAGTGGCGCTCAATGTCGGAGATCAAAGTGCCGGAGGTTTGGTTGATGGTCTCCAAACTGGCTCTCAACTCTTTCAGTTCCTTGCCCTGACTCCAACTGGCAATATAGCCAAAGCTGTTTTCTCCTGTCTCAATGCCAAAATATTTGCAGACTGCATAGGAGATGCTTTCAGCCTCCACTTCTTCCGTGTGACGATCTTTCCTCTGTTTCTGCAAAAACTGGGAGAGGGTAGAAAAGCCACCGGTAAAATTCAGCCCTTTTTCCTCGGTCAGCATCAAGCGTCCATCTTCCGTCAGTTCCAACGGCTCTGTCAGCAAAACGGAGCCTGCATGGTTTACAACCACTCGTTCTTCCACACAGACCGGATCTCCAGGATCGTAGTCAGAACCGCGCAGGTCATAGCAATAAACGCCCTCTGGCAGATTATCGCGAGCAATCCGTCCGTTGGAGAACAGACCAAGTTTATCAAACAGCTCGATCTCCTGATATTGCTCGTCATTGGTAATCTGGATCTTTTTCTGATTGTGGAGCTTGCTGTGAGCAATCTCGTGAACCGTGGCCGAAACCGTCTGCACCTCGCTCATGCCCTGACGAATGGCAATTTTCTGATGATCGGCAGAAAAATAGCCGTCCGTATCGGCGGCCATTGCTTCAAAAGTAATCGGCACCGGTGCGCTGCGGCGCAGGGCCTCCATGAATGCCTCATAATTTGGCACATTGCCGGAAAGGGATGATGCAAGCTCCGGCAAAGGTTTCCCGTCGGTCTGGCTCACATCAAAGACCTTGACCGGACGAAACATGGGGATCTCGATTTCTTTTTCCTCTGTAACGATCTTTCCGTCTTTATCCAAAATCGGAGCCTTGGTATCCGGGTCCAGCTTCTGCTCCTCGATTTTCTTCTTATACGGTGTCGGGGCAATGATGGTAATGCCATGCTCGCCCTTTTTTACATGACGCTCAAACTGGTCTTTCCACTTATTGTATCCGGCTACCAAAGTGGCATCCGGCTTCTGCATATAGATGAGCATGGTGTTGTTTACCGAATAGCGGTGAAATCGGGACATGACGGACAGATAGCGCATATACTTTTCGCTTTCAAACAGTTCTTTGATGCCCTGCTCGATGCCATCTGTGATTTCCCTTAGCCGTTCTCGGTTGGTGGGTTTATTCTCAGCCATGATTTTCAATCTCCTTTCCAAGTGTGTGATTTCTGCTGTGTGTTCTGCAATCCATGCCTTTTGTTCTTCTTCACTTTCATAAAGAAAAAGGTCCAGCAGGTACTCTACATAGGTTTTCTTCTGGATTGCTTCCACAAAGCGGGGGTGCGGTTCTTCCTCCGGTGTCCTGGGAGAACGGTCGGCTTCCCATTTTTTCAACAGATAGTAGTAATCGGACAGTACACGGTAACAGCGCTGTCGATCCTCCCGAAACTTCTGTGCCTCGTTTTTTTGCCGGACATATCTCCTACGGGGCGGGGCCTGACTGTCATAGATCAGGCCAAAGTCCTGTGCCAGTTTCTCCGCCGCTTCTTTTGGGGAGAGGTCAAAGAGCTTTGCGGTAAAGTCGATCACATCCCCATCTTCACCGCAACCAAAGCAGTGGAATCGCTGGTCTACCTTCATGCTGGGATTCTTATCATCGTGAAAAGGACAGCAGGCCATGCCATTTCGCCTGACTTTTATCCCATAAAACTCTGCCGCTTCTCTGGTGCTGACCGACTGCTTGATTGCTTCAAATACATTCTCTGCCATGTGCCTTTAACTGCCGGACTTTTTCACAGGGGGCTGGTATCCGGCGGCTTTCGCACGCTCACTGGCAGCTTTGCGGCGTTCTGCGCTGTATGGCTCCCTGACTGATACACACCGCTTAGGGACGGTAAAGTTATGGGCGTCCTTTCGGGTGATCTGGTCGGGGTGCTTTTTTGCCAGCAGTTCCAGTTTCTCCATCAGGCGGGGATCGTGGGTGTAGACCTCAGCCATTGGTTCTGCCTGGTTATAGAGGAGAATGGTTTCCCGTTCCACTAAAGAGAGCTTCATCGGCTGCCTCCTTTCCGCTGGTCAAATTCCAGCTTGAAATTGGCATACTGTCCATCGTCCTCCAAAACCACAGTGGCATCGTAGGTCTTGCCGGTTTTCTCCGAATATAACCCCGTCACACGGACACGGCCATCGTTCAGCAGCGCAGACACCACAGCCTTGGTCGGCTGTTTTTTCTTGGCAGCCCACCATTTGTTGTTTTTCCAGATTGCAAATTTGCAAGAATCATTCTGACAGAAGAAGCCTTTTTGCAGTTCTGCAACTTCACCGCCGCAGCGAGGGCATTTGCCCACCACCTCACGGGGCGGAGTGAACAGGTACTCAGTTCCCTTGATGACCTGATAAGTCCCCACCAGATCTTTCAGCATGGTGCTGATCCCATCTAAAAACTCCTCCGGGGCAAGCTGTCCGCGCTCGATCTCGCCCAGGCGGTACTCCCACTCGGCAGTCAGAAGCGGCGATTGCAGTTGTTCCGGCAGCACTGTGATCAGGGAAACTGCATCGTGGGAAGGGAGAAGCTGCACCGTTTTTCTGTTCTTTTTTCGCTCCAGAAAACCGGCAGATACCAGCTTTTCCAAAATACCGGCACGGGTGGCCGGTGTCCCCAGACCTTTTCGCTCGGCTTCCTCCGGCATATTCTCTTTTCCGGCAGTCTCCATTGCGGACAACAAGGTATCCTCCGTAAAGTGCTGAGGTGGACTGCTTTTACCTTCTTTGACGATTGCCGCAGCAACCGAAAGGGTCTGTCCTTCGGTCAGCTCCGGCAGAGCTTTCTCTGCGCCCTCTTTTTTCGGCTCTGCATCCTTCATTTTGGCACGGTAAGCGTCCTCCAGTGCTTTCCATCCGGGGTGCTTCACCGTTTTTCCTTTGGCGGTAAACTCTCCACCGGCACACGCTGCAATCACAACAGTTTCCGAATAGATATGGGGCTGGGCTACGGCGCACAGCAGACGCAGGGCCACCAGCTCCAGCACCGCTTTTTCTCCCGCAGGAAGGGCAGAAAGGTCTGCATCCTTGAGATTTCTGGTAGGGATTACTGCGTGGTGGTCAGTTACTTTCTTATCGTTGATGACCGTCTGCGGATCACAGGTAATGGCGATCCCTTTGCGAAACGGCATAGCGTTGGCAACCAGATTGACCAGCACCGGCAGGCTGTCTGCCATATCACTGGTCAGATAGCGGCTGTCAGTACGGGGATAGGTGCAGAGCTTCTTTTCATACAGACTTTGCAGATAGTCCAGGGTCTGCTGGGCTGTAAATCCAAGCAGGCGGTTGGCATCTCTTTGCAGAGTAGTCAGGTCATAGAGGGCAGGCGGCTTTTCAGACTTTTCCTTGCACTCCACCTTTTTGATTGTGACATTTGCACCCCGACAGGTTTCTTTCAGCTGCTTAGCAGCGGCCTTATCCGCCATGCGCTTCCCGGATACGGTAAGACCGGGCAGCTCCAGCGCCACGGTATAAAAGGGAATCGGCTGAAAGGTGTCGATCTCAGCTTCTCGCTGAACAATAAGCGCCAGCGTCGGGGACATCACGCGCCCGATGTTGAGGGTTCGGTGATACAGCACGGAAAAAAGCCTTGTCGCATTGATCCCCACCAGCCAGTCGGCCTTGGCACGGCAGAGGGCAGCATCCCGAAGTCCGTCATAATCCGCACCGGGGCGCAGGTTTGCAAAGCCTTCCCTTATGGCAGAGTCCTCCATCGAAGAAATCCAGAGCCTTTTCATCGGCTTCTTGCAACCTGCCAGCTCATAGACGCTACGGAAGATCAACTCGCCCTCGCGTCCGGCATCGCAGGCATTTACCACCTCCGAAACATCCGGGGCATTCATCAGCTTTTTGAGAATATCAAACTGCTTTTTCTTATCCTTTCCCACCACCATCTGCCAATACTCCGGCAGAATAGGCAGGTCATCATATCGCCACTTGGCATACTTGGGGTCATAGCTGTCTGCATCCGCAAGACCGGCCAAGTGGCCCACGCACCAGCTGACACGCCAGCCGTTGCCCTCCAGATACCCGTCCTTACGGACGGTTGCACCGATCACCGCCGCCAAACTCTGGGCAACCGATGGTTTTTCGGCAATTACCAATTTATGTTGAGCCATGATGGTTCCTCCTCTCTTTGAGCCATCGGGACATTTCCCGGTGACAGATACCTACGCAGGGCCTTCCATAATTCCCGCAACCATAGCAGGGGTGGCTGTGGGGTAAAGAAGGAGGACGGGAAGTTTCCTTCCCGCCCTCCGGCCTGCGTGTCATCATGCGTTCATAGGGACTGTCTGTGAATCGGGTCATTTCACGCTGTCCTCGTCATCTTCTTCTGTGCTGCCCCCGTCAGCATCCGGCTCGTCCGACTCCTCATCCTCGGTTTCCCATTCCTCGGAATCTTCCTCGCCATAATCATAATCGTCCAGACTGTCATTGCCCTTGGTCTTAGGCTTGTTCTTAACGAGCTTCAAGTAGGCAAATACGCCACCGCCTCCCAGCAGAGCCAGCAAAAGGACTATCGAAGCCGGGTTCAATCCGGCAGGCTTCTCTTTTTCCGGCTCCGATGTTTCTGCCGGAGGTTCCGGCGCTTTGCCCATACATTTACTCTTATCAGTTGCGCAGACCGGGCAGGCCGTATTGACTGCCCCTGCTTCACATTTTGTTGAACAGCTGCATACCGCAGGCATCTCCTCTTTGGGTTTTCCATCTTCCATCAATGCCATCAAATCCGCTTCATCCACCTGGTTCAGAAAGTGAACAGCAGTCTTTTTATCCTCATTAGCCCTGTCGATCAAAATGTAAAAATAGTTGCCAGCTTTGGTCGTAACAGTAATAAGCTGCTTATTGCCTCCAAAATCATCCACCAATGCCGCATTCCCCTCCGGTGTAAGTGCCGGTGCCGGTTCTGTTTCTTCCACAATCACATTGCTGTCATTGGTAGAATCCTCTGCCGGTGCCGCCGGAGCCTGTTCTGACCCCTGTGCGAAAGCAGGGATCGTAAAGCCAAATGCCACAACCATTGTCAGGCAAAGGGCGGAAAGTGTTTTGCAAATTCTTTTATTCTTCATAAGCGGTAGCCTCCTGATTATTTGATTCCGACAGTGCTGTATCTCTGCCGTGGTTCATTCCACCGGAAAGCATAGCGTTCAGCTGTGCTGGAGTCATGCGTAGCGCACGAACCATCTGAACGATTTCCAGATTCTCTGCCTCCGTTTTCTGTGCTTCCAGGGTCTTGAGCTTTTCCTGATATTCCGCAATCTTCTCACGGGTTTTCTCAATTTCCTGGTCGATACGTTCAATTTTGTTTTTTGCCATAACCGTTCACTCCTTTCCACAAAGTCTGTTACCAGTTCATCAGACCATAGCCTTTAATGCTTTGATAATTCAGATCATAACTTTTGATCTTGCAGGCATCGCCGGAATTTCCCTCCACGGTATAAACGCGGCTGCCATCCGTACCGATCACGATACCCACATGGTCTGCTGTCCCATCCAAATCCCAATCAAAGAAAATTGCATCTCCGGGAGCCAGATTGTTATAGCCTCTTGCACCCCATTGTCCATGAGACTGGAACCACGGAACGCCCTGCCACTCACAGCCTGCAAAGCGCGGCTCACTTTTTCCAGCCTGGTTATAACACCAGGATACAAAGCAGGCGCACCACTCCACGCGGCTGTCAAAGCCATACCAGCTCCAATAAGGATAGCCGCCCACATTGCCGACCTGACGCTTGGCCAGCTCCACCAACTGCGGATTTCCGGGACGGGTTCCATTTACGAACTGTACACCGGTCAAGTCCTCGGAATTGCTCATGTCAGGGGAACCACCGCCAAACAACAGCGGCTTATTGCCCATGGTCTGCCGGTAAACCTGATACATTTCCATCTGCTCCGGGGTCAGTAACTCCGACGCCACAGCGGAAATGGGCTTGCTGGTGAGTTTCACATTCAAAATGTAATACTCATAGGGGACTTCTTCTGAGGTGGTCTCGCCGGTCTCCGGGTCGGTGGAGGTCTCCGTGCGGTAGCGAATCTCCACTTCCTCAGTAAGCGTCAGCTGATACTGTGCTGCAAACACACGCGCCAGCTCTGCCTGAGCGCTCTGCTGGGTGTAACCTTGCAAGACGGCAGACAGAAATGCTGCCAGCTCATGAGGGTCATGGCCGATCATACCAAGGTCATAGCGATACTCGTCATACCCTGGGTGGCTGCTTTCTATGTTGTCGATTTCCTCCTGCAACTGGGCTTCTCTGGCTGCATAATCTGCCTCCACCGCCAGCATTTCCGAGTCATCCGACGGATAGGTGGTGCCGGAGAGAACGGAACCGATGCTCTGCGCCATCATGGAGCAGGAGGACATGGTATTCATCAGCATACAGGTAATGAGGAACAAAACCCCTGCCATCAGGAAACCCTTCTTGTGGCGCACGACGAACGCCCCTGCCTGCTGTGCCTTTTCTTTCACCGTCCTTGCGGCTTTTCCGGTTTTGGACGCAGCCTGGGCGGTATTTCCGGCAGTCTGACCGGCGTGTTTGGCGGCGGCATACTGCCTTTTGATGGCCTGCTTTTGCTGCCAGCGGGAAAGCGGATTGCTGGCAAACTGGGGATTTTCCTGCAAAGATTTCTGGTACAGAACATTTACATTTGCCTTTTCCAGTTGGCGCTCTGCCTGTGCTGCTTTGCGGTACGGCTTCAGCTTGTGGCTGCGATAGCCCTCCCGCACCAGATAAGCGCCGGTCTCCACCGCCTCCTCGGACTTGTGGGCGCTTTCCACGCCCACATTGTCCTGCTCTGTTTCCCGGATCTCTTTGTGGAGCTTGCCCGCAACCAGATGGACGGGAGCTTCCCTGACTCCTTGAGAAACTTTGGAAGGTGGCTTTTTCTTGTCCTCAAAGGTCAGCTTCGAGGTCTTTTTTCCGGTATCCGGGTCAATGACCGTCTGCCTGACCTTTTTCTTTGGGATATTGGCCTGCGCCTTATCTGCTCTGGCCGCAGCTTTCTCCGCTTTACGGATCGGCTTTTCCAGTGCAGGATCAGACCGTTCCTCATCAGTAAAGCGCAGGCGCGGCTCTTTATTCAAACCATTCTCCCAGCATGAGGGAGGACATCATGTAGTGCAGCTCTGCATAAATGGCCATTCCCACAGGATCGTTGAACATACAGCCGGACAGGTAGGCATAAAACTGTGCCACCACATCGGACAGGATCTTCGCTTCAGTTCCTTCCAGAATCAGGCCGCCCATACCTTCTTTAGCACGAATGGCGCTCCAGACCTCTGCCAGACGGAGAAGCCCCACCTGACCGGTCTCATTCAGTTCGGCTGCCTGATCTGCCGCCGTGCGGCACTCACTTACCGCATCGGCCATGACCGTAAGCAGCTGGCTGCGCTGGGCATTTACCGCCCTGTCAAAAAACATCAGCGGGTTTTTATTCAAAATGTTGGGGTTCATAATCATTCATCCTCCTTTTTCAATTCTTGAGGTTTGGTGGTCATAATGCGGTAAAGTTCGGTGTTCTTCGGGAAGTGGTCTACAAACGGCAGGATCGTGGAGCCATAGAACAGCAGGCCCTCGCCCTCACCGGAGTGGGTCACATAGCTAAGCTGGTGCGTGGAAATCCCCAGTTGCTTCGCCAAAATCTGACGGTCTCCGCCTGCCTGGTTAAGCATATACACGAAGTCCGAGTTTTCAAAGATGTTCTCTACCTCGCGGCTGCTCAAAAGGTCTTTGACATTCTGGGTGATACCTGTCGGAATACCGCCCCATTTTCTGAATCGCTTCCAGATTTCCACCGTATAGGCGGCGGTCTGCTCCTCCTTCAAAAGCAGGTGCATCTCGTCGATGTAGTAACGGGTGGACTTGTGGGCGGCACGGTTGATGGTAACGCGGTTCCACACCTGATCCTGTACCACCAGCATACCGATTTTTTTAAGCTGCTTGCCCAGTTCCTTGATGTCGTAGCAGACAATCCGGTTATCAATATCCACATTGCTCTGATGATTGAACACATTCAACGAACCCGTTACATAGATTTCCAATGCCGTTGCAATGTACTGAGCTTCTTTTTCTTCCTGCTCCCGCAACAGGTTATAAAGGTCCTCCAAAATCGGCATATTCTCTGGCTTTGGGTCATTGAGATATTCGTTGTAAACTAGCCGTACACAACGGTCAATAATGGTTTTCTGCACCGGCTGCAAGCCCTCCTTACCGCCCACGATCAGCTCACACAAGCTGAGGATAAAGTCAGACTTGAGTGACAGCGGGCTTTCATCATCCGAATAGTCCAGATTCAGATCCATCGGATTGATATAGTTGGTTGAAGTAGGTGAGATCTTGATGACCTGCCCATGCAGACGCTCAACAAGAGGTGCGTACTCCGCTTCCGGGTCACAGATAATGACATCATCGCTGGTAAGCAAAAAACAGTTGGCAATTTCTCGTTTTGCGCTGAAGGACTTACCGGAACCCGGCGTACCCAGAATCAGACCATTTGGGTTTTTCAGCAGCTTTCTGTCCACCATAATGAGGTTGTTTGACAGAGCATTGATGCCGTAGTACAGGGCTTCTTTCCCATTCTGGAACAGTTCCTGCGTAGTAAAGGGCACAAAGATAGCTGTGGAACTGGTGGTCAGTCCTCGCTGAATCTCAATCTGATTGAGACCCAGAGGCAGACAGCTCATCAGCCCTTCTTCCTGCTGGAAGTCCAGCCTGGTCAGCTGACAGTTATACTTCTGGGCAATAGAGCCTGCCTGAAAGATGTTGTTGCCAAGCTGACGGGGATTGTCCGCTGTGTTCAGCACCAGAAAGGTCAAAAGGAACATTCTCTCATTGCGGCTCTGCAAATCCTGCAAGAGTTTTTTCGCTTCACTGCCGTAGGTAGCAAGGTCAGATGGAATGATGTCCATGTCGTATCCGGCACGGACTGCTTTTTTCTGCTCCTCGATCTTGCTGCGGTCCAGGTCGGTAATCTTTCGCTTTACCGTTTTGATGGCTTTCACCTGATCCACCGACTGAATATGCATACTCACAATGAGCGAACTTTCCATATCCAGAAAATCAGCCAACAGACGGTCATTCAGCTCCGGTGCGAGAATCTGCAAAAAAGAAACAGTCCCATATTTCTTACCCATACGGAACTGCTTGCCGGTGCGGAACTCAAAGGAGCTTGGTGCAATAAAATCCTTTGTGGACAGACCGGAAGGAGCCAGCCAGTCCCATTCAAACAGAAACGGGAGTTGTTCATCCATGTGGAATACCGCATGAAGCTGAAAAAGCCTTTCTTTACCGTCCAGCGTTCTGGCGGCTACACCAAGACGCTTGAAGTTATTAAGTATATCGGTCTCAATACGCTCCAGACGGGGCTTGGCGGCTTTGATGCTGTCCGCGTCGATACCAAAGGTCAGGTATTTGGTCTTGATGAGACCGTTGTTACCTCTGGCCAGCTGATTTTGCAGCATTGTGGTGTATTCCTCGCGGATACTGTCAAAGGCGTCCCTCTGGGGCGGGATGGAAATGGAGTTAGCAAAGGTCTCCTCCGATGCCGCAAGGTTCAAAAAAGACAGCTGGAAATGAATCGAGCTGTCAAAATAATTGAGGAAATCACACCACCCCTCAAAGATTGCCGTCTTATCTTCGTTTTGGGAGAGCTGATAGTTGATGTCCTGAAACTGGATGGTCTTTGTGTAGTGGCTGTCCGATACGCGGCAGATTCCGTCCGGCCACATCCGTTCATAAGGGATACTGTCCTGCGCAGATTTTCCTTTTTTGTCCGTGTGGTTAGCGCGGGCAATGGCCGCTTCGATCTGCTTCTTATCGGCGCGGGACAGCTTTTTCTTTGTCTTTACCGGCTGCACAGTTTTTTCCTCGGTTTTTCCGAACATCCGATGCAGCCATTTTTTTATTGCGGTGAACAATGTCATACACCTCCTTATCGAGCATTTCCTGCCGCTTTAATACGGCATAAAAGTTGTTGGTCTGGTAAGGTCGCTGCTTTGGACGGATTACAGCTACTTTGAGAATGTTGCCCACGATCTTTTCCAGGGGCTGTCCATGCTTTTCGTACATAGCCAGCATAAAGAAGGGCAGCATAACCAGCATCATACACATAGCCGCTACACTGTTTCCGGTAGGTTTTCTGAGCAAAAAGAAAAGCGGTACGCCAATAAGCGCTCCGCCCGTGAAGCAGATAAGCTGCCGCTTGGTCAGATTGAACATGACCTTTGTTTTGACTTTTGTTAAGTCCTTGGGTACGGGTACATAAGCCAATGTGGAAACCTCCTTCCGTTTTAGTGCGCCTGAAAGACTGATTTGGCGAGACTGCCTGTTTTGAACAGCGTAAAACATAGCAGTACGGTGTAGCCCACGCAGCTCCAGATTGCCATGATGATGTCATCTTCCAGAGCGATGTTCTGCACCAGTACAGCATAAATTGCCACGCAGACGATAATGAGAAACGCCTGAAAGCCCAGTGCCAGCAGAGATCGGAGGTAATTCTGTCCCATACCGCCCCATTCTTTGCCCATCATTGCAGCCATTGGAACGGGAGCCACCGAAGTTACAAGTAGGGTAAGAACCCGGCGCCTTACCATATCACTATGGCAGGTTTCCGAGAAC
>ERZ1106950.1695-NODE-1695-length-13071-cov-11.337354_pt1 | contig 13071 bp, 19 predicted proteins | sample MGYA00403675_ERZ1106950 | MGnify/ENA primary metagenome ERZ1106950 (study PRJEB35170, sample SAMEA104062410) | human gut metagenome | biome: human gut; feature: human-associated habitat; material: faeces | place: Denmark | collected 2012-06-13 ... | reverse complement strand
GCACCTGTCGATACGGTCATTCGGGTTTGAAGACTGTACACATGATTTTTTATTGATTTGATAGACGGAAATCTTCTTATAAGCTCCCGCAAGTGTTTATAAAACATTGCGAAAATGGCTTAAAATCAAGGGTTTCCGCATATCGTCATATATCTTGCCGTATCTCCGTATAAGATGATTTTGTAAGACCGGGCACCATTTTGGCACCACAGATTATAGGAGGACGACATGAAAAACGTACTTTTAGACAAGGGTATTATACTCCCGTCCGGCGCAATCAGCAAGGATAAGATAAACCTTGTAGCCGGAGCAATCACGCAGCCATTCGCAGAAATGGTATGGGTAACGACAGGCGGCGATATGGAAACCGTAAACCGCTTGACGGACGTACTCGTTACCATGAACACCCCCGCCGACCGGGGAAAGCTGTTCAAAATCATCAAAATGCTCTACGGGCTTATGGGCTTGCCCTTTTCCGAAGAAGCCGAGCTTATGGACGCAGACCCCGCCGTTTTGGAATACTTCCTTTTTTCCTTTACGGCAGACTTTGGCGAAGTCATGCAAGACCTCATAGCCGAAGAAACAGAATAGCGCACCGCACAGGCGGCGTTTCTCACTCCCTACACAGGGAGAACAGGAACGCCGCTTTTTTCATGCCCTTTGTTACGCAGTAGGGGCAGAAAAAGCCCCGATTTATGCAGCTTTGCGGGCGCGGTTTTCGGCGGGCAAGGGCTTTATACCTATTCTCCCAAAATCGCGGTTCTACTGCGTAACAAATCCACAGCAAAGGAGTGATGAAACTATGGCAGTTTTCCGGGTGGAACGCAACAAGGGATATACCGTTATGAGCAACCACCACTTACGCAACCGGGAGCTTTCCCTAAAAGCGAAAGGGCTGCTTTCGCAAATGCTGTCACTTCCCGAAGATTGGGACTACACCTTGAAAGGCTTATCCCTTATCAACCGGGAGAAAATCGACGCTATCCGCGAAGCTATCCGGGAGCTTGAACGCGCCGGGTATATCGTCCGTTCCAGAGAGCGCGACGAGAAAGGACGCTTGCGGGGCGCGGACTATGTAATCTTTGAGCAGCCGCAGACCCCGCCTGTATCGGATTTACCTACGTTGGAAAATCCAACATTGGATAATCCAACGTTGGAAAAACCTACGCAGGAAAAACCTACGTTGGAAAATCCAACGCAATTAAATAAAGATATACAAAGAACTGACTTACCAAAAAAAGAAAAATCAAATACGGATTTATCAAGTACCCATTCCATTCCTATCCATTCCCTAAATCCCTTGCCTTATGACGGGGACGCGGCAGAGCCGCCGGAACGGAAGCGAAAGGAAGCGGCAGCACAGAGCGCGTTTGATGTGTACGAGGAAATCATCAAGGACAACATCAGCTACGACATTCTCATACAGGACAGGAGCCTTGACAAAGACCGTCTGGACGAGATTGTAGCCCTCATGCTTGAAACTGTCTGCACAGCGCGAAAGACAATCCGTATCGCCGGGGACGACTACCCGGCAGAGCTTGTAAAGTCAAAGTTTATGAAGCTGGACAGCGAACATATCCGCTTTGTCCTTGACTGTATGAGCGAGAACACCTCCAAAATCCGCAACATCAAGCAGTATTTACGGGCGGTGCTTTTCAATGCCCCGTCCACAATCGGCAACTATTACACTTCCCTTGTCGCCCACGACATGGCGGCAGGCAAAATCTAAAGGAGGATTTTTCTATGGCACAGAGAACAGGAGCTTTGATTTTTGACGAGCGTACCGACCGCTACGACATTCGCTTTGACCTTTCCGACTACTACGGCGGGCTGCATTGCGGCGACTGCTTTGACGTATTCGTTAGGGGCAAGTGGAAGCCTACCCGCATGGAAATGAATGCGGCGCAGGAATGGTATCTTGTGGGTGTCCGCGCCGACGACTTAAGCGGGCTGCGCGTCCGTATCTGACCGCATGGGAAGCCTAAAAAGCGGCGTTCCCCCTTAACACTATCTGACTACCGCGAAAGGAGGACGGTAAATGCAAGATGAAATCAACGAAAAGACCATAGCCCTTTACATCAAGACCGGGAAGCTGACCGCGCAGACGCTTCAAAAAGCTATGAAATCCCTGCTTGCACAGGGCAAAAAGCAGCTTTCCAAACAGCCGCAGGGCAAGCAGACCTTAAAGCAGCTTGTGAAACAGAACGCGGGCGTTTCCAACATTGAGATAACCGAGGGCAATATCAAAGCCTTTGAGAGTACGGCGCGAAAGTACGGTATCGACTTTGCGCTGAAAAAGGACACGACGGAAACGCCGCCCCGCTATCTTGTCTTTTTCAAGGGGCGGGACGCTGACGTGCTGACCGCAGCTTTCAAGGAGTTTTCCGCAAAGAAGCTGACGCAGGAGAAAAAGCCCTCTATCCGCAGGCTGCTTTCCACCCTCAAAGAAGCCGCACAGGGCAAGAACGCAGAACGGGCGAAAGTCAAGAATAAGGACAGGGAGGTATCGCTATGAAGCCGGAAATCAAAAAGCTGCTTATCTTAAACGCTCCCTATCTGCTCTTTGTCTACCTGTTTGACAAAGTGGCGCAGGCGGCGCGGCTCTCCCCCGGCTTGGATATGAGCGCAAAAATCCTACATCTTGGGGACGGCTTTACCGCTGCTTTTTCCAGTATCGCGCCCAGCTTCCACCCGATAGATTTGCTTGTAGGCGTTGCGGGCGCGGTCATTGTCCGGCTGATTATCTACTTCAAGGGCAAGAACGCGAAGAAATACCGGAAAGGCATGGAGTACGGTTCCGCACGTTGGGGCAGCGCGGAGGACATAAAGCCGTATATCGACCCTGTTTTTGAAAATAACGTGCTGCTGACCCAGACGGAACGGATGATGATGTCAAGCCGCCCGAAGCAGCCGAAGTATGCAAGAAACAAAAATATCCTTGTTATCGGTGGTTCCGGCAGCGGCAAGACCCGCTTTTTCGTAAAGCCCAACCTTATGCAAATGCACAGCAGCTATGTTGTCACAGACCCGAAAGGCACCGTCTTAATCGAATGTGGGAAGCTCTTGCAGCGGGGCGGCTACAAGATAAAAGTGCTGAATACGATTAACTTCAAAAAATCCATGAAATACAATCCCTTTGCCTATCTGCGGAGTGAGAAAGACATTTTGAAGTTAGTCAATACCATTATCGCCAACACCAAAGGCGACGGGGAGAAATCCGGGGAGGATTTTTGGGTAAAAGCGGAAAAGCTCTACTACACCGCGCTTATCGGCTATATTTGGTATGAAGCCCCGGAGGAAGAAAAGAACTTTACGACGCTGCTTGAAATGATAAATGCGTCGGAAGCCCGCGAGGACGACGAGGACTTTAAGAACCCGGTTGACCTTATGTTTGACCGTCTGGAAGAAAAAGACCCGGAACATTTTGCGGTCAAGCAGTACAAGAAATACAAACTTGCGGCGGGTAAAACGGCAAAATCAATCCTTATTTCCTGCGGTGCGAGGTTAGCCCCCTTTGACATACGGGAGCTTAGAGAACTCATGGAAACCGACGAAATGGAGCTTGACACTTTGGGGGACAGGAAAACCGCCCTGTTTGTCATTATCAGTGATACCGACGACACCTTTAACTTTGTTGTTTCCATTCTCTACACACAGCTTTTCAATCTGCTTTGTGACAAGGCAGATGATGAATACGGCGGGCGGCTTCCCGTTCATGTGCGCTGCCTGTTAGATGAATTTGCAAATATCGGACAAATCCCCCGCTTTGACAAGCTGATTGCGACGATCCGGAGCCGGGAAATATCCGCCTCTATCATTCTGCAATCACAGAGCCAGCTAAAAGCCATTTACAAGGACAACGCCGATACCATAGTCGGCAACTGCGATACCACCCTTTTCTTGGGCGGCAAAGAAAAAACGACCCTCAAAGAAATATCGGAAATCTTAGGGAAAGAAACCATTGACAGCTTCAACACTTCCGAAACCAGAGGGCGGGAGCTGTCGCATGGGCTGAACTACCAGAAGTTAGGCAAGGAGCTTATGACACAGGACGAAATCGCGGTCATGGACGGCGGGAAATGTATCTTGCAGCTTAGAGGGGTGCGCCCGTTCTTCTCGGATAAATACGATATAACGAAGCACCCGAAATACAAGTATCTGTCCGACACAGACCCGAAAAACACCTTTGACATGGAAAAGCATTTACGCCGCCGCCCCGCTGTTGTCAAACCAGACGAAGTATTTGACTACTACGAGATTGACGCGGCAGACTTGCCGGAGGACACCGACCATGAATGAGCGTTCCCGTTCCCCAAAGGAACCGCCCCGCTTTACGGTGATTTTGGGCGGGCGCATGGCAGAGAAGCACCGGGAGGAACAGGCGCGGCAGACTGAATTACAGAAATTCATTGCCGCCTGCGAAAAGCTCTATGAAAAGAACCAGGCGAAAATTTAAGGAGGTGGGACAATCCGAAATATGACAATCGGCTACATGATACGCGCCCCTACTTGGGACGCGGCAGCACAGCCCTTTACGAAACCACAACTGAATACCGCTGCGCCGCAGACATTTAGGCGGCGCGGGGAACCCGCCGCAAATCCGGCGGGCTTACGACCGCGGCAGTTCTCAAAACTGACCGCCGTTTTTTATGCCCTTTTTTGGGGCAGCCGCACAAGCGGCAGGAAAGGAGAAATTCATGGCATTTTTTACTTCGGCAGTAGGCGTTTTGCAGACACTCGTTGTTGCTCTTGGAGCCGGACTTGGTATCTGGGGCGTTATCAACCTCATGGAGGGCTACGGAAATGATAATCCGGGCGCGAACACTACGGGCTTGACACGTCGGACTATTCCTTTGGGTATGTCGCCGGGTGGAGCAGCGGGCGCGAGCTTGCCGAACTGAAAAGCTCCCTTGAAACGATCCGCAGCGCAGCCGCCGAGATTATCAATTCCATTGACGCTAATATCGCAGAACTGCAAAAGGCGCAGGATAAGGAGCAGACCGCCGGACAGGAGCAGCCGGAACAGGAAGCCCCCGCACCGGAGCAGGAAGCAGCAAAAGCCACCGAGCCGGACAAAGACACCTTTTCCATTTATCAGCTAAAGCATGGGGACGAAACGCGGGACTTCCGCTTTGAGCCTTACGACCGCCTGCAGGCGGCGGGAAATGTGGTTGATAAAGCGAATTATGAGCTTGTTTATTCCGCTGCCCTTACGCCGGGTACTTCTCTTGAAGATATTTATACCCGTTTCAATATCGACCACCCCAAAGATTTTAAGGGACACAGCCTTTCCGTTTCCGACGTGGTAGTGCTTCATCAGAACGGGCAGGACACCGCCCACTATGTAGACAGCTTCGGCTATAAGCAGGTGTCGGAGTTTTTACAGGAACAAAAACAGCTTACGCCCGACGAGTTGGAAACAGGCGAAACAATCAAAACGCCGCGCGGTACTTTCTATGTAACCGATATGAGCCGGGAGCAAATGGAAGCTGCCGGATATGGCTTTCATCATCAATCAGACGACGGGAAATATCTGATTATGGGGAACGGGACGCGGGCGTTTGCCATTGCCGCAGAGCAGCCGGAAAATCACTTGAAAGCTGCCGAGCAGACCACAGAACAGAATGAAAATATGATTGACGGTATCATCAACAACACCCCTACCGTTGACGAACTGGAAGCAAAGGTCAAGGCGGGAGAAACGATTTCCCTTGTTGACCTGGCTAACGCTGTCAAAGCGGATAAGGAGCGCGGCAAAGAGAAGCCGGAAAAGAAGCCCTCTATCCGGGCGCAGCTTAGAGCCGATAAAGAAAAGTCGCAGAAGAAAGCAGCAAAATCAAAAAATCACGAATTGGAGGTATGAGCATGAATAGATTGACGGTTGAGGAAACAAACCTTTTGAGCATTTACAGGACAGGGAGCAGGCAGGGGCTTATCGTTGCCATGAGAGCCGCGCTGCCCTTTATGGACGGGGATATGCGGGACTTTGCAGCACGCACCCTTTCCAAAGTGGAAGCTATGACCGAAGCGGAGTTTGTAGAGTGCGGGATTTATGCCGCTGATGAAGTATGAGCGAGATAAAACGGCTTTCACCGCCCCAGAGCCGGAAAGTCAATACCCTTGTGCGCCGGGAGTGCTGCAACTGCGACGGCGGCAACTGTATTCTGCTTGACGACGGGGAAACGTGCGTCTGCCCGCAGCTTATTTCCTATTCGCTGCTCTGCAAGTGGTTTCGGATTGCCGTACTTCCTCTTGATAAGCTCTTATATGCCGAGCTTTTCAAGACCGAGGACAAACGGCGTTGTATGGTATGCGGCGCGTCCTTTACTTCAAAGTCGAACAGCGTCAAATACTGCCCCTCTTGCCGGAAGCGTATCACGAACAGACAGGCAGCGGAGCGCATGAGGAAAAGACGCGCCCTTGTTACGCAGTAGGGGCGAAAAATCCCTTGCTTTATGCGGCTCTGCGGGCTTGAAAACAGCACAGGCGATACAGAATATCAAAAGCCTGAAAAACAGCGTTCTACTGCGTAACATTTCATAACTGTACCCATAAAAAAGACGGGCGCGGCTGCCATTCGTTGGCGGCTGCGTCCGTTCTTTTTTATGCCTATTCTTCATTTAAGGGGAATTGTGGGATAGCTTCTAACAGTTTTATTATCAGCGTTTGCCGTAAATCTTCGTTGATTTCCTCTTTTACCGTTCCGTCCGGCTGACGCTTTTTTACCATTGCAAGGCGGTTGATTTCGTCGCCGTAACAATCAAGCACCTTTCCCAACGCCCACTTTTCGCCCGCAACGGCGGCGCATATCGTTTCATAGTCCGGCGTTTCCTGTTCCATTCTTTGACACTTCCTTTAGTTTGATATAGATAAAATTGTTATTTTCGATTAGGTTTTCTTTTTATAGCCAACAATTTCATATAATCATCAAATTCGGTGGTATCAGTCGGTTCAAACATTACCCATTTTCCGTCATGGTAGGTTTCAGCTTCATCATATCGTTTACAAACGGTATTAGAAAGCGTATCTCTTATATTTTCAAATTTTGCCCTTTCATCTTTCCCGAAAATAATCATAAAACCAAAACAGTTACTTTTTGCATATAAACAACAAAGTGTTTTTCCACCTCTCCGATATTTATACTCATAACTCCAATTTTTGCCACCAGTATTCCATAATTGTTCCATATCGTATTTTTCATCGATAGCCAAACATAATTCTTTCCAAACTTCATATAAAGATTGTCCGAGTAGTTCAGTCATAGTTAATTGAGATGGTATGTTTTCGAGCATTATATCCCCTCCGTAAATAGAATTTTATCGTACTCTTAAACTCTGATATGAACTATTATATCATATGAATATGAACAAAACAATGTTTAACCGCGCTCTGTTTCCTTTTCCCGTTCCGGCTGCTTCTCTGCCTGTAAAATGCTGTCTATGTTCTGCTTGATAACGTCGTATTCCCTAACTTGTTTTTTCAGCTTGCCATAATCGATGTAAAGGGCTTCTTTCTGTGCTTGGAGGGCTTCATATTCTGATTGCAGCGCGACGAGGTTGGGGAGCTTGGAAACGCCCGCCGCTTTCATAGCCCTTGCAGCGGCTTCATGTAGGATAATGTCGCGCTCATGTGCGGCGCGGTATTTCTCTTTATTCTTTGCCTTACGGTATGCGTCATAAACAGGCTTCGTCTTTTGGTAGGTGGAAACATTCTTGATAAAGACCGCCATATCCGCAAGACGCTTTTCGACGTTCTTCAATGCGTCTGCGGCCTGTTCGCTCTCTGTCTGAATTTCCGCTATCCTTGCCGTTAAATCCGCATACTGTTCAATCTTATGTTCCGTCAAGAAATTCATGGTCTTAGCTGCCTGTTTCAGATTATGGATTTTCGCCCAATGTTCATAGCCTTTGCTCTGCGCTGCTTTAATACTGTTCTCAATATCAATGAGCAGACTGACGCCGCCCCGATCTGCGCGCGGAGCTTTCCCGGCGCGGGCGCGTTTGCCGCTTATCCGTTCTTTTATGGCTTCCTCTGTATAATCTGCGCCGAGGGTTTTAAGGCGGGTAAACCGTTCCTGCCCCGGAGCGCGGCAGGATACATATTTCCCCGGTTTTATCTCATAGCCCGTAGCTTGCAGCCGTTGTAGTAGTTCCTCAAAACTTGATACTTGGGGAATGAGCGCGTCAACGGCGGTTTTCAGCTTGCCTTTCCAACTGGTTCCCGTTTTCTCTGCCTGGTACTCTGCATAGCTCTTTCCCTTACTGCCTTTGCCGGGAACGACAACAGACAATCCGTTTTCCCGGCACAGCTTGTCGCTCATGTTCCGTATGCCGTAATAGCTGCGCTTATTGGAATTGTATTTGTGGTGGTCTACGAAATTGACCGCGCAGAAAATAACATGGTTATGGACGTGTCCTTTGTCAATGTGCGTCGTCAAGACATATTCATGCTGCCCTTTGGTTACTGCGTCGGCAAGCTGACGCCCGATTTTGTGGGCGGTTTCATAATCCACTTCCCCCGGCTCAAAGGACTGTATCAGATGAAAAGCTAAATTGTTGCCCTTTTGGAGAGCTTGCGACAGGGTATATTCAAACTCAATGTCTGCCGTTTCATAGGAGCAGCCGAAAGAGGACACAAGCATTTTCCCGTCCGTCTTATCTGGATTTTGGATATAGTCAAGGGCTTTGCTCAACGTGCTTTTAACAGGCTTAATCTTTGTAACCGCCATATCTCCGCAAGCACCCCCTTTATTTCCTCTATGTCCTCTTGGTAGACGCTGCCCGTCGCATTGACGCGCTTTGCAATCTGGTTGACGTTGACCCCGATTTTCTGTATCTCCGCTGTCATTGCCTTAATGTCGCTATGGTCTACTTGAATGATGTACCCGTCAATGGCAATCTTCCTAAGATATGCCGCCATGTTCCGGGTGGGTATCAGCTTCATTTTTTCAAGAATTAAATCCCGTTCCGCTTCCGTTACTCTGAATTTGATTTGTACCGTCCTTTTGCGTCCGTCCATGCTTTCGCTCCTTTCCGTTCCGAGGGTTTGGGACACTTCCCAACAAGCAATTTTCAACCGACGCGCCGCAGCGCGGGAGGGCGAAAATACGGAAGTGGGTACCCGCTTCCTATGCTTGCTAAGAAAGTTTTTCCTTACTTCCTACAACACCGGGAACAGCAAATTTGACGAGCTTTCCCAAAAGAAAAACGCCGCAATCTACGACGCTTCAATCACTCTATACAGACAAAAACGAGGGAACTTTATTCCCCCGTTTCGTCGTTGTTGGCTTCCTCAATTCCCTTTGCGGTAGCAGACAGGATTTTCAAATCCTTTTCGCTCATGCCGTCGAGCATGGTATCAAGCTGACGGCGGCGGGTGGACTTTTCCTGTTCCCGTTCCGGGAAAAAGAACTGGTCTACCGATACGTCAAGCAGGGTTACAAGCTCATACAAAATCTGCAAACTTGGGTGCTGCCCGCTGTTCTCAATGGACGCAATATATCGCGGCGCAATGTTCAGCTTATCAGCTAACTGGTTGCGGGATATTCCCTTTGCTTTTCTTGCCGTTTTGATAGCCTGTCCGAAAGCCTTAAAATCAAACTTTTCTTTGTTCTGCTTCATAATCATTTCACCCAACTACATTGTATATTTCAATTTTGAATAGAGATAAAGCTCCACCCAACTGATATATGATAATTTTAGATAAGGGGAAGTCTGAAAATAATTTTAGATTATCTCTTGACAACAAATAGGGCAAGTGATATATTCTATATGACGATATAAAATATTTGGTCATAAGGAGGTGAAAGAAATTGCCGCGTTTTACAGAACAAGAAAAAGGAATCATAAACAGGAAACTTTTGATAGAGGGGGAAAAACTGTTTGCAGCACACGGCTTGAAAAAAGTAACGGTTGATGATTTAGTAGCTGCCGTAAATATATCGAAAGGTTCATTCTATGCTTTTTATCCAAGTAAAGAACACCTATATGTAGAAATCAATTTTCGCTTACAGAAAGAGCTATTTGCTAATATTGAAACAACAATCAAAGGACGAAAGTATGAAAATCATAGGGACTTAACAAAAGATGTTATCGCTTTGGGTTTAACTGGGTTGATTACTTCTCCTATTCTTTCGCAGATTGATTTGTCTTTAATGGACTATCTGCAAAGGAAACTTTCGCCAGATATATTTGACAGTCATATGCACAATGATATACGCATACTGGAAATGCTTGAAGATTTAGGGGTTATTTTTACGGTTCCGCATACGGTTATTATAAAATCCCTGTATTCTGTTTTATCCTGTTTGGAACAGTTCAAGGAGGATAAAGAACTGAATATGATACAAAATCTTTTAGTGAATGGCATTGTTCAACAAGTAGTAGCAGAGTAACAATTTTGTTTGGTTATTTGACAGGCAGATAGCCAAACAAATTTTTTACAATTTATATGACTATATATTCATAAAGGTCATAAAGTCTAAGGAGGACAAAATAATGATTGATGTAAAAAAGTTATATTTTAGCTATACCGACAAACCGTTTGTTGAGAATGTAAGTTTCCATGTTGGGAGGGGAGAAATTTTCGGTTTTTTAGGCCCCTCTGGTGCCGGAAAGTCAACCATTCAAAAAGTATTGACCGGGCTTAATACAAAATATAAAGGCAGCGTAAAAGTTGCGGGTACAGAAATAAGAGAACGTACCAATCAGTTTTACGAAAATATCGGTGTGGACTTTGAATTTTCTACCTGTTATGAGAAATTTACGGCACGACAAAACCTCGCCTATTTCGCTTCGCTGTATGAAAAACAGCCCCGGTCTATTGATGAATTATTACATATGGTAGGCTTGGAAAATGACGGGGATAAAAAGGTTTCGGACTTTTCCAAAGGTATGCGTTCTCGCTTGAATTTTATCAAAGCGTTAATCCATGACCCTGATATATTATTTCTTGATGAACCAACAAGCGGCCTTGACCCTACAAATAATCGCTTGATGAAAGATATTATCCTTGCAGAGAAGAAGCGCGGAAAAACTATCATAATCACCACTCACAATATGTATGACGCAACGGAGCTATGTGATCAGGTAGCTTTTATTGTTGCGGGAAAAGTTAGCGCGTTAGACAGCCCACATAATTTAATCATGTCAAAGGGTGCTGCAAAAATACAATATACCTATTATGACAACGGCGAAAAAACCGGGGAATGTCTGCTTGATAGAACCACAGAAGATAAGATGTTAAAAAGTTTAATTTCTGAAAATCGTCTGCTTTCTATCCATAGTAGTGAACCTACGTTAAATGACATTTTCGTTGATATTACGGGGAGGACACTTCAATGAGATTAGGACGTTTAATTCGTGGAGATATACATTTCCAATGGAAATATGGTTTCTATTTTATTTACTTTATCTTGACGCTTCTGTATGTGTGCGTGATTGCTGCCTTGCCAGAACATTGGAAAAATAATATTGCAGCTATTATGATTTATTCTGACCCGGCAGCTATGGGATTGTTTTTTATGGGGGCGATTGTCCTTTTAGAAAAAAGCCAAAAGGTATTAAATGCTATGGTGGTATCGCCTGTAAAAGTGTCGGAGTATATACTTTCAAAAACAATCGCTTTGATTGTTATTTCCTCAATCATCGCATTGATATTAGGATTAGTTTCTGGCAACAATCATTTATTCGGTATCGCTGTTGGAACTGCTTTGACATCAGCAATCTTTACTATGCTTGGAATAATTGCAGCTACAAAAATTTCAAACTTGAACCAATTTCTCATTGTGATTATGCCGATAGAAATTGTTTGCTTTGTTCCACCTATCGTTGGTCTATTTGTGGAATTGCCATATATATTTTGCCTTTTCCCGTTTACAGCCTGTATGAACCTTATAACCGGGAAAAGCATTTTACTATCGTTTGATATGGTACTTGTAATTGCTACGTTGATTATCCTCTACATAGTTGCGCGACGTACAGTTCAGCATATGTGGAAAAGTTTGGGAGGTGTAAAGCTATGAAAAGGATATTATCCAGTACCATGCAGGTATTTAAGCAAATCAAGAGCGACCCTATGATGTTTGCAGCTTGTTTCACACCTTTTGTCATGGGAGCTTTGATTAAATTGGGTGTACCATTTCTTGAAAGGATAACAGATTTTTCTTTACAAGCATACTATCCGATTTTCGATTTATTACTTTCTATCATGGCTCCTGTACTTCTTTGCTTTGCATTTGCAATGATTACATTAGAGGAAATTGACGATAAAGTGTCACGATACTTTTCGATTACGCCTCTTGGTAAGTCGGGGTATCTCTTTACAAGGTTGGGAGTACCCTCTGCTATTTCGACTGTCATTGCTTTTGTCGTACTTTTGCTTTTTGCATTAGAAAAACTATCTGTTGGAATGATGATTGGTTTGGCACTTCTCGGCTCCGTACAGGCAATTATTGTTTCACTAATGATTATAACATTATCAACAAACAAATTAGAAGGTATGGCAGTAACTAAACTTTCCGCACTTACTCTGTTAGGTATTCCGGTTCCTTTTTTTATAAAAGGTACGTTCCAATATGTAGTTGGTTTTTTACCCTCATTTTGGGTGGGAAAAGCAATACAGAGCAATGGTTATATATATTTGCTGATTGCCTTAATTATTGCTTCTGTATGGTTTTATGTATTGGCAAGCAAATTATCAAAAAAATTAGCAGATTAGGAGGTGTTACATATGGCTTGGTATTGGTGGCTGATAATAATTGGTGTTTTGATTGCCGTTGGGGTACTCAAAATGGTAATTATGAAGAAGTACAATCAAAAGAAAAATTCAAATAATCGTCTAAAAAACAACGAGGACGATTAAGACAAACTTTGCAAAAGAAAACTGCTGTCTGCATAACAGCAGGAAACGGCAGTTTTGAGAAATCAAGGCCGCCGTTTTCCTTTTTGAAAATTGGAAATTGTTGTTATGGGAGCCGCTATACTAATCTGTAAAATGCTTCAAGTGGGAATAAATGTATTTTAATCAAAAAGAGGGTTTAATTCCCCGCAGCTTGCTGCGTAACAAACTTTT
>ERZ1106950.1685-NODE-1685-length-13130-cov-12.219579_pt1 | contig 13130 bp, 9 predicted proteins | sample MGYA00403675_ERZ1106950 | MGnify/ENA primary metagenome ERZ1106950 (study PRJEB35170, sample SAMEA104062410) | human gut metagenome | biome: human gut; feature: human-associated habitat; material: faeces | place: Denmark | collected 2012-06-13 ... | reverse complement strand
AAGTCCAGAGAATCAAGGTAAGCGTGCGCCTATTCCAACAAAACGAAAAAGGAAAAGCCAAAAACAAGCTGAATCATAAAGCTATTTAATGTTAACTATACTAGTCTCTCAGTAAACATCGGTGGTACGGTAACCGAGTGGAGCAGCAATCATTAAATCAGTGAATCAATTTAATCAGAACTAAAAGACAGGCGGGTACCGGATGTGATCGGGCCCGCCTGATTCCGTGCTGTTTTCGGTCATTTTATGTAATTGTATCCGACACACAGTAAAGACACAAAAAATTCACAGAATAACGCGAAATAAATGACTTTCAGGCCGGTTTTGTTAATATTGAATTAATCTTCAACCTTTAATATTAGGAATCAGTTGAGTAAACCAGCAAAGGAGATTGGATATGAGCAAGAGCGGGAAAATAAAGATTGGCATTGCAGCTGGAATTATCGTCATACTGGCCGTGGCTATGATTATGACGAAGGGCGGAAAAAAATCAAAGGGCGGCATGCCTGTGGGACAGGAGGCTTCTGTCACGGTGGTGAAGGCAGAACAGCCGTCAATCGGCGATATCATCCTTACCACAGGGCTTACCGGTACAGTGGAGCCTTCCGATGTGGTTCATATCTATGCAAAGGCAGCAGGCGACGTCACGGCGGTATTTGTGAAGGCAGGGGACATGGTGACACAGGGACAGGTCCTGTTTGAGATTGATACAGAGCAGGTGGAGACGGCAAAGAACTCCATGGATTCTGCATCCGTATCCCTTTCAGAGGCCCAGAGCAACCTTAGAAGAATGCAGATTCTCTACAGCGGCGGCGATTTGTCCGAGCAGGAATACGAGCAGTATGTCAATGCGGTGAAATCCGCGCAGCTCCAGTATGAGTCCGCTTCAATGGCTTACGAAAGACAGGTGCAGTACAGCTCCATCACCGCCCCTATTAATGGAAAGATTGAAAGCTTTGACGTGGAGGTGTATGACAGAGTGACCCAGTCCCAGGATTTGTGCGTGATTGCCGGCGAGGGTGAGAACATAGTCTCCTTCTATGTGACCCAGCGCATGATGCGGAATGCCAATATGGGCGATGAGCTGGAAATCCAGAAGAACGGAACTACATACAAGGCATATATCAGCGAAATCAACTCCATGGTTGACACGGATACAGGACTGTTCAAGGTAAAGGCCCAGATAGAAAACACACAGGAGATTGCCGCCGGAAGCACGGTGAAATTAAACCTTGTGACGGAACGGGCATTGGATACAATGGTGGTTCCCATTGATGCAATCTATTACAGCGGCGGCAATGCCTATGTTTATTTGTACCAGGACGGCACCGCGGCCATGGCCCAGGTGGAAGTAGGACTGGAGGATGAGGAACATGCCCAGATTCTTTCCGGCCTGTCAGCCGATGACATGGTGGTGAGCACATGGAGCTCCAATCTGTATGAGGGGGCGAAAATCCGGTTAAGGGATGAGGTACAGTCCGGAGAAGAAACCCAGTCCAAAGAAACAGCAGCATCCGGCGGGGAAGACAGCAAAAATGCAAAATCACAGGCGGAACAGGAGGCATAACCCATGGGATTGACAAGGTTTGTATTAAAACGTCCGGTGGCGACGGTTATGGCATTGCTTTGCCTTTTGGTATTCGGTATTTCTTCCGTATTCAATGCCACGCTGGAACAGATGCCGGACACGGATCAGCCAATGCTGATTATCATAGCGTCTTATTCCGGGGCTGGTCCTGAGGACATAGATGAACTTGTGACCCAGCCCATAGAAGACCAGGTGGGAACCATAGAGGGCGTCAAAAGCATGAGCTCCACTTCCAGCGAAAACAGGGCCATGATTATGCTGGAATATGATTACGGCACCGATATGGACGACGCATATAATGATTTATCCCAGAGTCTGGATGCACTGAGCCGCCAGCTCCCTGACGATGCGGAAACCTCTGTCATGGAGATGAATAACAATGCGGGAACCACCATGATGCTTTCCATATCAAACCCCTCCCAGGAGGATTTGTATGATTATGTGGACCAGACCGTGGTGCCCCTGCTGGAACAGATTTCTTCCGTGGCAGAGGTGGAGGCCATGGGCGGAAAGTCGGAATACTATAAAATCGAGCTTCAATCCGACGAGATGGCCCAGTATCAGGTGACCATGAGCGATGTGTCCGCGGCTATGAGCACGGCCAATCTTTCCTACCCATCCGGCGATGCTGTATCCGGAAAACTGGAGCTATCTGTGTCAACGTCCCTGGAGCATGAGACCATAGAAGCTCTGAAGGAAGTCCCCATCACCACCTCCAGCGGAAAGATTGTATATCTGGAGGACATCGCCAGGGTATATGAGGCAGAAGAGAGCCGGGGAGGTATTTCGCGCTACAACGGCGAGGATACTATATCCATTTCCATCACCAAGCAGCAGAGCAGCACTGCCATGGATGTGTCATCCGAGGTTCAGGACGTCATTGAGAGCCTGGAGGCTGACGATGAGAACCTGAATATCAGGATTGTCAGGGACAGCGCGGACAGTATTATCAGCTCCCTTAAGGACGTGGCCCTTACCCTGGTGCTGGCAGCCGTGATTTCCATGATTATCATATTCATTTTTTTTGGAGACTATAAGGCGTCCCTGATTGTAGGAAGCTCCATACCTACCTCTATCCTGGTGTCCCTGATTCTGATGACCAGCGCCGGTTTCTCCCTGAACATCATTACCATGAGCGGTCTGGTGCTGGGCGTAGGCATGATGGTGGATAACTCCATCGTGGTGCTGGAGAGCTGTTTCAGGGCCATAGAGACAGAGGAGGACAAGGGCCTTCTGGGATATGCCAGGGCTTCCCTGTCAGGTACCAACATTGTGCTCCAGTCCATCCTGGGATCTACTGTGACCACCTGTGTGGTATTCCTGCCGCTGGTATTCCTGCAGGGTATGTCTGGACAGATGTTCGGCTCCATGGGATACGTTATCGTATTCTGTATGTGCGCCTCCTTCCTGTCAGCCATTACCATTGTTCCCCTTACCTATATGGCGTATAAGCCGCAGGAGAGGATGCAGGCGCCCATGTCGCGGCCCATGGAGCGGATACAGAACGGATACCGCCGCATCATGCCCGGACTTTTAAACCACAAGGCCATCATCATGATTGCATCTGTGATCATCGTGATTGCAACCTATTTTCTGGCCAGCGGGATGGAGACCGAGCTTATGACCGCAGACGATACGGGAACGGTCAGAGTTTCCATAGAAACAAGGCCGGGACTGCTGTCTGAAAATGCCGACGCCATGCTGCTCCAGGCAGAGGAGATTGTCAAAGGACATCCGGATGTGGAATCTTACATGCTGCGCTATAACAATGACAGCGGTACCATAACAGCCTATCTGAGGGATGACAGGAATATGAGCACCGATGAGATAGTGGAGCAGTGGGAGACAGAGATGGCGGACCTGGATAACTGTACGGTGTCAGTGGAGGCGTCCTCGTCCATGAGCTTCATGAGCAGGAACAGGGGATATGAAGTCATCCTCAACGGTACGGATTACGACGAGCTTCAGGAAGTCACCAACAAGATTGTTGCTGAGATGACGGCCAGGGACGATGTGATGAACGTTCATTCCAGCATAGAAAATACAGCTCCCGTGGTGACTGTGAAGGTGGATCCGGTGCTGGCGGCAGCGGAGGGGCTTACGGCATCCCGGATTGGTTCCCAGGTAAAACAGATGATGGACGGCGAAGAGGTGACTACCCTGGACGTGGATGGCAGGGAGGTCAGCGTGATGGCTGAATACCCGGAGGATGAGTACCGTACCGTCAGCCAGATGAAAGATATTATACTCTCCAAGCCTTCCGGAGGCTATGTGGCCCTGACGGATGTGGCGGAAATCTATTATAAGGACAGCCCGGCTTCCATTTCCAAGACGGATAAGGCGTATGAGATAACCATTACGGCAGATTACACCGGGGGAAATGTCCGGTCCGCCATAGACAGCGAGGTCATAAGCCCCAACTTAAGCGGCACCATCAAGAAAGGCGTCAACTCCATGAACCGTATGATGCAGGAGGAATTTGCGGCCTTGTACCAGGCGATTGCCATCGCTGTATTCCTGGTATTCGTGGTACTGTCAGCGCAGTTTGAGTCACCGAAGTTTTCCTTCATGGTAATGACTACCATACCATTCAGCCTCATAGGCTCCTTCGGGCTTTTGCAGATTACGGGAGTCAGCATCAGCATGACGTCCATACTGGGATTCCTGATTCTGGTCGGTACTGTTGTTAACAATGGTATCCTCTATGTGGATACAGTGAACCAATACCGCATGACCATGGATTTAAAGACAGCCCTGATTGAGGCCGGCGCCACACGTTTAAGGCCCATTATGATGACCAGCCTTACCACCATCCTTTCCATGATTCCCATGGCTCTGGCCATAGGGGACAGCGGTTCCACCACCCAGGGTCTGGCCATTGTTAACATCGGCGGACTCAGCGTGGGCGTGGCGGTGGCCCTGTTCATACTGCCAATCTACTATGCGCTTATGAACGGCGATAAGAAACGGGTTGTACTGGATATTTAAGAAAGAGGTGTCAATCATATGAGATATGGAAAGATAGGGGCCGGATGCCTGGCCGCGGTACTGTGCCTTGGCGCCATGCCGGTGCCGGCATTGGCAGGCACCCCGGAGTTTGCCTATACCGCTAAGCAGTGGGCTTCCCTCAGGGATAATCAGCTGGATTTTACGGAGATAGCGGACCTGATTCATGTATACAATAACACAGTGATTCAGAACCAGCTGGAGTATGAGGATTTCCGGGGGAAGGACGCGGACGATATTGCGGATGATTACTATGATGCTGCCGATGATATATACGGAAGCCTGGAATATCCTGATTCGTCGGATTCAGATTATGCCAGCCGCCTGTCCTCCTATTTGACCAGCCAGATTCAGGCGGATAACCTGCGGAAGCAGGGGGACGACAATGTGGAGGACGGGGACATTAAGAAGCTGGAATATGACAAGACAGAGGCAGGTCTGGTGAAGGAGGCCCAGGAACTGATGATAAGCTACTGGAGCCAGACAGCCTGGAGAGTCTGGAGCAGAATAAGATAAAGGCCCGGTTGTCCTATGATCAGACGCTTACCCGACTGAGCGCCGGTATGTCTACCCAGGCACAGGTGCTGGCGGCTCAGGAGGCCGTCACATCGGCGGATGCATCCCTGCTGTCGGCCCGGAGCAGTCTGGGGCGTACAAAAGAAAATCTTTGCCTTATGCTGGGATGGACCTATGGGGCGCAGGTGGATATAGGAGATGTGCCGGAGCCGGACCTGGAGGGAATGGCAGCCATTAATCTGGATGAGGATGTATCCAGGGGAGTGGAAAATAATTACAGCCTTAAAATACTTGAAAAGAAAATAGCCAATGCAAAAAGCGGCACCAATAAGTCAAGTCTGGAACAGAGCTTAAAGAGCCAGAAGGAGACAGCTGCCTCCAGCATAAAGAATGCCTACGAGAGCATGATGATATCTAAATCCGACTACGAGCAGGCCCTTAATACGTATGAAATTGAGGCGGCAGCCATGGAGACGGCAGAGCGGAAAATGGCAGCCGGAACCATGACAAGGAACGATTATGTAACGCAGCAGACCTCCTTCGCAGCAGCCCAGGTCAATGTGCGTACACAGAAGCTGGCCCTTCTCAAGGCACAGCTGGAATACCGGTGGTCGGTGGACGGACTGGCGTCCGTGTCATAGGATGGGAGAAATTTGGAGATAGAGCAGAAATATTTAAAGTGCAGGAAAAAGGCAGGATGGAACAGGGGTGAGACAGAAATGAGAAACCGCAGTAATATAAAGGAGAGAGGCAGGAAGAAGGGAAACACAAAAAAGGCTAAAATGGTCCTTCTGGCAATGGTACTGTGCCTGTCAGGAGCCGGCGGCCGGACTACCTATGCATCCCAGGACACATCCCAGGCTGCAGCTCTGGACACATCCCAGGCCGCAGCCACCAACACATCCCGGGAAACCGCAGGGAACACAGCGGGTACCATAATCATTGAATACGGCAATCTGAGGGAACTGCTGAAACAGGGAAACCTGTCTTTAAAAGAGAGCATAGAGGACTACGAGGACAATGTAAATGCCTACCAGGAAATATGGGATACCCTTAAGCGGGAGCAGGACAACATGGAGGATAAGGCGCAGGACATGGAAGATGAGGACAGCCAGACAGCCGGAATCTATTCCTCCAATGCAGCCATGTTAAAAACCTCGGCCAGCCGTATATACAGCCAGCTGGATACCATGACCAGTGAAAAGAGTACCCGCAGCCTGGAAAAGTCCGTGGACACCTTTACCATGACAGCCCAGACTCTGATGAATTCCTACAACCAGATGGTGAAGAACGTGGAATACCAGGAAAAGCGGGTTGAATCCCTGCAGGCAGCCCTTGAGGCCATGGCGAGAAAGCAGGCAGCCGGTTCCGCCACCCAGGCCCGGCTGAAGGAAGCACAAAGAGGCCTGGACGCTGCCGAAATTTCGCTGGAGTCCCTAAAGCTCCAGGCCAGGCAGCTGCGCCGTCAGCTCCTTACCATGCTGGGGATTGAGGACAGCAGCCGGGTGGTGATAGGAACCGTACCGGAGCCGGATATGGCTGCCATTGAAGCCGTGGATTATGAGAGCGATAAGAACAAGGCCATGGGAAATGACAAGAGTGTGCAGAATGCCCGCCACACCTCAGCCGGCAGTACCACTGAAATCAATATCAGATTCAGGCTGGTGGATGAGGCGGAGGGGACAAAGGAGGCAGCGTTTTTGGCTTCCTACCAGAACCTCCAGGCCAGGAAAACAGCTTATGAGGCGGCCCTCACTGCCTTTCAGAGCGCCCAGCTGACCTACGAAGGACTCCAGAGAAAGCAGCAGGCCGGACTGCTGACAGGCACGGAATACCTGGAGGGCCAGGCATCCTATCTGGAGAAAAAGGCAGAAAAAGAGACCGCCTCCATGAACCTGACGGCGGCCTATGAATCGTATTGCTGGGATGTGAAAGGAATCAGTCATACGTGATATGTCTGGCAGGGATCCGAACAGTAACTTCCGTGCCCTTGCCCAGGGTGCTGGTGAAGGAGAGGCCGTAGGATTCACCGTACAGGCTCTTCAGCCTTAAGTTGGTATTGTAGATGCCGATATGGCCGGAAAAGGCAGTGTGCCTGGGGCTGGAGGAGTCGGTACCGGCATTCACATCATCCTTTAAAGTATCAAGTGTTTCAGGCGGTATGCCTGCCCCATCGTCAGAGATGATGAATATAATATCATCCCCCTCTGGCCAGCCGGTGAGCAGGATGCTGCCTTTTTTTTCTTCCTTCATCATGATACCGTGAAGGAAGGCATTTTCCACAATGGGCTGGAAGGTTAGCTTGGGGATAGTGTACTCACAGAGTTCTTCCGGCACATCCACCACAAAGACCACGCAATTGTCATAACGCATGTTCTGGAGACGCACATAGAGGCTTACATGCTCCAGCTCCTTCTCAATGGAGTTCATCAGCTCCCGGCGGCTCAGAGTCAGCTTATAAAAACGGGACAGGCTCTGGACCGCCTCCGTTACTTTTTCGCTCTGGCCGGTCTGGGACAGCCAGTTAATCATATCCAGTGTATTATAGAGAAAATGCGGATTAATCTGGGCCTGGAGGGCGCGGAATTCCGCCATCCGAAGCTCATCCGAAGCCTTTTTCTGGCTGTCCATCAGGGTGATGATTTCTTCTGTCATGTAGTTGTAGGTATCGGACAGTACGCCAATCTCGTCGCACCCCGTGTCAGCCACATCCATGGGCTGGGGCAGGCCTGTGCGCACAGTTTCCATCTGCAGGGCCACGCCTATGATGCGGTCCGCAATGGAGCCCGACAGGCGGAAGGCCGTGTACAGGGCCAGGGCAGTGAACAGCAGGTAAATCAGGGCAAAATGCATCATCAGCGCCCTGCCTGCATCTCCGATATGGAGGGCAGGGATAATGGACATCATGTACCAGTCCGTGTCCGCGATGGGAAAATAGGCAACATAGGCAGAGCCGCCCGGATAGGAAACAAGGGAAAACGTCTTTTCCTTTCCCACCCGCCGCTCCAGATCCGAGCGGGGGATGAAGTATTTCCCGGCCAGGTCCATATCTGAGGCGGAAACGATCACATCCCGCTCATTTACCAGGAAGGCAGCCTCGTCCGTGACAGTGGCGTCATTGCGCAGCACCATGTCAAAGGCCGGCCTGGACAGATACAGGGCCACATAGGCGGAGGCGTTTTCAATGTCGGACACAGTGCTGCCGTCGTGGGTATAAGGGATTCGGGTAATGTAGGCCAGCTTTCCGTTCTTCTCTGTCTCGTCCGGTGTCAGGTACAGTTCCGGGCACAGCAGGCGTGCCTGCTCCGAAGTGCTGTAGATGCCGTACCAGCTGCTGCTGATTGAGGATACCGGGTTAAACAGGGCATTCCCGATCTTGTTGTACTGCATCAGATCTCCATATACGCTGTCATCATAATAAATCTTCACATCCGTAATCATGGAATGGTCCGTAATGCTCTGCACCAGGTGGAACAGGCTGTTCATCCGGGAGGTGGAGATATCCTGGGTATTGGCCTCTGATCTGGGGACCTGGAACAGATCCTGTATCATCATGGCGCCGGTGATGGTGTCAGAGGCGTGTCCAACATGGGAAATGAGGTTCTCAATGGAGGTCACGGTCTGGGCGGACAGAGCCTGCTCCGAGCGGATGCTGTCATCCATGACAATGCCGTAAATGCGCAGGTAAAGAAAGCCTGACAGTACGGCGGTGGGCAGCAGTACCAGGATGATGTGGGATATGACAAGCTTTGTCTTCAGACGCATGTCATATGTATAATGGTGAATCAGCTTTGTGAACGGGTTTTTCATGCAAGCATTTTCTCCCTGTATTCAGAAGGGGACAGGCCCACGATTTTCTTAAAGGTCTTGCTGTAGTAATTGCCGTCGCTGTATCCTACCTTGGAGGAAATATCGGCAATCTTGTATCTGGGGTCGCTTAAGAACTGCTTGGACATCTTGATGCGGTAATCCGTCAGATACTGGTTTAAGGTCTGGCCTGTCTCATTTTTAAAAATTGTACATGCGTAGCTGGACGAAAGGCGGACGTACTCACTGACATCCGGCACGGAAAGGGATGGGTCCGCATAGTTCTTATGGATGTATTCCTTAATCTGGAATACCACCGGATTTCCCACGCTGTTTCCCCGCAGACGCTCAAAGAACAGGCGCACCTTGGCCGCCAGCAGATCATTGAGCTCCCTCAGTATGGTGCAGTTCATGACCCCTTCCCAGATGGATTCAGACTCCAGTCCTTCCTTCTGCCACAGGGAGATATAGCTTCCCAGGCCGTGTTCGTCCAGCTTGCTGAAATACTTGTAATAGATATCCTTTACCTGGCTGGGGCCAATCAAGTCGTTTGGCACAAAGGATTCATACAGCCGCCTGACGATGTCCAGGGCTTCCTCCTCCTGCTTTTCGGACAAGGCCATGGAAAATTCCAGAAGGAGGTCTGCCGGCGGCCGGAATACGGCTGTTTCCATGTTGTGGGCCAGTATGAATCCATAGTCATGGAAAAATGCCTCCTTCAGATGTTCACTGGCTTCCTGGTAAGATATATGTGCGCGGTCCATACCGCTTACAACCGGGCCAAGAGAAATGAAAAAAGGGCATACCTGTATAAGCTTTTGGGCCAGGAGCCCGGCGCAGTCGTACAGGGCCCTGTCCGCGGGACGCTCCGGGGAGTGGAGGAAAACAATGATGCGGTGGTCACCTCTTAGGACATAGGCCTGGGATATGCCCATAGATGTGAGATGGTCCACAAAATAATCCCTGATTCCGTCCATCTGTTCCTCCGGCAGTGCGGATAAGGGAGTGACACAGTCAATGATAATGCAGCAGAAGCAGGTGGTATGGGTGATGGAAAGGCCCAGGTCGGCTGCGAGCTGTCCTGCCCTGACAAGGCTCTCCTCCCCTGGCTGGGACAGCAGGAGGCTCAGATGGCCCAGCTGTTCCTTTTCCTGAAGCCTTGCTGCTGCCTGGCTCATTTTCTCGTTCCTGCTGCTATCCACTGCCTCCTTTATGGCTGAGGCCAGTTCCTCCATGTCAAGGGGTTTTTCCACATATCCCAGCGCCTTCAGCTTGATGGCGGCTTTTAAGTATTCCTTGTCAGAATAAGCGCTCATAAAGATGATGGAGGTTGTGGGCAGCTCCTTTAAAATCCGTTCCGCCATCTGGACACCGTTCATCCTGGGCATCCGCACGTCCGTGAGCACAATATCCGGGTGTTCCTCAAGGGCGGTCTTAAGGCCGTGTATGCCGTCGTCCTCCAGCAGCACACGGCTGATGCCAAGGCTCTTCAGGCTCAGGCTGTCCCGGATTCCCTCCCGGGTCAGTTTCTCATCATCAACAATCAGAAGTTTCATCTATTATCATCCATCCTTTTCTTAAAGGCAGTAATTTGTATACAATAATCAATACCAATACAACTATTGTATCAAGAAATCATAAATTTGCAACGTAAATGGACAAAATACGACATTAGGTATATACTGGAAAAAAAGGTGCTGAGAAGGCAGCGGCTGATGTGGTGAAGGAGCGGGGCAGGCATCGGAGGTAAGGTCATCGGCCTGGGACTTCCGGACCAGATTTAAAAGATATAAGGATAATATATGAAAATATTCCATGAGATAGAAAAATATTACCATGGAAATCCATCACCTGAATGTGCTATTATAAATATGTCGGAAGACAAACAAAAGATAACGTTAGCGGGCATTGTCAGATGCGGATATCGGCAAGTACCATCCCCAAGTATCTGGCATTGATACTAAATAAAATACCATACGGAGGTGAACAACATGAAACGTATCCTTCTTAAGTTTGACCAGGCAGACCAGATTATTAATTTTGTAAGAATCATGAACCGTTTTGAGTACGATGCAGATGTGAAATGCGGCAGCCGTATGGTTGATGCAAAGTCTATTGTAGGTGTATTATCACTGGCAAAGTACAAGACTGTAGAGCTGATTCTTCACACAGATGACTGTGACCAGCTGATGGAGGAAATCGCTCCGTTTGCAGCATAGTCAGACAGCAGATACACTTTCCCTGATTTCTACATGCATCATGAACCGGGCCTGCAGCAGGTGTGCTGTGGCCCGGTTCTTTTGTGTTTTCTTTTTTCTTACCTGTTTCCTTTAAGGAGAAGCTGTCAATGATGTTGTTCATGCTCCAGGTTATTGGCTATGTCTGTAAGGGACAATTCAGCAAGGGTGATTGTGATGCCCTACGGCGGTTCTGCTTTTCCGGTTTTTGCTGGGAACGGGAATGCAGAAACCGGCGAGGGGAAGGATAGCTGACATGGTTGAAGAGCAGACTCTTTCTTTGTGGGTTCTCCCCTTTTAAAATAGGCTTTCCGATGCTATACTTAAATCAGAGCATGTTAAAAGCGTATCGTGCCGGTGGATCGTACCGGACGGAAAGGAGCGGTATTATGCCTGTGGTTGCAGGAATCATGGTGCCACATCCGCCTTTGATTGTGCCGGATGTGGGCAGAGGGCAGGAGATTCTGATTAAGGATACTATTAAAGCATACCAGGAGGCTGCGTACTTTATCAAAAGGATGATTCCCTTTGGCAGGGCGGAGGAAGGTCTGCCGGTCCTTGTGAGACAAGCAGGGATGAAAAATGTAATCGTCACCAACGGAAGCGTATCTGACCAGGTGCTGGATGAAATCCTGCCTGTGGCAGACGCCATGAACATTGATTTAAAAGGATTTACAGAGAATTATTACAGGAAGCTGGGCGGTGACCTTGAGACTGTAAAGCATTTTATCACACGGTCCAGCCGCGAATGCCATGTGGAGCTGACCACTCTTATCGTACCAGGGGAAAATGACTCGGATGAGGAGATGAGGGAGATGGCAGGCTGGAAATGGAGGTGCAGGATGGATTTCAGATACGAGACAGTGATTCCCAATGATGATCTGCCCTTTCGGATGTTCATATTCGAGGGAAGGGATGGAAATTACCGGGTCAGCAAGCATTGGCACCAGTCTGTGGAACTGTTCCTTGTGTTGGAGGGAACGTTGGATTTCTTCATCAATTCCAGGCAGTACACATTGAAGCCCAATGATTTTGTCATTGTGAATCCCAATGAAATCCATTCCATTGAATGCCCTGCCCCCAATATTACCATTGTCCTCCAGATTCCAATGAAATCCTTTGAGGGATATATGAGTGATGAGTCCTGCATCACCTTTGCGGATAAGGGAGAGAATCAAAAGGCCAGGCTGGTGTCCCTGGTCACTGCCATGTACCGGACTTATGAGCAAAGGGAATTCGGCTATCTCCTGAAGGTAAAGAGCCAGTTCATGGAGTTCCTCTATCTGATTGTTACAGAATTCAGGATTGAGCAGATCGATAAGGTCCAGGTGCGGCAAAAACGTCATTTGGATAAGCTGTCTCAGGTAACCCAATATATGAAGGAGAATTATGACAAGGAACTGAGTCTGGAAATGGTTGCGTCCAGGTTTGGATTTACACCCTCCTATCTCTCCCATATGTTCAGGGAATATGCTCAGATCGGATACCGCACATACCTGATGGATTTGAGGGTAAAGTATGCCATGCGGGAATTACTGAATTCGGACCGTTATGTGGGGGACATTGCTCTGGACCATGGGTTTGCCGATGCAAGGGCATTTGCCAAGGCCTTTAAAAAGCGGTACGGCTGTCTGCCCAGCCAGTACCGGAAGCAGATGAATCAGAAGCAGGTGAATCAAAAACAGATAAACCGCAAGTCATTGCCAGATGAATAAAGATCGCAAAAAAGTGCTGTTAGTTCGTAAAATAACAGCACGTTTTTTTTGCCTGTTTATATTATAATGGATACCAGAGAAAACAGGCCGGTGCGGATGGAAAAACGCACGGCCCGATATAAGGAGGTATGAACATGGGGATGACAGTCAGGAAGGTGACGGATCCGGCGTTTAAAGCCTATGGAAGGGTCATCACAGGTTATGACTTCAGCGGTCTTTTAAAGGCAATGGAGCATACGCCCCTGCCGGAGGATGTTATTT
>ERZ1106950.1680-NODE-1680-length-13199-cov-21.161442_pt1 | contig 13199 bp, 8 predicted proteins | sample MGYA00403675_ERZ1106950 | MGnify/ENA primary metagenome ERZ1106950 (study PRJEB35170, sample SAMEA104062410) | human gut metagenome | biome: human gut; feature: human-associated habitat; material: faeces | place: Denmark | collected 2012-06-13 ... | reverse complement strand
AGAAGATAAAAGCCGGAGATAAGCTTGTTTTGAAGCTAAAAGCAAGTGGCGGAGCTGCATTGCATTTTATTCCGTTTAAGTAGGCAAGTTTATGTTTCTTTTTAGGCACGGATAACGCAGATTACACTGTTGCTTTATGCAACCATCATTTCTAAAACCGTGAAATCCGTGTAATCCGTGCCTGAAAAATATAGTGAGGTATTATTTGCTATAATTAATCAACCACTTCACCATTTCCGGGTCGTAATGAGAGAAGAGGAGAGTTTTCTCATTCATTGAGTGGAAAGGTTATTCAAGGAATTAAAGAACTAATTCCTTGAACAACCTTTCTAAAGTATTATCTAAATCTGTAGAGAATCCCGGATGAGGACGGGACACTTGAATACAGGAGCTTTTTACCGCAGTCAGCCACCGGAAGCGGTCCGGAATATCCATATTGGCAATAACTCCTCCTTCTTTATTTCCCTGACAAATCTTGTCGAAGACTTTCAGACCTTCTATCAGACAGTTGATGTCCAATTCGGAAGAGAACAGTTTCAATTTGTTTTCATCTATTGTATAAAGAGATTTGAGATATTTGCACCGTTTGGAAAACAGTACAATACCTACATTAATAAATTCCTCACGTTCTACTTTAGGAACGAAACGGATAACTGCGTATTCATATAAGTGCCTTTCTTGCATTTTGCGCTTCATTTACAAATATTTCGGAATGCTTGATCCTTTCTTCTAAAAATTGAATATAAACATCTCTCAAGTCTTGCGGGGTTTCCTGTCCTTCCGTCCAGTTCAGCCAGTCGTCAGGGACGGCATTGACTATCTCCCGTATCTTGTCATCGGTAAGTAGTTGTTTGAATGTTGCGTCTACTTCTTCCAGCTGATCGGCAAACGGCAATAGTACATGATCTTTTATTTGTACGAACGGACTAAGTGCGTGTTTCTGCCAATTCGTCCACGAATGATGGAAATAAAGGGAAGCTCCATGATCGATTAACCACAATTCTTTATGCCACATCAGCATATTCGTATTCTTGATTGTACGGTCTACATTGGTCAATAATGCATCCAGCCATACAATTTGCGAAGCAGTTTTACCGTCCACCTTATGCACAACAGGGTCGAACGTCAATGAACCGGACAGGAAATGCAGACCCATGTTCAACCCACGGCTCCATTGCAGTAAATCCTGTATTTCTTCATCCGCTTCTGTCCGCCCGAAAGCCTCATCCAGATTCAAAAATATAATCTCCGGAACTCTGAATCCCAGTGTACGGGCTATTTCTCCCCCTATCAATTCGGCAATAAGGGCTTTAGTCCCATGTCCTGCTCCTCTGAATTTTACGACATATTTAAATTCATCATCCGCTTCAGCCAAAGCCGGCAATGACCCTCCTTCCCGCAAGGGAAGAATATATCTTGTTACATTTGCTGTACGTAAATCCATATCACTCCTTTCTTAAATTGAGAATAAAGATACAACGTTTTTATGGAATAGTCAGTGAAAGGCTTCCTATAATAATAGTTTTTTTGTATTTTTCGGTTGAGTATACTTTCTTCCTGCTACGTATTATATAAAACAATGATAAATGAATTAAACATGAAACTACTTCGATTTTGGGTGTTTGGAATAATGTCCGTTATTCTGTTACCCAGCAATATGGCAGCCGAATGGCAGTGGTCTGTACAGCTGCCAGGTATTATTTCCAACGAAACGAACGATCATCCGCAAGCATTCTTGTGGATACCTTCCGATTGTACTCAAGTGAAAGCAGTGATAATAGGCAATCATAATATGACAGAGGAGACTTTGTTTGAAAATTCCCTATTTCGTGAAAGATTATCAGAAACGGGTATAGCACTGATATGGATTACCCCTGGATGGGATCAAAGATGGGATATAACTACCGGATGTCAGGAAGCCTTTGAAAAGATGATGGAGGATTTTGCGAATGTCAGTGGCTATAGTGAATTGAAATATGCGCCTATTGTCCCTTTAGGCCATTCGGCAATGGCTACTTACCCGTGGAACTTCGCAGCCTGGAATCCCGACCGCACATTAGCCATTATCTCTTTGCATGGAGATGCGCCACGCACTAACCTTACCGGATATGGTCGTGACAATATGGAGTGGGGGAAACGTACGATTGACGGCATCCCTGGATTGCTGATTGAAGGCGAATACGAATGGTGGGAAGACCGTGTAAATCCGGCTTTGGCATTCCGTATGATGTATCCTAAAAGTTGTGTCTCTTTCCTTTGCGACACAGGACGAGGACATTTCGATATAGCCGACCGCACCGCTGGTTATATTGCGTTGTTCTTAAAGAAAGCACTGGAATATCGTATGCCTGTAACGTATGATTTGAATAAGCCTGTGGAATTGAAGAAACTGAATCCGCAGAATGGCTGGCTTGCCGAAAGGTGGCATCCGAATCAGAAGAAACGTGCAAAAGCTGCTCCTTATAAAGAGTATAAAGGAGACTCGCACGATGCATTCTGGTATTTCGATCAGGAAATGGCTGAAATGACAGAAGACCGTTACCGACAGGAAAGGGGGAAGAAACCTCAATATTTGGGATTTGTACAAAAGGGGCAATTACTCACATATAATCCCAAATCCCATGTGAAAGTTGCCGCCCGCTTCCTGCCGGAAAAAGATGGATTGACTTTTCACTTGAAAGCTGTATATACGGATAGCTTGCATACTGCAATTTCTGACAAACATTCGCTCACTTCTCCTGGAATAACCCGTATCTGTGGTCCGGTTCAGAAAGTGAACGACACAACCTTTATTGTCCGTTTCTACCGTATGGGAATGTACAATAAGCGTCGTACGGGAGATATTTGCCTTCTAGCCGGTAATGACGGTGACAAACATTATAAAAGCACAGTTCAGGAACTTAGTTTCCGGATTCCCTATCGCAATACGGAAGGTAAACGCCAGCATATTCTTTTCCCGGGTCTTGACGATGTGAAGAAAGGCACGGAAACTATCTCTTTACATGCAACTTCCGATTGCGGGCTACCCGTATATTACTACGTGAAAGAAGGACCGGCAGAAATAGAGGGAAACAAGTTGATATTTACTCGAATTCCCCCACGCAGTAAGTTCCCGTTGAAAGTGACTGTGGTAGCATGGCAATATGGATTGGCAGGAGAAGTGCAGACTGCCGAACCGGTAGAACGGAGTTTTTTCATTTATCAATAGGCAATTGACAAATGAAAGATTATGGAACTATGAGTTGGAATTCGTATTTTTACATTGAGTGTTAGGCTGAACTTATTCGTATCCTATAAATATAAGGATATTAAGAATGATTATGAATCAAAAATCTTTAGTTGCAATCGCATTATTGGCAGTATCGGCTATATCGTCGGCTCAATCTGTGTACCCCGGACAGCATCAGGGGAAAATGAAAAAAGAGACAGTGGCTCCTGTTCGGGTAGAAAGTTTTGATTTGAAAGACGTCTGTTTATTACCGAGTCGTTTTCGTGACAATATGTTGCGGGATTCCGCATGGATGACCTCTATCGACGTAAGTCGCCTGTTACATAGTTTCCGGACAAATGCCGGAGTCTTTGCCGGTCGTGAAGGCGGTTATATGACAGTGAAAAAACTCGGTGGCTGGGAATCCTTGGACTGTGAGCTCCGCGGACATACTACCGGACATCTGCTTTCGGCTTACGCTTTGATGTATGCTGCTACCGGAAGTGAGATTTTCAAGTTGAAAGGGGATAGCCTTGTCAATGGGCTGACCGAAGTTCAGAACGCTTTGAAAGGCGGATATTTAAGTGCTTTTCCCGAAGAACTGATAAACCGTAATATCCGGGGAAAGAGTGTTTGGGCACCTTGGTACACCTTGCATAAACTTTATTCCGGTCTGATAGATCAATATCTGTATGCGGATAATCAGCAGGCTTTGAAAACAGTGACCAAAATGGGCGACTGGGCTTATAACAAACTGAAACCACTTAGTGAAGAAACCCGCAAACTCATGATACGCAATGAGTTTGGAGGTGTCAATGAATCATTCTACAATTTGTATGCTATCACAGGAGATGAACGTTACCGTTGGTTGGCTGAATATTTCTACCATAATGATGTAATTGACCCGTTGAAAGAACTTCGGGACGATTTGGGAACCAAACATACGAATACGTTTATCCCGAAAGTCATAGCCGAAGCGCGTAACTATGAACTGACAGAGAATGAGACCAGCAAAAAGCTCTCGGAATTCTTCTGGCATACCATGATTGACCACCATACTTTTGCTCCGGGATGCAGTAGTGATAAGGAGCATTTTTTCGACCCGAAGAATTTTTCTAAACACTTGACCGGCTATACCGGAGAAACCTGCTGTACTTATAATATGTTGAAGCTTAGTCGTCATCTTTTCTGTTGGACGGGCGATTCATCTATTGCCGATTATTATGAAAGGGCACTATATAATCATATCCTGGGACAGCAAGATCCGGAAACAGGAATGGTCACTTATTTCTTACCCTTACTTTCGGGTTCACATAAACTGTATAGTACCAAAGAGAACTCTTTCTGGTGTTGTGTCGGCAGTGGATTCGAAAATCATGCTAAATATGGAGAAGCTATCTACTACCACAACAACCAGGGAATCTACGTAAATCTGTTTATTCCTTCCCAAGTCACCTGGAAAGAAAAAGGGGTAACCCTTCTCCAGGAAACGGAATTTCCGAAAGAGGAAACGACCCTGTTAACTATTCGTGCCGAGAAACCGGTTCGTACTACTGTTTATCTAAGATATCCTTCATGGAGTAAAAAAGCGGAAGTTCTTGTGAACGGTAAAAAAGTAGCAGTAAAACAAAAGCCAGGTTCTTACATCGCTATCACCCGTGACTGGAAAGACAATGACCGTATCTCGGCTACTTACCCGATGCAGATTGAATTGGAAGCCACTCCCGATAATCCGAATAAAGTGGCTTTATTGTATGGCCCGTTAGTGCTTGCCGGAGAACGGGGTACAGAAGGTATGCAGGCTCCCGCACCTTTCTCTAATCCTGCTCTTTATAATGATTATTATACTTATAATTTCCATGTGCCTGCCGATTTGCGTACCTCATTGAAAGTAGATATGAAACATCCGGAACGTACTTTGCAGCGTACAGGAAAAGACCTGAAATTTACAACAGAACAAGGAGATGTGATTCGTCCGCTTTATGATTTGCATCATCAGCGTTATGTGGTATATTGGGATTTGCAGTCGAAATAGAAAATTTTAAGAACGAATTACACGAATTGCGCGGTTTTATAATTATAATTGCATCAAATATAACTGCATCAAACAACAGCGTAGTTCGTGTAATTTGTGTTTAATACGAAGTTAATAGATAACGAAAATGAAGGGAAGATTATTAATCATAATTTTTATAAGTATCTGTTTTATTGCAGGTTCCTGCAATGTATCATCCGTACAAGGGAGTCGTTATAACTTCTCTTCATTAGATTCTGTTATTCAAGGCTGGGTGAGTAAAGAGTACTATCCCGGTGCTTCTATCTGTGTAGTAAAGAATGATTCTGTCATTTTTCAGAAGAACTATGGTAGCTATACTCCTGACACAAAAGTATACGTAGCCTCTGCCGGAAAATGGGTGGCGGCTGCTGTTATCGGAGCGGTAGTGGACAGTACCAGTTTGGACTGGGATGATCCAGTGGAGAAGTGGTTGCCGGAATTTAAAGGAGATGCCAAAGGTAAAATCCTTTTGCGACAATTGTTATCTCATACTTCCGGAGTGTGTCCCTATCTTCCTGAACCGCGCGTAGATAATTACAATCATCTGGATTCCGCCATTATTGAGATATTGCCGTTAGATACGGTTTTTACTCCGGGAAGCCGGTTCCAATATGGAGGACTTGCCATGCAGATTGCTGGAAGAATGGCGGAAGTGGCAATGGGGAAAGAGTTTGAAACTCTTTTTCAGGAATTATTAGCACAGCCATTAGAAATGAAGAATTCTCATTTTACTCCGATAAATACAGATGGCGGGCATGCCCCGATGTTAGGTGGTGGTCTGTGTACTACCTTGAACGATTATATTCATTTCCTATCAATGATTTATCACGATGGAATGTATAACGATAAGCGAATTATATCTGCACAAACTGTAAAAGAAATGCAGGCCGACCAAGTGAAAGATGCAATAATCCCTTCGAATAACTCGGATAATTATGTAGCGAAAGGGCTAGGACAATCCCACAATGGAATCTACGGATTGGGCGAATGGCGTGAATTAATAGATAAGAAGACGGGCGAAGCCTATCAAATCAGTTCTCCGGGTTGGGCTGGCGCTTACCCCTGGATAAATAAACGTGATAGTGTTTACGGCTTCTTTATTGCCCATGTAGCAGGTTCTTCCGCTAAGGAAGACGGCTTTTCCTCTTTCTATGGCAGTCCTGTGATTTCGCGGACCGTTTCAGAAATACTGAAAGGCAATTCATTGGTCATTAAACAAGGACGTGTCAATGTAGGAAATGGCTCTTTATACTATGAAGAAGCCGGTCAAGGTGAACCGATAATCTTTGTTCATGGTCATTCTTTGGATCATCGTATGTGGGATGAACAATTTTCCGTACTGGCAAAAAAATATCGTGTGATCCGCTATGATTTGAGAGGATATGGCATTTCGTCTTCACAAACGGAAGACTATCAATTCACACACGCTGAAGATTTAGTTACTTTGATGGATTCTTTGCACATCAAAAAAGCGCATATCGTCGGACTTTCTTTAGGTGGTTTTATTACTGCCGATATGTTGGCGTACTTCCCGGATCGGATGTTATCTGCTTTTTTAGCCAGTGGGAACATAAGAAAATCGAAAGGTCCCAGTGAACCGATGACTCCGGAAGAAGCAAGAGTACGTGATAAGGAGATTGCTGCTTTGAAAGAGAAAGGGGTAGATGTGATGAAGAAAGAGTGGTTTGAAGGATTGATGAAGTCAGGAGGAAGTCAGCGGGAACGAATGCGTGAGTCTCTTTGGCAAATGATCGATGAGTGGGATGCGTGGCAACCTTTACACAAAGAAGTACGGGTGGTAGCTGGTTTGGATGCCATCGAGGAATTGAAAAAGAATCATCCCGATGTACCTGCTTTAATTGTTGAAGGTCATTCTTCCGGCAACCGATTCTCAAAAGAACCTCCCATTTTACAATATCTTCCCAATGGAAAACTGAAAGTAATTGACGATTGCGGACACATGCTGAATATGGAACGCCCGGAAGAATTTAATGCAGCATTGGAAGAATTTTTGAAAAACGTTCAATAAAGAATAATATTGTAACTGATTATATATAGAATAGACTAAGTACCATGAAACAAACTATTATTGCTGTTATCTGTTTTTTGTGTGTTTCTTCATTATATATACAAGCACAAAAAATAAATCATCCTTCATTACTGTATACTCCACAACGCATACAGCAAGTGAAACAGCGTATGCAGCATGAACCTAAATTGCAGGAAGCATGGGGAGATATTAAGAGAACAGCAGATGAAGCTTTGCAAAAGAAAGATTTTAATCGATTGGACTATTTGTCATTAGCTTATTTGATGACTGATAATAAGGAGTATGCAGACGTAATCAAAGAAATCCTCCTGAAAACTGTGGAAGCCGAATCATGGGGAGATGTGGAAATGATGGCACGTATTCCTGCATGGCGTTCACAACTGGGTATGGCTCATAAGAGTTTTCTTTCCGCAGTGGGGTATGATGCTGCATACAATGTCATGTCTTCTTCAGAAAGAAAAAAGATAGCCGAAGGATTGAAACGGTTAGCCGTGGAACCGGCATTGGGAGACTGGTTGTTAGAACCGACCCGTATTCACTCATTGAATTCGATGGGACATAATTGGTGGACCTCCTGTGTTTGTCAGGGTGGAATATTGGCTTTGAGTCTTCAAAATGAACTTCCTGAAGTTAAAGAATGGGTGGAGCAACTTCACGAATCACTTCCTGAATGGTTCGATTTTGCCGGTGATGTATTGCAACAGAAAGCAAAGAGTTTTGATGAGGCCGGCGGAATGTATGAAAGTCTGAATTACGCCAACTTTGGTATTCAGGAAGCTTTGTTGTTTAGGATCGCTTGGATAAATACTCATCCCGGACAGAATCCGGGTGATATTCCTCAATTGGCAAAATTGCCGAGTTACTTCTCACAAGTCTGCTATCCGCGTATAGGTATGCTGCATAGTTTGAATTTTGGAGATAGCCATAAAAATGTATCAGCAGAATCCAGTATGATGTTATTGTATGCATTGGGGGTGAAAGATCCAACTATTTTGTGGTATATAGCCCAGGTGGAACAAGGACAACATCGTGATGGCTTTTTCCTGAATCGTCCCATGGGCTTCCTTTACACTCCTGATTTGAGTAAGGCGCCCGCTGTCCCTCAACTGCCGACTTCTCAATTATTTGCCGATTTTGGTTGGGCTACGATGCGTGATTCGTGGGAAAAGGATGCTACGATGCTGGCAGTAAAAAGCGGTCATACATGGAATCATTCTCATGCAGATGCCAATTCATTTATTGTCTTTCATAAAGGGGTAGATATTATTAAAGACGGGGGAAACTGCTGGTATCCTAATCCTGCTTATCGGAATTATTTCTTTCAAAGCCAGGCGCATAATGTAGTATTGTTTAATGGAGAGGGGCAACCTCGTGAGCAGCAGTACAGCGGTTCTACTTTGAGAGGATATTTGCATCATCTTCTGGATGCGGGAAATGTGAAGTATGTTCTGGCTAATGGAACAGGTCCTGTATCTAATAATTTCAGTCGTAATTTCCGCCATTTCCTTTGGATGGATAATGTTATTTATATGATTGATGATTTGAAAACACATAAAATAGGACAATTTGAATGGTTATGGCATACAAACGGGACATATAAAAAGTCAGGGGTTGACGTGAATGTGACGAATGGTAACTCATCGGTTGTGATTCGTCCGTTATATCCTCGTTTGCTGGCTAAATCCGATTTTGTGCATGACTACCCGGAAGATTTGTATTGGGAAGAAATAGAAGCTCCCACTGAAGATTTGAAAGGCACTGAAACCTATTATTCATTTCATTTGCCGGCAGAAGTCAATCGTATAAAAGGGCTGACAGCTATTATATTAAAGGAGACTCCCAATGAGAAAGACTTGCCACAAATGGAACGGCGGGAAGGACAAGATTGGATTGGGCTTCGTATCCGTCATAAAGGGAAAGTGACCGATCTTTATATTAATCAATTAGCAGACGGCAGACTGATGCACAGCAACTCATGGATTATGCCGGACGGCTGGATGACAGATGCCTATATGTTTGCAGTTTCTTATCCCGAAGGAACGGAAGCGAAAGACGCCACAGATTTCTTTATCTGCTATGGAAGTGCATTGAGACGTGATAAAGAAACCTATTTTTCTTCTTTGGCTAAGTTGTTTGTCATTCAAAAGGAAGAAGATAAGAAACTCAATCTTTGGATAGATGGGCAACCGAAGATCCATGCTAGTTTCAGGAGTAAGAAGAAGCCAATAAGAGTAGAGGTTAATAATAAGAGAATTCCAGTTGTGTATAAACAATCCCAATTGAGTATAAAGCTGGTAGATTAACACTCATTTTTATTGAGGAGTGTGTTTTGTTTTTGTATAAACCTACATAAAATTCGGGATATTTTATGTAGGTTTGCATTGTTTCATCAAATATGAATCCTATGAATAATCTGATACGACATATAACAAGCTTTATATTTATTTCTCTTTCTCTGTCTGCCTATCCGATTTCTTATTCTTTTCGTGGTCTGTCAGAAACAAATGGATTATCTGATTTAACGGTCAGTGCCTTGTATAAAGACTCCGTAGGTTATCTTTGGATTGGAACAGCTACGTCTGTTGAATGTTTTGATGGTTTTCGTTTCAAGCATTATCCGATATTCGGAGATGATGAGAAACTGAAATGGGTGAATGTGATTGCGGAAACGCAAGGCAATCAGATTTTGGTGGGAAACGATATGGGCCTTTGGCGGATAAATAAAGAATCAGGTAAATTAGAACCGTTTGTTGCTGAAGTGATAAAATTCGGAGTTCATTCTTTATTGACCGATGCGCAGGGAACCTTATATATTGGCAGCGAAAAAGGATTGTTTGTCTGCAAAAATAATGAATTGGAGCAGATTACTATCAATGCGGATATGTGGTCATCGGATAATTTCATAGTCGATTTGAATATGGGAGAAAAGGATACATTATGGATTCTGACTCGCTCCAAACTATATTCAATGAATCTGTCTACCCGAAAAATAACTTTATGTCCATGCGGTGACAATGATAGACAGGATTATACTTATCGGAAAATGGCACGAATTGGCTCCAGGCTCTATTTAGGGACAATGGAACATGGAGTGGTTGTTTACGATATACCGACAGGGAAGTTCAGGGATAATTGGATTGATTTGGGATGCAATGTAATTTCTTCTTTGTCGGGTGACGGAAAAGATATACTTTATGTTGGAACAGACGGAAATGGAGTACATTTTGTATCTATCAAGGAAAATAAGGTTATGAAATCTTTCCGCTATGAACCCGGTACTAATGGCGGAATCCGCTCTAACTCTGTCTATTCATTGCTGGTGGACAGGGAAGGATTGATATGGGTTGGATTCTATCAGTTGGGACTTGATTATACACTGTATCAGAGCGGGCTTTTCTCTACCTATTCTTATTCTCCTTATTTTGATTCAAAAGACATACCGGTACGGGCCATAGCTATCAATGAGAATGAAAGATTGATAGGTTCCCGCAATGGCCTCTTCTATGTTGATGAGAAGAATCGGCGTTTTAGGAGTTTCAAGTCACCCCAATTACGCTCTAATATGATAATGTGCATTTACCCGTTTCAAGGAAAGTATTATATCGGTATGTATGGTGGTGGCATGTATATACTGGATTCTTCTACATTAACTATCCATGATTTTGAACCTTCGGAGACTCCTTTTGTGAAAGGGCATGTTTTCTGCATCAAGTCGGACAATGACGGTTGTCTGTGGATTGCCACTTCAATGGGTTTGTATCAGTATAAAGATGGCGAACAACTCAATCACTATACCAGTTCGAACTCCAAACTTCTGGAAGGGAATGTGCTTGATATATGCTTTGATTCTACAGGAAAGGGCTGGATTTGTACGGCTACCGGTTTATGTATTTGGGATCCTTCCACTCGTAGTATCAAATCAGATGTATTCCCCGAAGGCTTTATACATAAAGAGAAAATCAGGACAGTATATGAAGATTCTTCCCACGAGCTCTATTTCCTTCCAGATAAAGGCCCTATTTTTATTTCCGATTTGTCAATGACTCATTTCCGAAGATTCCAGCCGGGCACTCTTCTGGAAGGGAAAGATGCCATGTTTATGATCGAAGACCGTGAAGGGTGGCTGTGGATTGGTACGAATCTGGGCCTGTACCGTTATGATAAAAAAAGTACAATTGTTCCTTATACTTTTGTGGATGGATTACCGAGTTCTGTTTTTATTACCTGTTGCCCTGTTATAGATGCTTCGGGAACAATCTGGTTTGGCAATTCCAAAGGATTGATTTATTTGACTAGGGATTTACGTGATATAAATGAAGAAAACAGTTATCCCTTGGCTATTACAGATGTATATGTGAATGGTAAAGAACCTTATCATCCTGCTATACAGAGTGAACAGCATCTCTATAAAGTCTCTTTGGAATCGTCGCACAAGAATCTGACTATCTGTTTCTCCGGATTTACCTATTCCGATCCTGCATATATGTCTTATGAATATAAAATGGAAGGGATGGATGATGATTGGCAGTTGTTGGGTGGTAAATCCGAACTGACCTATTATGACTTGTCTTCCGGGAAATATCAATTCAAAATCCGTCGGATTGGTGAGCCCGGTTCGGAAATCTGTTTATCAGTGACTATTGCTTCCTCTTTTAACGCGACCTTATGGGGAACAATTCTATTATTGATTGCAATAATATGCTTAAGCTATGCTTATTACCAGAGAAAAAAGAACTCTCCGGCTCTTGCGGCGGACGCCATAGAAACCGGGAAACCGGTAGTTGAAGAAAAATACAGAAAGAGCAATGTGAGTATGGAAGAATGTCATCGGCTGGCAGACGAACTGGACATGCTGATGCAGGAAAAAAGACTGTATGTTAACCCTGATTTAAAGATTGCGGATTTGGCGTCAGTGCTGAACGTCTCTCCATATACATTGTCCTACGTGTTTAATCAGTTCTTGAACAAGAATTATTATGATTATCTGAATGATTACCGCATAGCTGAGTTTAAACGATTGCTTAATGAGGATGAATATTCAAAATATACCTTAAGTGCTTTAGCTGAACTGTGTGGTTTTAGTTCTCGTACTTCCTTTTTCCGTTATTTTAAAAAGACGACCGGAATAACCCCGAACGAATACGTCCAAAGTATAGGACGAACTAATGAAGATTGATTGCCGGAGTCTCATATAATAATTTGAGACTCTAGCTTATTATTGTCTAATTGGTTGATTATCAGTAAATATTGTGGCTTCTGTTTCCCTTCCAATAGGATGAAATCTATCCGCCCTTTTTTATTGTTTCTTTTCCGTATTTACCATTTATATTTGCCAGCGTAATGATAAACAAAAATCTAAGCAATGGAAAATATAAACATGAAATCCACTCAACTGGTTGCTGACTCTTATAAGAGTTATCATCATTCCGTTTATCTTTATATCTATTATAAAATAGGTAAGGACGAAGAAGCAAAAGACCTGTCACAAGATGTCTTTTTGCGTTTGATGGACTATAAGCAGATATTGCGTCCGGAAACAGTGAAACATTTTATATTCGCGATTTGCCGGAATCTGGTAACGGACTATTTGCGTCGTTTTTACAAAGCTCAAGAAGTAACTTCCTATCTTTTCGACCGGATTCCTACTTGTACCAATGAAGTGGAGAGCCAGATTATTACCAATAAACAAACAGGCATATTAAAGATGAAAATAAAATCCAAATAAATACAACTAAATATGCTTTATATCAGTTCTTTATAGGGTAGTTATTTCTTTCAGTTGTTTTCACTATTTTCTGTTAATTGGTTCTTTTTGGGTACATTTTTGTTTCTTGTTTGTTTCTTGATTTCAGTTTTAATTCGTACATTTGCATACGAAAAATAAC
>ERZ1106950.1679-NODE-1679-length-13203-cov-10.306739_pt1 | contig 13203 bp, 13 predicted proteins | sample MGYA00403675_ERZ1106950 | MGnify/ENA primary metagenome ERZ1106950 (study PRJEB35170, sample SAMEA104062410) | human gut metagenome | biome: human gut; feature: human-associated habitat; material: faeces | place: Denmark | collected 2012-06-13 ... | reverse complement strand
GCCAGAGTGTGCAGAAGCTGGAATCTCCACATTTGTATCAGTAAAGAGAGACTAGCTAAGTTTGGTCTTGTATCCATGGAAGACTACTACGCCGAAAAGGCTGTTACATGTTAAGTTGATTGAACCGCCGTATACCGAACGGTACGTACGGTGGTGTGAGAGGTCGGAAGGCGAAATAATCGCCTTCCTCCTACTCGATTTTCGCGTGTCATACCAATCCATCCCGTTTTGATACATCAAACGTGACCGTTTGCAGCAGTGCAGGGATTATTCGCTTTGGCTGCTCTTTCGTTTCAACCTTCCCGATATACAGGCTGCGGCAGAATCAGGCAAACAAGGAGAAAGAAGCTACGCTGCCATTTGTAGAAAAAGTAACCTCTGATTCCGGGGGGAATGATAATAACACGCAGATATACTCCCGACTAAGAAAAAATCCCCCATATTTCAGGGCTTTTCCCCGTTGCTTTTTCTACGTATTCCCTGACATTTTAGAACTCAACCAGAAATCCAACTCAATTTGTGAGCAATCGGTAAATGGTAAGAGGAATATACCATACAGCAACCACCAGACGCCAGGTCAGGATGACCCCGCCGATCAGGCCGCCTATTATAAAGTTCACCGCAATAATACCAACCGAACCGCCTAAGTCATATCCATGGGGAACCAGCCAGACAAACATCCTCCGAATCCCAAAGGGAATCCCGCAACAGAGCCAGACATAAAAATATTCCGTTTCGCCGTTTTTGGTAAAAACAGACTTGAAGATCAAAAACAGAAACAGTGCGATTACCAAGGTCAAAACAGTATGTTTCAAAAAATCTTTCCAAATCTCTCCGCGTGTCATTCTATCCCTCCATCCTATGTTGTAAGTAAGAAATCTCTATAAATCCGAATTTTGAATCGGCGATTCCTCTTACCGTGCTTTCTCCGCCAGGAGACAAATCCAGTGTTGTTTCCGATTTACATGTGCGGCTATCTGGGAAAAGCCTGCATCTTTTAAGTATTGTGTCAACCGCTCCTGCGTAAAAATACGCATTCCATCGATGATACCAGCCCATTTTTCGTCTTTTGTGTTCCTACCATCCGATTCATTCACAATCATAAATGTGCCACCCGGTTTCAGTACCCGCCAGACTTCTTGAAAGCTCTCCACTGGCCCCGGCCAGAAATAGACCGTTTCAAAGGCAGTGATCACATCAAATGTCGCCGCTTCAAAGGGAAGGCGGGACACATCCCCCTGCACAACGTTACATCTCCCAGCCTGCACCTCATTCCGATTGAATTGCTTTGTTTTGTCGCAAGCGACCTTGGAATAATCCAGGGCTGTCACTCTTGCCTCCGGAAACCGTTTTAAAAGTTCTGCGGTATTGCGTCCTCCACCACATCCGAAATCCGCCAGCATAGAATGAGCTACCCCCGGTACATCTGGAAAATAGGAAAGGCCCCAATCGGAAACAGCGGCATGCCCTTGATTCATACCGTTGACCATCAATTTCCCCATCCAACCGTTCGGCTTTCGGGTGTTGTTAAAAAACTGTTTGAGAATCCCCATGGAATAACCTCCTTGCTCTTACTAAGTTCGCATTAACTAACTGATTTTATTATATAGAAACTCCATCGAAAAATCTACTGATTTTTCAAGGATATATGATTGTGGGGAAAGCCATAGGAAAAAGAAACAGAATGGCAACGCAGAAATGAGAGCGGGATATCGGTATCACCTTGTAGAAAAAGTAAATGCCGCTTCCAGGAGAAAAGGTAGTAACATAGTACCCACCCCTCTGACCAAAGGAAAAAGCCCTGATATTTCAGGGCCTTTTCCCATTACTTTTTCTACGCATGCTCCCGGTGTTTCCTTGCCCACAGCTTCTTGCTCTGGCGCTTGCGTTTCTTGGCACAGTCTGGACAGTAGAGGCAGTTTGGACGTCTGGGAGAAAACAGTGCCCCGCATTCCCGGCAACGCCGCGCTTGGCTTCGCTCCATCAGTTCGGCATAAAGTGTCGCGTCCAGCGGGAGGACGGCAGCCTGAAACCATCGGCACAGCACGGAATAGGAAATGCTCTGCACACAGACACATTCCTCGCCATCGTCCAGCAGGAGGCAGTTTCCGTCACAGTAATTACAACACTCATGCGTGAGCCGCCGGGCCTTGCGGTACTGGCGGTAATTCATTCTCGGTATGTTCATAGCTCCTGTATCTGCTCCTTTCCCGGCGTCACCCGCAAAATGCTGTCCACATTCTGCTTGATAATGCCGTATTCTTTCAGCTCTTTCTTTACCTCGTTATACTGTTCTGACAGCCGTTCCCGTTCTCCGTCCAGCTTTTTATACTCGGCTTTGAGCGCATACAGATTGGGGAGCTTCTTCATCCCGGCCTCTTTGAGCGCCCTCGCCGCAGCTTCATACAAAATAAGCTGGCTCTCATGCTCTCGCCGGAACGCGGCCTTGTCTTTGGCCCTGTGGTATTCCAGCGCCACGGGCCTGGTCTGCTTGTAGGTGGAAATCTGCTTTATCAGCAGAGCCATTTCTCCAAGGCGGCACTCCACTGCTTTCAGGGCAGCGGCGGCTTCGTCGTTGGCTGTGCTGATCTCGTCCAGCCTGCTTTCCAAGCCCTCGTAGCTCTCAATCTGGTGTTCCGTCAGGAAGTTTAAGGCTTTGGCGGCCTGCTTCAAGTTGTAGAGCTTCGCCCACCGCGCATAGCCCGCCGATTGCTGCGCCTTGATATTGTTTTCAATCTCAATACGCAAGGAAATTCCCTGTTCCACTTTACGCTTCGGCCCTCTGTCCACAGCCAGCCCCTTGATACGCCGGGTAATGGCTTCTTCGGTGTAGTCCACCCCCAAGGTTTTGCAGCGGGTAAAGCGTTCCTGTCCGGGGGAGCGGAATGAAATGAATTTCCCGCGTTTCATCTCGTAGCCCTGCGCCTCCATGAGCCGCAGGAAACTGTCAAAATCTCTGGCCTGCGGGATGGCCGCGTCAATGGCGGTTTTCAGCTTTGCTTTCCAGCTCTTGCCCTTGCGCTGGGCGTCCCATTCGGCATAGCTCTTTCCCTTGTCCTTGCCCGGCATCACCACGGACAGGCCGTGTTCCCTGCACAGCCGGTCATTGGTGCGCCGGATATAGGCATAGCTCTGGCGGTTGGAAATATACTTGCGCTGGTTTGCCATATCCACCGCGCAGAAAATGATGTGGTTATGCAGATGGCCCTTGTCTATGTGGGTGGTTATCACATAGGGATATTTCCCGCCAAGCACTTCATCCGCAAGCTGCCGTCCGATTTCGTGGGCCTGCTCCGGCGTGGTTTCGCTCGGCTCAAAGGCTTGTATCAGGTGGTGGGCCAGATTGTTGCCTTTCTTGAACGCCTGATCTAACAACATTTGAAACTCAATATCCGCCGTTTCATACGAACAGCCATAGGAGGAAACGAATAGCTTTTCATCGGTCTTGTCCGGGTTCTCGATGTAGTCCAGCGCCTTTTTCAGCGTTGACTTGATAGGATGGATCTTTGTAACTGCCATATCTGGGCCAGCGCTCCCTTGATGTCCTCCACGTCCTGCGCGTACACAGTCCCGGTACTGTTGATACGCCTTGCGATTTGGTTGACGTTGACGCCGATTTTTTGAAGCTCTGCGGTCTGCGCCCGGATGTCGCTGGTATCCACTTGGACAACATAGCCGTCAATCAGCATTTTCCGGGCGTAGGCAGAAAAATTCCTTGTGCCGATCTGGGCCATCTTCTCTTGAATGAGCGTCCTTTCCTCCGGCGTCACGGGGACGCGCAGCACAAACTTCCGTTTTCGGTTTGCCATTTTCTCACCTTCCTTCATTCAGGGGTTTGGGGACTTCCCCAAGATACAAACGGGAAGCCGTTTGCCGGGAGTGTAGCCACACTCCCTATGCTTGCTGCTGTTTTTCTTTTCCTCCACTCCTAATACTCCGAAAAGCCCTCAAACTACCCGCAAACTATCAACTTTGTTGCAAAAAACGCAAAAAAATAAGAGGCCCTTGGCCTCCATACAACAAATGACAAACGAATGCCGAATACGTTTGATGCAGTCGCTTGACAGTCCCGCGTCCACGGCACATCGTTAAACATACTCGTTCTTTTGTTTTGCCTTTACAGGGAATACGGTATAAAAGATTCTGTCATACTACTTTTATATCATCAAATAAGCAGAGGTGAAACGAAATGGAACACAATTACAATGAAATCCTGCGGGACTACCGCACCTATTTGGCCGAACATGAAAAATCTCACGCAACCATACAAAAGTATGTCCGTGAGCTGCTTTGGTTCCTTTCATTTTTACAGGGAGAAGAACTAACAAAAGCAAAGGTTCTGGAATACCGGGAACAACTGCAACAGAAACACCATGCCCGCACCGTAAACGCCAAGCTGTCCGCCATTCATTCCTATCTGGACTACCTGGGACTGGCGGCCTGCAAGGTGCGGTTTTTAAAAATCCAGCACACGGTATTTGTGGACGACAGCCGGGATTTGACCGAAGCGGAATACCACCGCCTGTTAGACGCTGCCAAACGGAAAAAGGACAGCCGCCTGTATCATGTGATGCTTGCTATCTGCGCCACCGGAATCCGGGTCAGTGAGCTTTCGTTCCTGACCGTTGAGGCGTTGCAAAAAGGGAAAGCGGAAATCCGCATGAAAGGCAAAACCAGAACCATTCTCTTGACAAAGGAACTGTGCCGGAAATTAAATGCCTATGCCAAAGAAAAAGGCATCCGAACGGGGTATCTGTTCTGTACCCACACCGGAAAGCCCTTAGACCGAAGCAATATCTGTCATGATATGAAAAAGCTGTGCCGGGCGGCAAGGGTAAATCCCCAAAAGGTCTTTCCCCACAATCTGCGCCACCTGTTTGCAAAATGCTACTATGCCATCAAAAAGAATCTGGCGTATCTGGCGGATATTTTAGGGCACGCCTCCGTGGACACTACGCGGATTTATGTCGCGATGGGCACACGGGAACATGAGCGAACCTTACAGCGGATGCGCCTGATCTCATAGCACCACGGAATAATGATTCTGTGGTTCCATGGCCTCCTTGCTCAGTTACAAGTAGAACTGATTAGCTTTATTATAGATAGTTTAGCCTTGATTTTCAAGCACTTGTTACATATCAAATGTAAAAATAAATACGAAAAATAGACCTGCACCCGGATAAATGTGCGCAGGTCTGGTTTTCATGCCTATCAGAACTTCCTTTTCCAGTGCCGAGATGCTATTCAGCCGTTGGAAACAGAGAGAAATACCACAGAATCATTATTCTGGGGTAATGAAAGCCATTCAGCACAAAGGATAGGCGGTTCAGATTCCCGTTGAAACGGCAGGAGGTGAATGGAGTGGAAGAAAGATGTCCGATAGAATTGTTGGAGTGCTTGGCCCAAAAAGCCGGATGTGGGTATCTTTCCGATTTGCGGTATCTCAGCCCATGGGAGCAATTCCATCTGACGATGGAACTGGTGCAGATTCCTGCGGAAGCATTTTCGCTGAAATCCTGGAATGACGCCTTGGCTTATCTGGCTGGCCTTGCCCCGGAAGCGACTGTATTCGATGCAAAAGAACGATTGATTTGGCAGCTATCGGAACATTCCAGCATTTTGCACCGTCATCTGAGCCAGGAATGAAACGGAGCGGAAAGGGCGGTCTATTCATCCATGGTGATCCAATCATAAGAGAAAGAGAGGAAAAAGTCATGAAAAAGCGCGCAATATCGTTAGTTCTGTGCCTGATGATGGTCGTGACGCTGTTTGGCAATGGGATACCCGTCTATGCAGCAAACGAATTAGAGCCACCCATCGTCGCCACAGAAGAAACGAGCCAGGATGCCCAGGAGGAATCCGAGGCAGAGGGCAGTCCAGCCGTGGAAGCCTCTGAGGCCGCACATGGGGAAGATACAAACGCGGCAGGCGAGGCAAGCTCAGAGGTCGCGGGAACATCTGAGACGGACGAAACGACGGAGGACGAAACGACGGAAGCCACGGACGCAGAGGAAACGGCTGGGGCAGAAGAAGGGACCGAGAATAAACCGCCCGAAGCCGCAGATACAGAAGAAAGTGCAACAGTAAATACACCGGAGACGACGGAAGAAGCTGTTGCAGAAGAAAAGCCGGACGTTGCTACCCCTGCTGAGGCAGATAATGGCCTAGTCACAGTACCCAATGAAGATGGATTGACTTTGCAGGAGATTATTAATGCGGCAGAGGACAATACACTCACAACTATTGAGATTACAGAGGATATCGAACTAGAGAGCTGCTTATTAATCCCTGCCAATAAAGATATAAAGATTCAATCATCGGATGAAGAACAATACACGATTGAAGCCCCTGGCGGACTGATTGCGCTTTTCCAAAACCTGATTTCGGTTGAAGAAGGAGCCCACCTCACCTTTGAAAATGTAAGGATTTTATCTTCGCGCCAGGGCACGAGGGGACCGGTTCTTTTAGTGAATGGTGAGGTTACCCTTGGCGAGGATGCAATCATTACAACAAATAGTAATGAAAAGCAGTTTGCCAGTGCTGTGAAAGTAGATGGTGAAGATGCAATACTAACCATTGCCGGAGGAACCATTTCTGATTTTTCGTTTACAGGTAGTGGTGGAGCAGTTTTTGTGGAAAATGGGACGCTCAACATAACCAGTGGGACGATTGAGAATTGCAGTGCTCACTTAGGTGGCGCCGTTGCTGTTGAAAAGCAAGGAACCGTTATCATGAGCGGTGGTCAGATCAAGGAATGTAAAGCAGATGAATCTGGCGGCGGTATTTATCTTGCGCCAACAGGCAGTACATTTGACATGTCCGGCGGAGAAATTACCTCCTGTGATGCCTGGTGGGCTGGTGGGGCTATAGCTGATGATGGAGGTAACAGTGTTAGCATAAGCGGTGGGCATATTTCTAAAAATAATTCCATAAATGGTGCCGGTGTATACGTCGGCAATCTCAGCACTTTCCATATGTCCGATGGAGCCATTGTATCCAACCACTCGAACGCATCCGGTGGGGGGCTGCATCTAATGGGTGCTACGGGCGAAATGACTGGAGGAACAATTTCGTACAATACGGCAGATTCTCAAGGAGGAGGCATTGTCTTATTTCAGGATAAAGCTGATGGTAACCTGACGATTACGGCCGGTACAATTAGTCATAACACTGCAAATGGTATAGATTTAGGCGGTGTAATTCATTATGCGGGCGGTGGAATCTATGTTGATGAGGGGTGTGCCCTTCATCTATATAATGTTGCCATTGCCAATAATGAGGCAGTTAATAACCCCACCCGGCAGGGCCGGGGCGGCGGCTTTGCGGCATGCCCGACAGCAAAGGTAGAAATTCATTTGAATCAGGGAGCGATTATTTACCAGAACAGGGATCAGTCTGGTTTTGCAGATGAAGTCTACGTACAGGAGCGGGGAGCAAATCAGAATATACCTTTCATTTCTCAATATTACTTAGGAGGCGGAAAGTACGATTGGACAGATGCAAAGGGTAACACGATAGACGTTTATCAATCGGTGCAAACCTATCGAGACGATCCAAACCAAAATATCACTTTGTTTAACGACCTGACTGACAAAGATCCTGGAGTGAAGGACGCTCTAGAGGAAGTAAAGGTACATATCGCCGAAAATAAAGGATTGTACGGAGGGGGTATTGCAACAAACGGTACGGTAATTATCGGTACAGAAACAGAAGAACCAGCAACAGGCGACTTGACCGTTTCAAAGGCTGTATCCGGTGATGGAGCAGATTCCAATAAGCCGTTTTCCTTTACTATTTCTGCAACTTATAAACCGTTCAAAGCAATCAACGGAACCTATGGAGATATGAAATTTATTGACGGGGTTGCTAATTTTACTCTGAAAGACAAGGAAAGTAAAACTGCTTCTGGGCTTCCCGCTGGAACGGTATACACCGTAACAGAAAATGACAACGACGATTATACTGTAACTAAGGCAAATTCTGAGGGCACGATTCAGCAAGATACAACTGTGACGGCCTCGTTTGAAAATCGGAAGGAAATGCCTCCCTGTCCCTGTGGAGAGGGGGAGTTAACAGTGGCAAAAACAGTGACTGGCTCTGGCGGTGACCTTAATAAGGAGTTCACTTTTACTGTGACGCTGGATAAAAAGAACCTTAGTGGCCAGTATGGAGATATGACATTCGCTAATGGAGTTGCCACCTTTACTTTGAAGCACGGGCAGAGCAAGACAGCCAAAAGGCTTCCCGCAGGCGCGTCCTATACGGTCGAGGAAACCGGCAGTGATGGCTATATTGTGAGCAAGACCAATGCAGCAGGCACCATCCAGACGGGCAGCACTGCCACAGTAGCCTTTGAAAACTACAAGGAAAGACCTGGAAGCGGCACGGATGCCCCCCCCCAATCCTCCTGTAGACCCGCCTACGGAAAAGACCGGGAATTTAGCAGTAACAAAGACGGTAAGCGGCTCTCGCGGAGACCAGAACAAAGATTTTACCTTTACGGTTACGCTGGATAAAAAAGACCTGAACGGCAAGTACGGCGATATGAGCTTTACGGGCGGCGTTGCTACCTTCACCTTGAAGCATGGGCAGAGCAAGACGGCCAATGGACTTCCGGCAGGCGTGTCCTATACGGTAGAGGAAAGCGACAACAGCGGCTATACCGTTACCAAGACCAACGCAACAGGCCCCATCCAGACGGGCAGCACCGCCACAGCATCCTTTGAAAACTATAAGGGCAGCTCCGGCGGCTCCGGTGGTTCTGGTGGAAGTTCTGGCGGCAATGGCGGCGGAAGCAGCAGCCATACACCGCAGCCCGCCCGCGTGAACCTGACCGCCACAAAGACCATGGATGGATTGATTCCTACGGGCAGCGGCTTTACCTTCTTCCTGGATGATGCCAACGGCCAGCGGTTGCAGGTGAAGAACAATCAGGGTGGAAATATCACCTTTGATACTTTGACGTTCAACAAAACCGGCACCTATGTCTATTACCTCACGGAGCAGACCGGCAATGACAAGAATATCAACTATGATACGGCTTCCTACAAAGTAACCGTCACCGTGACCTGTCCCTATGATTATGCGGCCAGCGTGTCCTACGAAAAGAATGGGCAGGCATACAACAGCGTACCGGCTTTTGCCAACACCACAAAGCAGGCCGCTCCTGCACCAACGCCTACGCAGACACCGTCTGTTGTTGCACCGGCTCGTCCTCTGGACAATGTTCCAAAGACCGAGGACAGCAGCAATCTCGCCCTCTGGGGTATTCTGGCGGCAGCCTCCCTCCTGAGCCTGACTGTGCTTCTTGCAGGGACTAAGACGCGCAAAGTCAGATTCCAAGGCAAAGAGCATCAGAGCTGACGCAGGGAACAATACCAATGTGTTTGTGGATGGGGTTCATGCTTCGGCATGAGCCCCATTCCTTTTATTTATCTTTTTAAACTACGCAAAGGAGAACGAAAGATATGTTAAACAAAAAGGAATTTGCCGTACTGATCGCACAGAGAACCGGAAGCAGCCACAAGGAAGCCAAAGCATTTCTGGATGCCTTTTGCGCGGAGCTGGGAGACGCCCTGGCGGCTGGGGAAACCGTGCAGCTTACCGGCACCGGCATCTTTACCGTGCGGGAAACTCCTGCCCATACCGGGTTTAATCCTATGACAAAGCAGCCGATTGCGGTAGCGGCCAAAAAGTCTCCTGTGTTTAAGGCCGGAAAACATTTGAAAGAGAAAGTCAATGAAACGCAGGACTAAGCCCGGAAAACGGCCATGGTATGTGATACTTGGAATGCTTTCCAGCAGTGTGCTTCTGGTTGTGTCCCTGTTCATGCTGGGTTCTTCTCTGCTGGACCTGGCGGAATCCCAGGCGGCCTTTGAAGCGCTGGCCGCCCGTGTGGAGGGCGAAACCAAGAACTTCAAAGCTCCCACTGTCCAAGCCGCCCCAACGCCTGATGAAACCACTGCTGTTCTCTCTCCCTATGGGGCGCTAAAGGATGAAAACAGTGATTTCTTTGGCTGGGTAAAGATCGAGGGAACGAAAGTGGACTATCCGGTGATGTATACACCCCAGGAGCCGGAATACTATCTGCGCCGGGCCTTTGATAAGAGCGATTCCATCAGCGGCGTTCCATTCCTGGACGGAAGCTACATTGAGGGAGGGAACCACTATCTGGTCTACGGCCACAACATGAAAAACGGCACCATGTTCCATGCCTTGTTAGACTATGCAAAACCGGAGTTTTGGAAGGAGCATCCCACCATTGCCTTTGACACCCTGCAAGAGGATGGAACCTATACGGTGATCGGGGCGTTCTATTCCAGAGTGTACTACCAGGACGAAACGGGCGTATTTCGTTTCTATTCCTACCCGGATCTGAGTGACCCAGAGCTGTTTCAGGAATACGTGGGCCATGTGGAAGCAGCTTCGCTTTACGACACCGGAGAAACCGCAGCATACGGGGACACGCTGCTGACCCTGGTGACGTGCAGCTATCACACCGAAAACGGACGGTTTGTCGTGGTGGCGCGGAAAAGCTAGGAAAATCAACAAAAGCAGTCATATTTTTTGAGTTTCATTTTTTGGTGCCTTATACTGTAAGAAGGAGAAATAAGAGGATGAAGAACAAAAGCAAGGAATTATTTGTAGCTCTGGCTAGGGAAACAGGGCTTCGGTTCAGCTAGGAACACGGGGCCTTGTGGGGAGAACTGCAAGGCTACCCGGTTGTGATCTATCTTCCCAACGAAAACTATCCAAACATATTTCAGGCTGTGTTTGGAGGCACCCTGCATGGCGGAACGATGGATAAGCAGGATACAAAAGAGTTGCGCAAGTCAGTGAAGGGAATTACCCGTGTGGAGGCGACCGCCACAAGCGTTTCGGTCGTGTTCCGAGCGTCCAATGCCGGGGCTGCCGCATTGATTTTAAATACAATGGCAAACGGCTTGCGGCAAAAAGGCTTTACACGGGGCTGTCAGCATTGTGGGAAGGATGTTCCCACCGTGGGCGCGAATGTGGCGGGTGCCTATCTGTCCCTGTGTGACGAATGCTTTGGGACGCTGCGGGGGCAAATGGAAGTTTCCCACGGCCAGTATCAGGCCCGCAGAGAAAGTGTTGCAGCCGGAATTGTAGGCGCATTGTTGGGTTCTCTGGTGGGTGCGGCTGCTATTGTCCTTGTCAGCCGCCTTGGCTATGTTGCTTCTGTAACAGGGCTGGTCATGGCGGCATGTACCCTGCTGGGTTATGAGAAATTGGGCGGGAAATTAACCAAAAAAGGCGTCGTAATCTGTTCTGTGATTATGCTGGCAATGACGTATGTTGCAAACCAAATGGATTGGGCCATTCTCATTATGCAGGAGTTCGGTGTCATCTTTTTCGAGGCGTACCAGTCTATATCGGTTCTGCTGGACTATGAAGCCATCGAAGCAAGTGTTTATTGGGGCAATCTGGCCTTGGTTTATGTCTCCCTGCTGTTTGGGGCCGTGCCCATGGTCATCAGTAAGCTGCGCAATCAAGCCGTCAAGGACACAATCAGCCGGATGGATCAAAAAACCACACGGCTGTTTAACCAAGTGGTTGCTGGCAGCCTCCTTCACGCTGATTCCGTTGGCGGTTTTAGGAGGGAGCTGTCATGTGTAACACAGGAGATCGACCAACGGAAACGGAAGTAGAACCGTTAAAAAAAGACATCCCCCGGCCAGTGGAATATATGGCCGGAACCATGCCGTATACCATGCAATAAAAATCATACTGTTGTTACATTCGCCCGGAGGGTTTATGCCCTTCCGGGCGAATTTTGTTGTTTCCTGCGTCCCGTGCCACCGGCCACACATTTTTTCAAAAAATGTTGCAAAAAGTGGTGTTTAGCGGGTAGCTGGCGGCTTTTCAAAAGTAACTTTGGCGGAAAGGGAGAGAACCACCGAAATCACCCACAGAAAGGGGGTGAGAAGATGGATACGATCCCCCGCAATAACTTTATCCTGCGGCACCGCTATGACGCATTTTGCAAGGCGGTACTCCGCAATGAGGCCAAAGATTATCTGCGCGAGATGGGACAGCAGCGCGACCGTGAAAAGTCGCTGGACGCCCTGACACAGCAGGATTGGACAAGCTCTCCACGGTAGATTATTACCCCAGCGACAGCTACGTTTTTTCGTCGCATGGATATGATTTGCTCATTGACAACGAGCTTGTAGCCGAGGCATTCGCCAGCCTGCCACAACAAGAACAAAGCATTTTGATTTTGCACTGTGTTTTGGATTTGGCAGACGGAGAAATCGGAAGCCTCATGGGAATGTCCCGCAGCGCCGTACAGCGCCACAGGACAAGCACCCTGAAACAGTTGCGTTTGAAATTGATGGCGCTCATGCCAGAGGGAGGAAAACGCGGATGAAGGAACCCACATTCAACGGCAGAAAACTTCTGCCCCTTTCGGTGATGGAAGCTGCCCACGCTGGGGACGCAATGGCTATGGAACAAGTGCTACGGTACTATGCAGGCTACATAAACAAGCTCTGCACCCGCACCTTGTACGACAGCAACGGCATCCCTTATGTGTGCGTGGACGAGTATATGAAGCACCGTTTGGAACTCAAGCTCATCCATTCCATCATCGTTGCTTTGAAGTAACGGCCCGGCCACGGTAACGGAAATGTTTTCTAACTCCCTTTCCGCATTTCCGCCGACCTGGTGGCTGATGGATGCACCTTGACAAATACGCCCGCAGGACAATGGCGGTGCGTCATAGGGCATACGGACACATTCTGTCTGTACCGAGCCGGACGGCGGGTGCGCCATGATGCTGGTTTCTGCGAAAACAGCGGAGCGACCACCACCCAGCCGCCACATAGGCGTGGCTGCTTATGGGCGACGACGTGCAGGCAGGACAATGATACTCCCTTACAGCCACAGTCCGAGCGTTAAAAGCGTCGCAGGCAATGGGTATGGCCGTGTGAGAACCACGCGGGGGTGAAAGTCCCGTGGAGCTGGGCCGCCAGCCGTCCGTGTTTTGCCTATAGTTACAAGAATCCTTTTTTTGAACATAAGGAGGCAAGATTATGAGTAATAACGATGTGCCTATTTGGGAAAAATATACGCTTACCATTGAGGAAGCGTCGAAATATTTTCGCATTGGAGAAAACAAGCTGCGGCGGCTTGCCGAGGAAAACCCATCCGCTGGCTGGGTGATTTTGAACGGCGACCGCA
>ERZ1106950.1678-NODE-1678-length-13204-cov-26.933075_pt1 | contig 13204 bp, 14 predicted proteins | sample MGYA00403675_ERZ1106950 | MGnify/ENA primary metagenome ERZ1106950 (study PRJEB35170, sample SAMEA104062410) | human gut metagenome | biome: human gut; feature: human-associated habitat; material: faeces | place: Denmark | collected 2012-06-13 ... | reverse complement strand
TACCCAGGAATCCCATCATTTCCACGTGAGCAGGAACTGATGAAGAACCAGCGAACTGAGCATCTGAGTGCATACGACCCATGGTGTCTGTCAGACTATGGTAAGTAATAGTATTGCATCCCCCATAACCACTTACTAATCTATTATAGACCGTTGTGTTACAGTTAGATATTCAAGTATGTTAAAGAACTCTCCTGTTTATTAGTTATTGTTATATTATTGAATGGTCGTGAATAAGTCACAAATGACTAACTACTAACCTTTATTATTCCATTGTTTATTCTCTCTTATAGCTCGCTGTTGGTCTAAGCGTTTCTGTTGTTCAAGCACTTCTTCCCTTGTAGGGGGATGCTTCTTCCATTCTTCTATTGACCTGCGAGTACGTTCTATCCATTGCTTGTGAAATTCGTTGATGTATTCCATCTTTTGTGGTTTGTTTAAGCAAAGGTAATCTTTTCTTTGATATTAATCTATAAATGTCATGGTTAATAACTTGGCAACACCGTTTAAAACATATATAGGCAAATTACCAGATACTGTAAGTACATCTATGCCCTCGTCATTTTTACTATAATTTACTCTTAGAATCATTTGCGGTTTACCTACTCTTATATAAATTCCTTCAATATCATTATTAGAGGTCTTAACAGATAACTTATTAATCCACTCATGGCTTTGTGTATTGATAATTTCATAGGGATTTGATGTAGATTCTTTCTCTACAAAAGGTTGGCAAGGCATGAGTTCTATCGGCTTTTCTATTGGAGTACAAATAGGTAATTGATAAAACTTCTCTTTAACTTTAGCAACTATGGCTTTGTTATTGGGCACATAAAACAGTCTTAACTTCATATTTTAAATTTAAATGGTTGGGACTGCAAAGTTACTAATTTATATTAGAAGGAACTCTTTAAAGTAAAGAAGCAGCATAAGAGTTTCCTCAAATGCTGTTTCGTTCAAGTAGATTGGATAATTAATTAATCTTCTTGTATGTGGTTGTAGTAATGTCGTCCAATTCTTCGCTGCCATCTTCCATTGTGTCCCAATCCTCAAAGGCAAGTACCAACTTAGTAGCTGTAAGCTCATTGACTGTAAGAATATCAGAATAACCATCATCGTAAGAGATAGTCAGCTTATTGTCTTTCAACGACCAACGACTCGTTTCTGTATATCCACCGTCTGCATAGCCTTCTGTGCAAGTACCGTCAGCTTTGAACTCTAATAGGGCATTGGTATATGCTTCGTCAGAGGTAACAACTTCCTTGCCATTCTCCACCTTGTGAATCTTCTCCCAAGTAGATTGCCATTTGCCTATAAGGTTGGCTTGTTCAATTACTGTTTCATCTTCATCATCGCTACAAGCTGTAAAACTTACAGCGCATAAGACCATTAATAAGGTCATTCCAAATAATTTAAATGTTCTCATTTTGAATTAAAGTATTTATTGTGAATAAAAATATATTCTGCAATTTGCCTAAACACATCACCAGCCATCAATCCACCACTTGCAGGTAATTCTTCTTTATGAATGGAAACAATAATAGAATATTGGGGAGCATTGGCAGGGAAGTAACCGCAGAACTCTACAATATAGCTTCCATCTTCAAGCTGTACTGTTCCTGTTTCACCTGCAATTTGTACCTTATCAGACTTGGCAGGTTGTCCTAAGCCATCAGTTACCACATATTTCAATGCCTGTTTCAGACTGTCAATGTTGGCTTGACTTGCTATCTGTGGATTGATTACTGTTGTACTGTCTTTGTAAAGTTGAGGTTGTACCATCTTTCCACTATTAGCAATAGCATTATAAAAGGTTAGCATTTGTATAGGGGTAATAGTTTGATTATATCCAATGCAGAACCATGCAAAGGCTGTATCGCTCCAACCGCTATCTTTAGGAGTAACAAAGTATGCAGGTTTCAGATTAGCTATTCCTGCGATGTTGTCTGGTTTACCATAATTCACTTTATTCAACAGATTGAAGTATGCTTGTGCATCATCTCCAAATGCTTTCTCCATTGTTTTATAAACAGCAATGTTTGAACTTGAAGCTAAACCTTGCTTGATAGAGATTTTACCATATCCACCTCTATGCCAATTATGGTCTTTAATGGTATCTCCTTTACAAATATAAATGCCATCACCTACATCTACTGTATCAGCTAATTTGACTTTACCTGTTTCCAATGCTGCCAATATGGATATAGGGTGCATCAGTGCCGATTCGTGTGCTTGGGAGAAGTTCTCACAAGGTTGGTAATCTGCACTGTCTTGCCTTTCAAGTCCAACCATAGCCTTTATATGCCCTGTCTGAACTTCCATAACGATAGCTTGCCCAGATAAGGCATTAAGTTCAGATAGTTTATTCTCTAAGATAGAGGTAACTTTAACTTGTAAAGTACTGTCTATTGTGGTGCTTAATTGCTCGTTTTTATGTTCCTTCGATTTACATGAGCATAGAATTATGCACACTATCACTAAAGGTATAAATATTATCTTGACAATTCTCATATTTAATAGTTTTGTTGGTGAAGTTATTCCTTATTTTTATTTTTTAATGCCATGAATAAAGGTATCAATATGGCGCAGAGTAATGCGAGTACTACATCTGAAAATGAAAATGGTTCTTCACGTGGCAACCTATCTCCAGCATAAGAAGTTAAAGTTGTACAAGCTAATAATAAAATTGCAATTAATAGTTTCTTCATCATGGTATAATTGATTGTTGTTCTATAGCACTAATGGAATCGGTGTTTATATGCTCATTGGATGATTTATAGACTGTCATTCTATCTTTGACGGACTTGTCATTTATAATTTCTCTTAATCTCTCAACTCTTATTCCATAATTAAATCCTTGCGTACTATTAATGCCTGCAAAATTTATAGCAACTAATTCCCCATATTGATTAATAACAGGACTGCCACTTGACCCTTGTAAGGCTGGTATTGAGTACAGCATTTTAATGCTATCAGTATTTTGACTGATATAACCTTGTGTAATTTGTGCCTTAATTCCATCATTGGTTAGTGCTAATGTTGGTCCTTGATTGAAACCTATCATGTATAGTTTAATCTCTTCATCATTATGAGTTTCATTATTATAAAGATTAAAGATGTATTTATCCTGTGGAATGGTGAACCTGCTAATTGTTCCAGCATTATTAATGTTACTCCAACCTGCTTCTGTTTGTTCATAAGACCATTTAGGAGCTTTTCCCAACTTGCAAACATTCCAGAAGTTGTTATCATCAGCAATTTGGATTATTCCTAAATCATAATTAGGAACATCTTTTACTACGAAGCAATCTATTAAATCATTACTTGATGTTATATGGCTTCCATTATATGCTATTTTGATTTCAGAGCACAGTTCTACTTCAAAGTTGCTTAAACTCATTTCCTTTAAACGGTTATCCCTATATTCTGTGTATGCGTTTATTGCTTTCTTACATGATTGGATTCCCTCTACCATCATGGCATAACCTTGTGAATTAAGCCTTTTATTATCCCTAATTTCTCTTTCAAATATCTCTAAGTCATGCTGCTCTACATCAATTCGTTGATTGCACTTATCAATTTCTTCTTTTAAATATGTAATCAGTGCTTGATATATAAGAACATTGTTAGTCGTAGGGTTAATGACGTGACTATTAGTTACAATCGTTCCTCTTGGGGATATAATGAATCCTGTACCAAATGTTGTGCTCTTAATAGTGTCATTTACTTCATTAAAAGTATGGGATATAGTATGAGATAGATTTTTAAGTCTTCCATCTTGTAATTTAGAGAAAACATAGTTGGTTGAATAGAATCCATTATTTGATAATGTGATTTTATAATAATATGTATTCTGAATCAAGACTACACCAGAAGAAGTCTGCTCGTATAGTTGCTCTTGCGTGTAACTGTTCTTTTTAGATGTACACGCCACCATGCTTAGAATGATTAACCCATAAAGAAGATATTTCATAGTCCCTTGACATAATGCCTACCTGTTCCCTATGGATAAGCCGTTAAAATAAAAGAGGTGTGGGAACTATATCTGTCTTATCCTTAGATTAGGTCTTCGCATTACCCTTTGGAATGGATAAAACAATAGCCCCACACCAAAAGGTATATAGTTCACCTATAAGATGAGTATATATCAAATGTGTGGGTGCTATTGCTATCATCTTCATTCCAAAATTAAAGTTGCGAAGTTTAATCTAAGAAGATAATTTCAATAACACCTTTCGTTAAATATGTCCTTCCAACTCCCTAACGCATTAGTTCATTGGAATTGGTGCAAAGATAATGAAAGGTTTCAAATCATTAGGTATGAAGTGAGAATTAATAGTAAATTCCCTGCTCTCAAACATGGTCTGAATAGGATATTTAATAAGAACAGCATCTGAACTCTCTAAATCCATGTGGGTATCAAATTCACTTCTCCCATTATAAGTGCTAAATTCTGAATATTCTTACCCATCTTGAATTATCATCTTTAAGTCTGCATATTATTGTATATTCAAGAAGTGCTACCTGCAACATGATTAATAAGGATTGAGATAGTTCTAAACTCTGTAAACTTATGGAATTGACTTACTTCTATAAGGCTGAAATGCCAAACTATTAAAATTGGACTTTAGATGTGTCTAAGCTCAAAATTTTATGGATTTGGGACAGAACCATTCAGACCACTATATAAGGTGAATCTTAATAATCCTGTCCCAATCATTAGAAGCTCAAACAATCATAAGTCTGTAAGATTTCCTCCTGCCTTAATCCCAAGTATCTTTTAGTAATGGCAACAGAACTATGGTTGAACAGTTCCATCAGCTTTACTAAAGCAAGTTCAGCATTATCGCTGTTTATATTATAGACCTGTCTACCAAATGTCTTTCTAAGAGAATGGCAGCTAAAGTTCTTAATCTTTAACCTGTACTTCTTCTTTACCTCTTTAAGAATGATGTTAATTCTCTGAACAGTGAAGATAGTGCCTTTCTGACTTACTAAGATAGGTGCATTGATTCCAATTGGATTTATATGCTCGTAGCACTCTTTAATATGATGTTGTAATTGTAGATTCAGTCTGATAGTCCTTACTTTGCCTGTCTTTTGTTCAATTACTGTAAACTCGTCAGTATCTAATATCTGCTTCCATCTTAGAGATAGAATATCAGATATTCTTAATCCTGTGAAGCATCCTAAAGCTATAAGGAGTGAGATTTTATAATTCTCGTCTTTGGCTAACTTCCTTATGAGGTTCATTGCATCAGACCAAACAAGATAGTCTGCCGTTGTGCTTGAATATTTAAGTGACATAATGTTCTGTTTTATAATGAAATGAATAGAAGTGAATATTAATTCTGAGTTGGATTTACTAACTCACTGATTACTAAAGGAACATTCACTAATAGCAGAAGTGAATATGATAAGGACACCCAACTTAAAAATTGAGTGCCCTTTACTTTATTATATATAGGTTACAATTCTCCCTCGTCTGCGAAGCTGTAATATCCTGCATCTGTAAGTATGAGGTGGTCTAAGACTGTAATTCTCATCAGCCTTGCAGCATCCTTGACCTGCTTAGTAATCTCCATATCCTGCCTGCTGGGTTTCAGATTACCGCTTGGATGGTTATGTGCAAGAACAAGGGCTACAGAATTGGTAAGTAATGCAGCTTGCAGAATTATTCTGACATCAACAGACGTTTCAGTAATTCCTCCCTCTGATATGAGCGTGTAACCTAAAACTTGGCTGGCTTGGTTTAGGAATAGGACTTTGAAGTATTCCTTGTAACAGATAGTTCCCTCCTTATAGGTAGGAAGCAAGTATTTATAAGCGTCCTCTGAACTGACTACCTTATATATATTCTTGATTTTGGGTTTATAGGACAGTTCCACTTCTCCCACCTTGTAATCTATATTCATATTGTATGATATTTAATAAGTTGGTAGAAATAAAGAAAGGACAACTAACTTAATAGCTGCCCTTTCCTCTCTCAATCAACAATCCACTTAGCCCAAGAACCAAGCGTATTCACTATCTCCTAATTTGGCACGTTGAATGCCTTGTACAAACTCTGTACAGTTCAAATTCCTCTCCAAGAAGTTATCAATGTAACTTGACTTTACAGAACCATTGAGCAGGTTTAAGAGCTGCCAACCTGTAATGCTGTCTCCTGTACTCTTGAAATTCACATCAGAAACGAATGCTCTACAAGCTGCATTAATTTGACTGTCTCCCAGCAATAGACGAGGTAAGCGTTTCTGTTGGTTGGGTGTAAGAGCTTGATATAATCTCATCCTGCCTATTATCTGGCAGAACTCACTCGTTGAGATTGACATCTGCCCAAGTGTCCTTAACAGATGCAGGTCTTTGGATGGGTTGTAAGCATGGAACAGATTCAATGCTGCTGCATATAGTTCCTGTACGCTTAGGACTTCTATCTTATCCTGCAAGCCGTCAGTAGTAAGCATTAAATTTGAGCACACACGATTACGAAAGCCTATGAAGATTTTAAATCTCTCAACAGACTTCTTACTGTACAGGTTAATCTCGTTATATGCTCTCACTCCACCAATGGATAACGCTAAACGATTACCGTATTCATCATGTACAATGGATGGGATTTCAAAACAGAAGCACATTCTTTGATAGAACAAAGTCTTCTCTTCATCTGTCAGTTCAGATGCTTTCTTACCTAATGCACTTGGGATTCTGCCATTGATAGGGTGTGAGATTCTAATCTCTGGTGTATCAAACAGTTCTCCATGAAAGTAATCCTTAGCTGCATCCACTACTGCACCTATAAAGGATTGGTGGCTTATGGTTTCCTCCATTGATGCAAAACTTGGAATGATGCAGTCTTGCTGTAAGTGCTGTAAAGTTACTTCCTGCGTGTTGGCTTCAATGAAATGGTTTACTCTCTTGGGTGCTGCTACTTTTTCCACAATGATTGCTTCTTCTGCAAACTCACCCATGTTTAATGATTCTCTACGCTGTGCCATAGCTGGCATAATTACTAAATCTCTCATAATGAAATTGAATTAAATGGTTATTGATTGAATGGATTTAATAGGAACAAACCTAAAACACAAGTGAATTTCTTCGCTTGTATCTTAGGCTGTCCTATGTCTTTCCCTAAAGATTCTTTCAAAGGAAATGAGGAGCATTAGTAAATTATTGGTTAGCTATGGCAATAGTGCATCGTGCCTGCTCTTGGATTAATAAGAATGCTTATTCCTGCCAACTATCAGACTGCATTTCTAAAGCATTCTTTTTATTTAAGAGCTATGAGGGGGTGTTTATGTGGGTAGGGGTGTCTTGTGCATTACTCTGATGGTTTAAAATTGTCATTACGAAGTAGCATTCATAAGGGCTGCTTACCCTTATCGTAGAAATTCAACTTTAGATGCTTCTAAAGTCAGAATAAGACGGAGTGGGGATTATTCGTACTATCTCTTAATATATTAATAAACAGTACGAAAAATCCTACTTGCCTGTTATTTGGACTTGAAAGCTATCTTAACCACGTTTTTTGAGTTGGTTGGATTCCACTCCTTGCGCTGTTTGGCTATGTTGTTGTCTAATAATAGTTCCTTTGGAGTAAGCTCTATCCCTTTGGGTATATATCTTAACAGACCTGCACTATATAAATCCAGATTATAACTCTCTACGCTCTTCTTACCCATTCCCAATTTATCAGCCAACTTATTAGGAGTAAGCAGTATCTTGTTGTTCTCCGCTATTAATAGGAGCTTGATGTAATATCCTTTCACTTTAATATTCAAATCCACTGTCATAAAGAGGTAGGACAGTGTTATGAAGTTGGGATGTTCAATGGGTGGAATGCAGTAAATGCTCCTCATTACAAATTCTATAAGAGGATGGTTGATAGCTTCCCTATATCTCTTTCTAATCAGCACTGCCTCTATATCCTTATTGAAGTTCTTTAATGCGTCCTCTTTCTCTCCTGTTCGTTTGGCTAAGTCTTTGATTCTCCATCTGACCTTATAATAGTCGTTTCTATATAAGGACAGACAGAAGAACCTGTACAAATTGGGTGGATTGAGCTTATCCACTATTGACTTGTTAATGGTAGCATATTCTTGTTTGATGTTACTTATCCTGTTTTGCAGGTGTTTTAATTGTATCTTCATATTCATTAGTAGCTGATTGAACATTATTGGTAAACACTAAATCTCTCTTCTCACGTTCCATCTTGTAATAGTAAGCTGTTCCAAAGTATATCTTGGCTTCCTTTCTGTTGTGAAACTTCTTTCCTGTTGGCAGATGAATTATCATATCAGTTTAAATATCAGTGAATTAATAAGCCAACTTCTGCAATGAGATATAATAGGTAGCAACCTTTCCATTCTTCTTTCTCCTTGTCTTTAGATAGTTATTAAGATTAGCCCATAATCCAATATGAACCTTGTTATCTTTCACACCCTGTTTAAGAGCCTTAGCTCTTATCTGCTTATAGGTAAATTCTTCCATTTTAGATATTCTGAATAGTTTGTAGTCTGTTAATCTGTGTGGTGGGATTATCTGTCTGTACTACTATAAAGATAGTAATTCCACAATTGGGGAACTAATGATAAGACCACACATTTAGTAATCAAACTTTAGACTATTCAGAATGTCTAAGAACTTGGGGAGAACAAGCCCACCTGTCACATGGGCTTGGTTATTGGTTACTTATGCTTCCAGAGCTTCTTTCAGTATTTCTATGAAGTCATCTTCTTCTTTAACTTCTTTCCAATTTGCTTCTGTATAGTTCAGCTCTTTCAATTTGTTTAATGCTTCAAATGCTTGTTCTTCGCTTGTGGATTTGGCATAACTGTTGAAGTCTTTGATGAAGTAGCGTTTAGTGATGAAAGAAACATCCATCTTGGCTGCCTTGCATAAGTTGATGAACTTGTTTCCTCTTTCAATGTTAATCTCTGCACCTTTGGGGAAGGTTATTTCTTCACCTTTTAAAGCCTTGTTCACTTGTTTGTCAGATAAGCTCTTACCTGTGTAAATCAGCATGGCGGTAGATGGGTTGAAACCTTCATTCAACAGTTCTGCTACATTTTGGAATAGTTCATCTTTAGTAGTCAAAGAAGCTACAACTAATCTGTCTTTTTTATCCCAACTGCTGCCTACATTATTAATATCTACCAAGTATTCACCTACATTCTCAATATCCCTTACATAAACATTGGGAATGGTTTCAGTGTACTTGCCTGTTGCTACCAGCTTGGCGAATGCTGTGCATCTGTGCTGTCCGTCAAGAATAACGAGATAGTCCGCAGCTTCTTCCTTAGTCAATTCCCTGCCTTTAATATCAGTAACAGTGTAACCTGCTTCAATCAGCTTTGCTGCTTCCACTACAATGATAGGAAATGCCTTCTCATATTTGTTTGCAGCTATTAGAGCAATAAAGCTATCTACCTTCCTGGAGTTTACTGGTCTATTGTTCTTTACGAATGCTATCTTCTTCTGCTGTTCTACTCTTGCACCTGTTTCTTCATTGACTATTGAGAATGTAAGGAAATCATTGCCTATATTCTCATTGGATTCTTTCTCAAATTCCTGTGCCTGTTCCAACTTGGCTTTAGTTTTATCAACGACATTCTGTTGTGCTGCTATCACTGCTTCATCAGCATTTCTCTTAATGAGACGCTGTAATTCTTTTTCTTCTTGTTTCAAAACCTTAGTCAGTTCCTCTACGTTACCCATAGTTGCGTTGTTTGATTCTACACTGTTGTTTACCATCTCTGTTGCATTTACATTTAATGTTGTCATATTCGTTTATTTTTAATTGTTATTAAAATGTTCTGTGTAATCGTCAAACTTATGTACACTTGGTTATCTGATTACGTTGCAAAACTACTGGCTTCTGGGCTGATTAAAAGAGAGAATTTAATGGGCTGTTTTACTTCCCCTCTTAATTGGTAGCTCGTCCGCTATCGTTTTGACGGTACAAAGGTGGTATATAATGGTAGGATTAAAAGAGAGAAAAAAAGTCCTACTCTTATGTACCCTCTTAATGGTACGGAGTAGGACTTGGTTGGTTATCAGTGTGTTGTTAGAAGTATATGCTATTCACAGTATCAATTCTCTTGTCTTTATATTGCTTGATGTAGCCTTTTAAAGTAAATTCATCCTCTGAGAAATTCTTATTCGTAGATAGCTTAGTGAAGTAGATAAGCCTTGATATGAGTAATGTCTTACTAAGTGATATGGTGCTTCCTTTCTTCTGTCTGACATTAAACAGCTTGTTATAAGGGGATAGATTGAAGAAGTCATTGAACATCTTATAGAACAGCCATATCTGAACGGATTCCTTTTCTTCTGCATTAGTAGTTATGCTGACTTGTTGGCTCTGCATCCAAGGGTGTTCCTCTATCTCCTTTAGGTTATTGATGATGGTAGTAGCCAAATATCCTATTGCATTGGTATTATCAATTACTATCTGATGCTTACCTTCCACTTTTACAGAGATAGTGATAGGCTTTTTAAAACTTACTCCAAATTGGTTAATCTCCTTATGGTTGTCAGCTATGGCTTTGGCGAATTTGATGAGTTGTTCTATTCCAATGCCTGTAGCTTTCATTCCGTCCAAGCACGTTCCACAAGTATAGTCAAAGATGAACAGAAGTAGAAACCAGAACTTATCTATATCAACTCCCAAACCTTTCAATGTATTCTGTATGTCCTCATTGGCTATATAATCTTCGTATGTGAAATTACCATATAGTTCATTCTGATTGTATCTTCTTATGAATAGGGGTAAGGCGGTAGTGCCGCAGACGTATCTTTCTCCTGTGGCTGGGTCTATATCTACGTCTGGAACATATTTAACGGCTATGGCTTCCATGTATTCCAAACGGGTATCAATGCTTATGTAATCTTCCTTTAGCTTCTCCATGATTATTATTTAAGGCAAAGTTAAAAAATAATCCCCACCTGCATTGCTACAAGTGGGGAATTTGTGGGTAGGATATGCTTTAGTAATCAGAATCTCCTGTAAACGTATCCATAAGTTTATCCATTTGCTCACCAATGCACTTGTCTATTAGCTTTGCATAGTGGGCGGTCATTCTTGTATTGGTATGCCCCAACATCTTAGAAACAACTTCCAGAGATATGTTATTGGCTAAAGTAACTGTACTTGCAAATGTGTGCCTACTTGTGTGGAAGCAAATGCGTTTATTGATTCCACAGAGTATAGCTATATCCTTTAGATATTTGTTGATGTCCGCAGGGTCTTGAATAGGGAGTAGCTTATCTCCACCTTTGTACTTATCCAATATTAGTTTGGCGATAGGGAGTAGGGGAATGCGTGATAGAACTCCTGTCTTAACTCTACGCTTCTTAATCCATATTCTGCCTACACTGTCTTTCTCAAAGTGTTCTGGTGTCAAGGTCTTAATGTCAATGTAACTAAGCCCAGTGAAACATCCAAAGAGGAACATATCTTTAGCTCGCTCCAATCTTGGCAGGGGAGTATCAAAGTTGATAATCTTCCTCAATTCTTCTTCGTCTAAGAAATCTATATCTACGGGTTCGCGTTCTACCTTATAGGTAGAGAATGGGTTGAATGCCATATAGGAGTTGGCTACTGATAGGTTAATAATCTTCTTCAATAGCTTTAGATGTTTGGTAGATGAGTTTTGTGCCATGTCCTTATTAATTCTTAAAAATGAATGGAAGGATTGGATGAAGTTTAGATTCAGTTCACGTAAGTATAAATCTTCTCGTTTGTACTTCTGTTGAACAAACTCCCTTAGTAATCTGATGGTATAGACAGACACCCAATAAGTAGCTTTAGAAACTCCATTGCCTATCAACTTCTCTTGTTCTTGGTTATGTTCTTCAAAGACTTCAAACAGACTTCTCTCTTTAATGGATTCCACCTTATCAAAGTAAGCATCACGCAATAGGTCTGCCGTGATTACAAAACCTCTCTCTAATAGCTCTGCTTCTTTTTGATAGAGTTTAGCCTTAATAGCTTTTAGGTAGCTGTTTAGACTTTGGGCTTCTTCATCCTTGCCCTTTACTTGTTGTTTGTTCTTGTCCCAATTACAGGATTTAACTTTCTTGCCTGTGGAGAATGCACATCGTTCTCCATTCACTGTGAGTACGACCTCTATTGAAGTTGTACCATCTTTCCTAACTCTGCTATCTCTTATGAAGAATAGGATAGCAAATGAACTTCTTACCATTGTTTAATCATTTAAAATTAGACATTTGGAAGTTCTTTAAATATGATATATCTACCTGTTTGTTAGGTGGATAGGTGAAATCTTGTGTGCAGTTTGATAGAAACATGAAATTGCACACAGATTGCACACAGAATAGCTTCAATTTAGCTCCAAATTAAGGATAACCAGCCACGTTTACCCTTAGAGATTCAAGCTCCATTTAAGCTATAATTTGCTTCAATTCCATTATCCAATCACAGCTAATTATAAGAAGAATAGCAAGAGGAAATGAGTATTAGATAGGGGATAAGCATTGCAGTACAACTAAAATAAAAATCCCCATAACCATTACGGCTACAGGGATTTATATATTAGCAATGTATTATATTACTTGCTCAAAGCAGTAGCAACGTCTACAGCACAAGCCACTGTACATCCTACCATCGGGTTGTTACCGATACCCAGGAATCCCATCATTTCCACGTGAGCGGGAACTGATGAAGAACCAGCGAACTGAGCGTCTGAGTGCATACGGCCCATCGTGTCGGTCATACCGTAAGAAGCCGGTCCGGCAGCCATGTTGTCCGGGTGCAGAGTACGACCAGTACCACCACCGGATGCCACTGAGAAGTACGGCTTGCCAGCCAATACGCGTTCTTTCTTATAAGTACCGGCAACCGGGTGCTGGAAGCGGGTCGGGTTCGTAGAGTTACCAGTGATGGATACATCCACACCCTCTTTCCACATAATAGCCACACCTTCGCGAACATCGTCTGCACCATAGCATTTTACTTTGGCACGAGGACCGTCGCTGTATGCAATTTCACGAACTACTTTCAGTTCACCTGTGTAGTAGTCGAATTGAGTCTGAACGTATGTAAAGCCGTTGATACGGGAGATAATCTGTGCAGCGTCCTTGCCGAGACCGTTCAGGATGCAACGCAGAGGCTCTTTACGTACTTTGTCTGCTTTAGCGGCAATCTTGATAGCACCTTCGGCAGCAGCGAATGACTCGTGACCTG
>ERZ1106950.1673-NODE-1673-length-13254-cov-2.842715_pt1 | contig 13254 bp, 11 predicted proteins | sample MGYA00403675_ERZ1106950 | MGnify/ENA primary metagenome ERZ1106950 (study PRJEB35170, sample SAMEA104062410) | human gut metagenome | biome: human gut; feature: human-associated habitat; material: faeces | place: Denmark | collected 2012-06-13 ... | reverse complement strand
TGGAGGAGAAGGTGGAGATGTTCAACCTTCTTGTGAAGCTGGGCTTTAAGGAGATCGAGGTGGGTTTCCCCGCGGCGTCCCAGATTGAGTACGATTTTCTGCGTACCCTGGTGGACCGCAAGCTGATCCCCGACGACGTTGAGATTCAGGTGCTGGTACAGTGCCGTGAGCATTTGATCAAGAGGACTTTCGAGGCCCTGGAGGGCATCAAGAAGGCCATTGTACATATTTACAATTCCACGTCCACCTTACAGCGGGACGTGGTGTTCCACAAGGATAAGGACGAAATCAAGGATATCGCCATCATCGGCACCAAGCTGGTGCAGCGCTATGCGGCGGAGTGCGACACCCAGGTGCGCCTGGAGTACTCCCCGGAGAGCTTTACCGGCACGGAGCTGGATTTTGCGCTGGATATCTGTACGGCGGTTCAGGAGACATGGGGCGCTACCAAGGAGAATCCCATTATCATCAATCTCCCGTCCACCGTTGAGATGACCACCCCCAATGTCTACGCGGATCAGATTGAGTGGATGAACACGCACTTCAAGAACCGCGACAGCATTATTTTGAGCATTCACCCCCACAACGACCGCGGCGAGGGCGTGGCTTCCACGGAGCTGGCGCTGCTTGCGGGCGCGGACCGGGTGGAGGGCACCCTGTTTGGCAACGGCGAGCGCACCGGCAACGTGGACATTCTGACCGTGGCCTACAACATGTTCTCCCAGGGAATCAATCCCGAGCTGAACATCGAGAATATCCGCGAGATCGCGGAGATTTATGAGCGCTGCACCAAGATGGATATTCCGCCCAGGCATCCCTACGCGGGCAAGCTGGTGTTCACCGCATTCTCCGGCTCCCACCAGGACGCCATCAACAAGGGCATGCAGGCGCTGCATGAGCGCGGCGGCGAGTTCTGGGAGGTTCCCTACCTGCCCATTGATCCCAGCGATATTGGCCGGGAGTACGAGCCCATCGTGCGGATCAACAGCCAGTCCGGCAAGGGCGGCGTAGCCTTCGTGATGGATACCTTCTACGGCTTCAAGCTGCCCAAGGGCATGCACAAGGAGTTTGCGGATGTGATTCAGAAGATTTCCGAGAAGCAGGGCGAGGTGGCCCCGGAGCAGATCATGGAGGCGTTCAAGAACGAGTATCTGGAGCGCAAGGAGCCCATGCACTTCCGCAAGTGCCGGATTACCGACACCGAGACGGGAGACGGCGAGTTTGCAACCCTGGCCAAGGTGATCTACACCGACCACGGCATCGAGAAGACCTTCGAGGGCGTCGGAAACGGCCCCATCGATGCGATCCAGAGAGGCATGGAGGATGCCCTCGGAATCCAGATCAAGGTTATGGACTACAACGAGCACGCATTGGCCGCCGGTTCCGGAGCCCAGGCTGCATCCTATATCCACCTGATCGACCAGGTGTCCGGCAAGACGACCTACGGCGTTGGTATCAGCTCCAACATTACGAGGGCGTCCATCCGCGGCATTTTCAGCGCGGTGAACCGGTTGTTTTATTGAGTATGACATGGTGATCCATATATCTTAAGACATAATCAGAGCCGTCAATTACAGGATTGTAATTGGCGGTTCTTTTGTAAATGTGCAGAACACGAGGGTCAGCAGATGTAACGCTAGTGGAAATTCTGCTATGCCAATTTGTCATGGGCTAGTGACTTTTAGATATGGCTATTGTAGAATGACTATATATAACAGGCACGGAGGAGATAAGATGGATCAGCAGACAATATTAAAGGAATTGCGTGAAAGTCATGGGTATACCCAGGAGGAGGTGGCGAAAATTATTGGTGTACACCCAAGTGCATATAGCCGCTACGAGAGCAGAAAGCGGGAGTTGCCTAAAGAGTGTGCAAAAAAGCTAGGCGAGTTATATGGTGTCGAGTGGTGGACATTAATGTGACGCATGATACAGGAGATAAACGTATGACAGAACGAAATTACGCATTGAAGAAATTGATGAGGAATGCGTTGCTGGAAGTGTTGGGCTCTGGTATGTCATTTTCTTTCGTGGAATTGCGGGAGGAGATACGGAGGAGATATTCTGACATTTGTATTGACGATCGAAAATTCAGCACGCTTCTTTATCGCATCAGAAAAGATATGCCAGAAATCAAACTGGAAAATAATCAGTATTATTTAGATAAGACGAGGATACAGAAGATGGAAGATATACAAAAAAGTAGTATCGTTCAAACTATTGTTGAACCTGTGCACACGGAAAGCATTCAAGCGCTCAGTGATGAGAGGAACATGCAGGAAAATTTTGAGAGATGGGATTTGACGGATTTTATCGGGGAACTGAATCAATTAGTTGATAAAGCTGAAAAATATTGTGATCGGGATTTATGCGATTTAGCACTTTCCTCACAGCAGGTCATTTCCATTCGAAGAATGCTGGATTTTACGAAAAAACTTAAAGAGCTTCTTCGGGAGGAAGAAAGTGGTGTCAAATTAAATCTGGCTGAGATCAACGCGCTTATGTCTATATCACAGAATGGTTAATGAATCGGAAAAGGGTAAGGGGCCTCAATCTGAGATTTGAGACACTCTTACCCTTTTGATTGAATAAAATTACCGCTTGCGGACGATTGGTCCGCCTATCCCGCCTTAACGCGGAGCATATTGAGGTTCAAGTCGCTTTCATGTTGCGGTTATGCCAGCGCTTCCCAACTCCCCTTCAGCACCAGGTAGGTGATGAACGGTCCCACCACCGCCCCGATCAGGGACGAGACGATGGGCGCTCCGAACATGATGTTCATGACCAGAGCCACGGCCGCGACGCAGAGGAAAAGGTAAAACCCCAGCCTGCGCCTGAAAAAGAGCATGAGACACACCGCTGTGATCATTCCGGCCTCAGCCACGATATACAGAATGTATGCCGGGTCGGTGAGCGTCAAAAAGAGATACGAGACGAGGGCCATAACGTTAGCCACGAGCATGATCCAGAGCCACACTTTAGCGCCTGTTTTCATTTGAATCAGTCCTCCTTATGTTTCATTTGTGTGATGGGCGGGAGCTGACGGGGATTACTCCCCGTCCTCCGCTTTCTGCGTAAACGCAAGGTTGTCGAATCCGGTGGCGATACAGATGCCGGTGTCGCTGGTCATATAGTCGATGGATACCCGGTCGCCGGGCTGAGTCACGGCCAGCTCGTTGCTCAGATCGTAGGATACGGTGAACAGTAAATTGGGTTTTTCTTCCAAAATAATCTTGTAGGTGACGCCGTCCCCCAGACTTTCCGAGGCGATCCGCAGCACGGTGCCTTTCACGCTCTTGGCGGTCTGGCCGGTCAGGATGCCGCCGGAGCTGCCGCGCATCTGGCGGAAGTCCCGCAGAGCGCTGTCGATGGTTTCGCCGGTACCCACATTGGTATAGTTTGCCACGGACACGAAGGCGTACTGCTTGATTAGCCCCGCATTGTCCTTCAGGGTCATAAAGTAGGTGGGCTGTCCGTCCAGATTGATGATCATGGGGAAGGAGGCCCGGTAACCGAACTGCTGAACCTTACCTTCCGCGGAGCTCTGGGCCGCCACCTCGGTGGCGCCGCTCATCTGGTAGAGGAAGGATTCCTTGGTCACCATATCCACCAGGATAAAGCCGATGGCGGACTCGTCGGAGCCGACGCTGGTCAGACCGGTGAACAGATAGCACCGCGCCCCGTTGTAGATGATAATGTCGCCGCGGCTGGGCCGGAACTTATCCTGGTTGGAGAAGTTGAAGATTCCGTGCACGTACTGTCCCTGATTGTTGATCTGCTGCATCACAAAGGATTCGGGCTGCACGCGGTCCACCCATTCCGGTATGGCGTCAATGGTGTAGTGGTTGGTCTCGCCGGTGGTGGCGTTGACGATCAGCACGCCGTCGGCCTCCGGGAGATTGAACAGCCAGCGGTTCTTGTAGGTGGTCAGCACCCAGTAGGGCACGCCGTCGTCGTCCAGCTCGAAGGAGTAATCCGTCAGTCCCATGAACAGGCCGCCGCCGAACAGGCGCACGTGGCGGTTTAAGTCGTCCAGGATGTAAGCGTTTGCCTGGTATTTGATCTTGTGGTCCGTCACCAGGGTCACGTCGCTGACGTCGTTGGCCGCCACCACGATGTACCCGGCGGAGCCGTCCATATTTTTCAGCCACTTAAAGAATCCGGAGTGCTCTAAGGGAACTACCCACACCAGCTTGTCGTTTACTTTCTGGATCACGGGGGTGCCAAGGATTACCTGGCTGCCCAGGCCGGGATTCTCACCCACCTTCTTGTCGGCCAGCTCCCGGGCCAGATCCTTGTCCACGATGGGCAGCTGGTTCAGCGCCAGCGGCTGCACCGTCTCGTTGAACTCTGAAACCTGGGGCGTGCCCAGCTGGTCGCGGTACGTCTTGTAGTTGAACAGCGGGATGGACAGCATGGTGACCGCGAAGTAAGCCACCCACAGGATGCCAAGCAGCACAAAGCCCTTCTTGACGCTCTTGACGCTGCTGTCGATAGAAAATTGCATGCGGTTGTACTCGTTGGTGGAGATCCGCAGGCTGCCAAGGCAGATGAAAAAGTTCAGCACCACATAGCAGCTGATGGCAAAGCACCAGGCAAACGCCCCGTCCGAGTACAGGGGATTTAAGTTGGGACCCCGCACAATCACGGCCGCAACGAAGAAAACCGTCAGCGCCAGATTGAGCAGCAGTTGTTTTTTCTTGTTCATAGATACCTCCTGAATGAACTCTTTTAACAGTTTCATTACAAGTAATTATACATTGTCGGCAGCCACGGGCTGTCGATAAGGGATACGTTTCCTTAATTATATCAAACCGCTGTCCACATTACTATCCCCATTTTTCCACCGCCCCCCTCTTTCCCGTCACGCCTCCCTGTAAAACTCCAGCCGCTCCCGCTCCCCGTCGATCCGGCAAATCGCGCCCATCGGGAGCGTACCCATGGGATTAGAGTGGTCCGAGGCCACGTGGTACATCACCGGCACCTTGTATCCGGCGAACCGGTCGTGGAGGAAGGTTTCCAGGTCATAGGACGCGTCGTACCGCTCGTTGCTGCATTTGTAAAATTCTCCCAGCACAATCCCGGCCACGCCGTCCATCAGCCCGGCATTTTCCAGGTGGGTGAAATACATATCCAGCCGCGGAATTGACTCCTCCACGTCCTCCAGAAACAGAATCTTTCCCCGGGTGTCCAGCTGATAGAAGGTACCCAGTCCCCCGATCACCAAGGATAAGTTCCCCCCTGTCAACTGTCCCACCGCGCTGCCGGGCCGCAGCATGCGAATCCCCGGCTTGGAATCGGGATTGTGAAACTCCAGCTTCTCCCCGGGCTTCATACCCATGGCCGCAAACAGGCTCTCCCGGCTGTAGGCGTCAAACTCCGGCACCATCTCCGTTGCCAGCATAGGGCCGTGAAACGTCACCAGGCCGCAGATCTGATTGAACACCGCATGCAGGTTAGTGATATCGCTGTAGCCCACAAAGATCTTGGGATTTGCCCGGATGGTCTCATAGTCCAGATACTTCAGGATATGGGCGCTGCCGTATCCCCCTCTGGCACAAAAAATGGCCTTGACCTCCGGGTCCCCGAACAGGCGGTTTAAGTCCTCGGCCCGCTCCTTAGCCCCTCCGGCCAGATATTCGTGAAAATTGTACAGATTTTTCAGGCAATCTCCCATCGCGACCTTGTACCCCATGCTTTCCAGCAAAGAGGCGCCGGCATCCCGTTTTTCTCTGCTCACGGGAAATGCCGGCGCTGCCAGCCCGATGGTATCGCCCGGTTTCAGCATTTCCGGAAATACCATTGGTTTTACCTCTTTTCGATTTTCCCGGCGGCCCAGGCTGAACCTGCGCCGCCCCGTTTTCCGCTCAGGCGAAGTCCGTCACTTCACTTGATACTTCATATCTGTTCACTACCTTCACAGATACAAGCAAAATCCACGAAAATCGCCTTCGGAGATGAATTTTGTACCTGTAAACACAGGCTTTCGTGCGGTCAGCGCAGCAAGTGCGCAGACCTACTGAACCGTTACTATACTTCAATATATGCCGCTCCCCCTGTCCGCGCCCTGTATTTCCGGCCGCACACAGAAAATAACGGTTTCTTCAATCGCCCGCGGATCAGGTCTTGTCCGCGCCCCTGAACAGGGTGTGGCCGTTGGCGTTCTTGGTCATGCCGGTCACATTGGGCTTCACCAGCAGAGAAGCGTTTAAGTAGTACAGCGGCAGAATGGGCATATCGTCCATCAGCAGCTTCTCAGCCTCGGTGAACAGCTCCATGCGCTTGTTGTTGTCCGCCAGGCTGCGGCACTCCTGAATCAGGCTGTCATACTGGAGAGCTTTCTCGCCGTTCCAGCGGTTCTGGTTGTAGGTGCGGTCCTGTGTGAAGCAGTTTAAGTTGGTGTCCGGATCCAGGTAATCGCCGGTCCAGCCGTCGAAGGCGATGTCAAAATTGCCCGCGTAAAGCTCATCCCAGTACACCTTGGACTCGAACGTCACGATCTCCACCTGCACGCCCAGATTTTCCTTCCACATAGCCTGCATCACCTGTGCCACATCCTTGTTCTCCTGGGTGTTGGTGATGATAAACTTCAAGGTCGGCAGTCCCTCTCCGTTCGGATAACCGGCGTCCGCCAGCAGCTGCTTGGCAGCCTCCTTGTCCTCGCTGATCAGATCGCCCACAACGGTACGGAAATCATCGGTCTTGCCCTCGTAGGGGATTCCGTGAGGTACGAATGCCAGAGCCGGCTGGGGTTTGGAAGGAACCGCCGCCTCACAGATGGTCTTGCGGTCCAGGCCCATGGCCAGGGCGCGTCTCACCTCGGGCGTCATGTACTCGTTCTCGCAGTTGAGATCGTAGTAACGGGTACCGATCTTATCAAAGCGGTGAAGCTCGTCGCTGTCGCCATACTGCTGCAGCGCCTGAGTGGCTACCAGGGAATCGCCCATGGCGTCGATCTCGCCGGAGTTGTACGCGGACAGCGCCGCCTCGGCGGACTCGATGATCACCATCTTAACGCCGTCCAGCTTCACGGAATCCGCCGCAAAGTAGTAGGGATTCTTGACCATCACATAGCTGCTCTGAGGATTGATCTCGGAGATAACAAATGCGCCGTTGCACACATAGGTGTCGCCGGACTTGGTCCAGACCTGCTCGCCCTCCACCACGTCCTTCTTCACCGGGAAGAAGTTGGAGGCAGCCGTCAGATACAGGAAATAGGGGGTGGGATTGTTCAGGGTCACTTCCAGGGTCTTGGCGTCCACGGCCTTCACCGCCACGTCATCCGCGCTGCCCTCTCCCTTGTTGTACTCCTCGCCGCCCTTGATATAGAACAGCTCCCAGGCAGCCGGTGAGGCCAGCTCAGGGCTTAACGTCCGCTTCCAGGTGTACTCGAAATCCGCCGCCGTCAGATCGCTGCCGTCGGACCATTTCAGGCCGTCCTTCAGCGTGAAGGTGTAGACCAGGCCGTCGTCGCTGACCGTGTAGGAATCGCACATTGCGTTGGTCAGAGTACCGTCCGCCTCCAGCTGGAACAGGCCGGAAAACAGGTTCTGCAGCAGAACGGAAGAATTGCTGTAGTTGTTCATGGTGGGATCCAGCGTCTCCGGCTCGCCGGAAATGGCGTAGGTCAGAATCTTGCCCTCCGTTGCGCTCTCCTGGCCGCCCTGAGAAGCCTCCGCCGCCGTGGTCTCCGTCTTGGCGCCGGACGAACCGCCGCAGCCCGCCAGACTGGTGGCTACCATCGCCGCGCAAAGTAATACGCTCAGTTTCTTCTTCATAATATTCCTCCTTTTTGATCAGGTCCGCCGCCTTCAGCCCGGAGCCGGAACTCGCCGGTCCGCGCCAAAGCGCTTCCCTGTTGAATGCAGCCGGCCCCCGTCCTATCCGGGATCGACCGTTAAATATGATAAACCGCCGGCGCGCTGCCAGCGGCCGATCACTGCTTAATACAAATGGCAGGCCACCATGTGGTCGTCATTGATCTTCTTCAGTTCCGGCTTCTCCCTGCCGCAGATTTCCTTAGCGTAAGCGCAGCGCGCCCGGAAAGGACATCCCGGCGGCGGGTCGATGGGCGAGGGAACGTCCCCCTGAAGCACAATCCGCTTATTCTGCCTGGCCTGATTGGGATCCGCCACCGGCACCGCTGAGATCAGGGATTTTGTGTAGGGGTGAAGCATGTTGTCGTAAAGCTCGTCCACCTGGGCGTACTCAATCAGATTGCCCAGATACATCACGCCCACCTGGTGGGAAATATGCCGCACCATAGACAGGTCGTGGGAAATAAACAGGTAGGTGAAGCCGAATTTGTGCTGCAGCTCCTCCAAAATATTGATCACCTGGGCCTGTATGGACACGTCCAGGGCGGAAATGGGCTCGTCGCAGACGATAAACTCCGGTTCCGCGGCCAGGGCTCTGGCGATGCCGATTCTCTGCCGCTGTCCGCCGGAGAACTCGTGGGGATAGCGGTTTAAATGATCCGCCTTCAGTCCCACCATTTGGATCAGCTCCCGTACCCGGTCCCGCCGGTCCCCCTCGCTGCACAGCTTTAAAGCCCGGATGGGTTCGGAGATAATGGCCTCCACGTTCATGCGCGGGTCCAGGGACGTGTAGGGGTCCTGGAAAATCATCTGCATCTTTCTCCGGTACGGCCGCATCTCCTGGTCGTCAAAGCCGGTGATGTCCGTACCCTTGTATGTAATGGAGCCGCCCGTGGCCTCGTAGAGCTTTAAAATCGTCCGCCCCACGGTGGTCTTACCGCAGCCCGACTCCCCCACCAGCCCCATGGTCTCGCCCTGGGCGATGGAAAAGGATACCCCGTCCACGGCCTTTAAGGACCTGGCCTTGGAAAAGATTCCGCTCTTGACCGGAAAATACATCTTCAAATCCGTCACCTTCAGGCAGGTTTCCCGGTTTTCTGCCGCTATGCTCATACCGGCCACACCTCCTTCCGATGGATTTTCACCGACTTATTGTGCAGCCAGCAGGCGCTTTTGTGTCCCGGCCCCACCTGGGTCAGCTCCGGGCGGTATTCCCGGCACAGCTTCATGGCGTGGCTGCAGCGGGCGGCGAAGGGACAGCCCACAGGCGGGTTCAACAGGTCCGGCGGCGTGCCCATGATGGGCACCAGCTTTTCCCGGCTCCGCTTGGGGATGGAGGCCAGCAGTCCGGCCGAGTAGGGATGGCCGGTGCGGTAGAAAATGTCCTCCACCGTGCCCTCCTCCATGATTAACCCGCCGTACATCACGATCACCCGCGTGCACAGGCTGGAGATCACGCCCAGATCGTGGGTGATCAGGATCACCGACATGTTGTAGCGCTCCTTCATCTCCCCCATCAGTTCCAGAATCTGGGCCTGTATGGTCACGTCCAGAGCCGTGGTCGGCTCATCCGCGATCAAAAGCTTGGGATCGCAGGACATGGCGATGGCGATCATCACCCGCTGGCGCATACCGCCCGACAGCTCGTGGGGATACTGCTTCAGCCGCTTCTCCGGGCTGGGAATCCCCACCAGCTCCAAAAGCTTCAAAGCCCGCTCGTTGGCCTCCCGCTTGTTCAACTTCATATGGCGCATCAGGGGATTGCGGATCTGCTCCCCCACGGTAAACAGCGGGTTTAAGCTGGTCATCGGATCCTGGAAAATCATGCCGATGTCATTTCCCTGGATCTTTCGCATATCCTTGACCGACTTGGCGTTCAAATCCTCCCCGTCCAGCAGAATGGCGTCCGCCGTCATGGACGCGTTGTCGTCCAGAAGCCGCATCACCGACAGCATGCTGACGCTTTTTCCACAGCCAGACTCCCCCACGATTCCCAGACTCTCGCCCCGGTTCACGTAGAACGACACCCCCCGCACCGCCTGCACGGGTCCCGCGTCGGTGGCGAAGGTGGTATGTAAATTTTTCACTTCCAGCAACTTATCATTCATGTGCGATACCTCTGTTCTATTTCTTCAGTCTGGGATCCAGCGCATCCCGCAGGCCGTCGCCGATGAAATTCAGCGCAAAGATGGTGATGCTGATGGCAAAGGCGGGGAACAGCATCTGATACGGATAGGAAAACAGATATTCGATGGCATCGTTGGCCAGCGTTCCCCAGCTGGCCTTCGGCACCTGGATACCGATCCCCAGAAAGCTCAAAAACGCCTCCTGGAAAATGGCCTGGGGAATCAAAAATGTCACCGTCACGATGATGGACCCCATACTGTTGGGAATCAGATGGTGAATCAGAATCTGCCACCGGCTCTGCCCGCAGACCTTGGCTGCCAGCGCAAAATCCTGCTCCCGCAGAGTCAGAATCTGTCCGCGGACCATGCGGGCCGTGGTGATCCAGAAGGTAAGGCACATGGCTAACAGAATACTCTTGACCGTGTTGCCCAGAAACATCATGATCAGAATCAGGTACAGAAGGCTGGGAATTCCGCTGAGCACGTCCACAATACGCATCATGATCATGTCCGTGCGTCCGCCCAGATATCCGGCGATTCCGCCGTAAAACACGCCGATCACCATGTTGATGGCCGCGGCCGTAAAGCCGATGGTCAGGCTGATGCGGGCTCCGTACATGGTCCGCACAAAAATGTCGCGGCCCATCTTGTCCGTCCCGAAGGGGTGAAGGCGGCTGGGCCACTCCAGCATGTGGGCGAAATCCGTCTGGTCATAGCTGTACGGGGACAGCATGGGCACCGCAATGGCCAGCGCCGTTATAACGATAATAACGGCAAAGCCGAACATAGCCAGCTTATCTTTTTTCAGGCGCAGCCAGCACATGTTCCAGTAGGAAATGCTGGGGCGGTCGATCTCCTCCGGGTCCCGCTCCGCAGCGGAAAGCTCCTCCATGAGGTCAACCGGAATCTCGTCGTCCATGGCGAATCCGCCTTGTCTTAAAGTCTCTTCCATTGTGTCACCTACTTCGTAATTTTTACTCTCGGGTCAATGACCGCGTACAGGATGTCCACCACCAGGTTGCAGACGATGATCATGGCGCCCACGAACACCGTAAGTCCCAGGGTGACGGAGTAGTCCCGGTCGTTGATGGCGGAGATAAAATACCGCCCGAGTCCGGGCACGGAAAACAGCTTCTCAATGATAAAGGTTCCCGTGAGCAGCGCCGCCACCATGGGGCCCACGTAGGTCACCACCGGCAGCACGGAATTTTTCAGGGCGTATTTCCCGATCACCTGAAACTCCGGCACTCCCTTGGAGCGCTCGGTGCGGATGTAGTCCTGGCGCATGGTCTCCAACATACTGGAGCGCATGAGCCTGGTAATATAAGCGATCTGGGAGAAGGCCATGCAGAATACCGGCAGCACGTAATGCCGCCAGGAATCCAGGCCATAAGATGGGAATATTTTCCACTTTTCGCAGAAGAGGTACATCATGAGCACACAGATCACGAAGCTGGGCACCGAGACGCCGATGGTGGCGAACACCATCGCCAGGCCGTCGGGAAGCTTTCCACGCTTCACCGCCGCCACCATCCCCAAGGGAATCCCCGCCGCCAGGGCCAGGGCCACGCCCCAGGCTCCAACGCGGGCGGAGATGGGGAAGCCGTGGGCAATCAGCTCATTCACCGTGGTATCGCGCTTCTTGAAGGAAGTGCCCATGTCGCCGTGCAGCAGATTTTTCAGGTATTTCACATACTGGACCGGAATCGGCTCGTTGAGGCCGTACTTGTCCGCAATGCGCTCCAGAATCTGGGGTGGCACGTTGCGCTCCTCCGACGGGCTGAAGGGCCCTCCCGGTATGGCGTGCATAAGGAAAAATGTGATGGTCACCAGCACAAACAGGGAAACCGCGCCGGCTGCCAAACGCTTTAATATGTACTTCAACATAATGATCGACCACTGCCTTTCCGTCCGATTGTGTAAAAAAGCGATGCCCGCCTACTTTCTTCAGCAGCATCGCTTCATCACCGTCTTTCTCTTCATTCTATTCCGGACTAAAAAAGAATCTGATGTGAAAAATTATACCTATATCAGATTTAAAAGTCAAGTCAAAGCCATTGATTTTTACGGCATTCCCTTTATAATATGAATTAAAACCGCCGTTTTGCCGGGAGATTCTTCCATTCACTTAAGGATTATCCCGCCTTCGGCAAAAGATCATTAAGCGCGCCTCCTGCCAAGCCCGGCCGGAACACCGTTTCCGCCGCGCTTCACAGAGGCCCATAAAGGAGACGAAAATGAAGGTATATATCAGCGCAGACATTGAAGGCACCGCCGGGATCGCATCCTGGTCCGCAACCAACTTAGGCGACCCGGAGCACCGCGCCGCCGCACAGGAGATGACTCTGGAGGCCGTGGCGGCCTGCCAGGGCGCGCTGGACGCAGGGGCCACGGAACTCTATGTAAAGGACGCCCACGACAGCGGCCGCAACATGGATTTGTCTCTGTTTCCCAGGGAAGCCAAGGTCATTTTTGACTGGACCCTGACCCCGGACTCCATGGTGGCCGGGCTGGACGGTTCCTTTGACGCGCTGATGTTTGTGGGCTACCACTCTCCCGCAGGGCTGCCGGGAAGCCCCTTGAGCCACACCATGAACCGCGGAAACAACTATGTAAAGATCAACGGGGAGCTGGCCTCGGAATTTCTGCTCCACGCCTATGTGGGCGCGGCCCGCGGCGTGCCCTCCGTGATGGTTTCCGGCGATAAACTGCTCTGCGGCCACGCCCAGGAGTTTGTTCCGGGGATTCAAACCGCGCCGGTGAAGGAGGGGCTGGGCCGCGCCACCGTCAACCTGACGCCCCAGCTGGCCTGCGAGCGCATCCGCGAGGCCGCCCGGGAAGGGCTTCTGCACCGGAACCGCTGCCACTTGGCCGTGCCGGAGACGCTGACCATGGAGATCGGCTTTAAGGATCACTTTAAAGCCCTGCGCGCTTCCCACTACCCCGGCGCAACTCTGGTAGACCCCTACACCGTGACGTACACGGCAGCGACCGTAGACGAGATGATGACCGCCAGAATGTTTATCCTGTAACATCCCGCAGGGCGCCCGGCAGAGTTTCCGCAAAAATTTTAAATTTTTTCCAAAAAGCTATTGACTTTTGTCCAATCTATAGATATAATAGTTTTTGCTGTTGAAGAACAGCGGATGCGTCAGTAGCTCAGCTGGATAGAGCATACGGCTACGGACCGTAGTGTCGGGAGTTCGAATCTTCTCTGGCGCGCGTGGAAAACCCTGTAAGCGGAAGCTTGCAGGGTTTTTTGTTTGAATGCGATGGGCGTTGGCGTATGCCAGCTCCGTCCCCTCGCCACC
>ERZ1106950.1665-NODE-1665-length-13312-cov-5.704760_pt1 | contig 13312 bp, 16 predicted proteins | sample MGYA00403675_ERZ1106950 | MGnify/ENA primary metagenome ERZ1106950 (study PRJEB35170, sample SAMEA104062410) | human gut metagenome | biome: human gut; feature: human-associated habitat; material: faeces | place: Denmark | collected 2012-06-13 ... | reverse complement strand
TGTCCCGTACTTCCAGCAGGGCATGGCCCAGCTCGTTCAGCTCGTCGATGTTCTCGTACTCGTCCAGATAGTCGTACAGCCCCAGCACATCGCTGTCAAAGCTGGTAATAAACACTTCGCTGTACCGCTTTCCGTCTATCCCGATTTTGGCAAGGGCGGCCTGTACCTCCTGTGTGGTCGTGGGGAAATGTACCGTTGTTCCCACCTCAATCCCCATCATGGGGTACAGGGCCGTGTTGGTTATATAGGCTTCAAACATGGGTTTATTCCTCCTTTCCGGCCCTGTCTGCCAGCACTTCATAAATTCCGGCCATGATGTAATCGGCGCAAGGAAGGGCAATCGCATTTCCCAGCGCCTTGTAACGTTGCAGAGGCCGGATTTCCTCGCCGTCCGCCCCGTACTTTGTCCAGCCCTCCGGCAGCCCCATCAGCCGCTCACTTTCCGTTTCCGTCAAGAAGCGGATACAGCCGCCGTCCGGGTCGCCCTCATACCAAAAGGCGAAGGGCGTCACGTCGCTGGCTAAAAGAGTGGGAAAAGGGTCAGTTGGTAATCCGAAGCTGTTTCGGAAGGCGGTTTCTTCCTGCCTTTTTGCCGCTCCCCGCATACGGAAGCACTGAAAGGGGTGGATGACTGGTATTTGCCGCCCTGTTTCAAAAGAAGCTGTTCTATCTCCTTCGGCAGCGGTCCGCCCGCCCTTTCGGCAAGGCGGAGGAAGTGGGAGCATTGGACGGGGCTTAAATAGTATGTCGGCGGCACGTCTGCCTCTAAAATCCGCCACGATGAAAATTCGCTGCCTTCGCGCCAGCCTTCGGGAGCCTGCCCAATACTGGGCGTCCATGAGCCGCCAGCACACATCAGGCGTTCCCCCTCGCACCATTCCGGCGTTTCCCCATCTTCCCCCCATCTTCCAGAAGGAGGCATTGGAACTTCGGTGTCCGAGAAGGCGGATAGGACGGCTCTAAAATCCATCCGGTCATTTGTAGAAAACGCTCCCATGACGTTTTCCCAAACAGCGATAGCTGGATATAGGTTATCAGTGGCATCCCTCATTTCCTGTATGATACGAAACGCCTGATAAAACAGGCTGGATTTTGCCCCGGCAAGGCCGGAGCGGTTGCCGATCAGAGAAAGGTTCTGACAGGGAGAGCCGAAGGTTATCACATGGACAGGCGGGATTTTCCCACCGTCCACCTTCGTAATGTCCCCCAAGTGCGCCATATCGGGAAAGTGCCTTTTGGTTATGGAGATCGGCGCTTTTTCAATCTCGCTGGCCCACACCGGACGGATACCGCAGCGGGAGGCCGCCAGAGGGAAAACGCCTATCCCGTCAAAAAGGCTCCCCAGCTTAATGTCCGGCATGGCCCGGGCCGCCGTGTCCCTTCACGGCAAGAACCCCGTCCAGCGTAGTAGCCGCGATACCCAGCCGCCCGGCAACCGCAATATCGTTTTTCACATCCTCGTCCACAGCACCGCCGCAAACGATCAGGGTATGGGAACGCCGCAGCATATCCCGGCGCATATCAATCCCGGCCGTATGTTCCTCGGGAACGCTGTCATTCAAGAACAGCGGAAGATACAAAAGCGGGCAGATGGGGGAAAAGCCCGCCTCATAGGCAAGACGGCAGTAGTGGGCCGCCAGCTCCATATCAATATCCGGCTCACCGCTCCATGCGGCGGTCAGATAGGCCAAAGGTCGTTTCATTGGTTCAACCTCCATTTCTTTCAGATTTACGGAAAGCAAGGTTTTGCCCAACCCCTCCGCCCCTTCCCCCGGGAAGGGGAACGGCTCTGGAGAATTTATATCCCCGTCGCTTGTCCGGGAAAAAGCATAACCGGGAGAAATCCGTCAAGGGTGCCTTTGGCACCGCCTGCGGCGGCGTTGCCCTTGACTGATTTTCCCGGTTATGCTACGGAATAACTGGCGACGGGGAATAATTTATATCTCCAGAGCTTCGGGGCGCGGGGCAGCGCCCCGCAATCCTCGGGCCATCTTGACCCGAAGTTTCGGCTTACTTTTCCGGCTCGGTTTTCTTCTCCGGCTTTTCGTGTTCCTTCTGCTGGCCCTTCCAGTCGTCCAGCAGCTTGATGATCTGGTCCTTCATTTCCCTCGGCGTGGTTTCCTTGCCGAAGTATTTGCTCAGTTCCGCACCCGTCAGAATCACTTTGTCTACCTCCTTTTTGTCCTCCATCATAATGCCGTCGATCACATCCCCGTTGAGCAGCTTCTTTTCGTCCAGCTCCCGCATACGCTTTGCCTGCGCCTGCGAAGGCGAGGACTGCTGGCTGTCGATGGCGACGGCGATATAGTTCTGGTTCTTCTTGCCGATGTAGGAAAGCTCCACCGCCGTAGTGAAGCCCAGCTTTTTCTCGTCCATCAGCTTCATCAGGTCGGGGACCAGCTCATTCAGCCGGATATACCGCTGTACCTGCTTGACGGACATCTTGTTCCGCTCGGCCACGATCTCGTTGGAGCGTTTGCCTGCGTCCTTCGGGTCAATCTGGCCCGAAGTGCGGGAGCCCTGGTGCTTGATGGCCTCAAGCTGCATTTTCAGAGCTTTGGCCCGCTCGCTGGGGAGGATTTCTTCGCGCTGGTTCAGATTGTCCTCCACCATCTGCGTGATGGCTTCATCGTCCGTCAGGTTGCGGACGATACAGGGCATATCCGCATATCCGGCAAGCTCGCTGGCCTTTTGGCGGCGGTGGCCGGACACGATTTCATAGCCGCCATCCTCACGGGGACGGACGATAGCGGGCTGGGTAACGCCCTTGTCCTTGACGCTGGACACCATAGCCCGCATTTCTTCATCGTCCCGAACCTCAAAGGGATGGTCCTTGAAGGCGTGGAGTTCGTTCAGCTTGATATATACAATCTGTTCCTCGCCACGGCGGGGAGCCTCCTTCGGCCCCTCGGGCTCCTTCGGAGCGGGAGCGGCCTGCACCGTAGGAGCCGCTTTTTTCTCCGGTTTCTCTTTGGGTGCCTTTTCCTGCTTCTCCTGTGCAGGAGCTTTGGGCTTCGGAGCGGCAGCCTTGTCCTTATCCTCTTTCAGAGGACGGCCCCGGCGCTTCGGCTGCTCGGGTTCTTTGGGATTTTCCTGTTTTCCCTCGGCCCTTTTCGGAGCCTCCGGCTGCTTTTCCGGTTTCTCCGTTTTTGCCGTGGCAGGCTTTTCCCCGCCGGAAACTGCCGCCCGTTCCTCGGCTTTCTTTCCTTTCATAATTTCAGCGAAGTCATAGACGGACACCTGCGGGATTTTTGCCTGCTGTTCCGTCTTTTTTTCGGCCTCCGGGGGAGTAGGCTTTTTCTCCGGCTCGGGCGGAGTTTCCTTGCCCGGCCCGGTATCCGTTACCGGCTGCTCCGGCATTTTCGTGGTTTTATCATCTGCCATAAGCATTTACCTCCTGTTTTTTGGCATGAAAAAAGGGACTCAACTTTTCAGTTAAGCCCCGTGGGAAGTTCCTCCTTTCTCCGCCAAGATACAAAAATACCGCCCGTAGTCTCGTTTGGGCGGTACTTTGTGTAAAATTGGGAATTCTAAGCCTTTAATTATCTTTTCTTTGTGTATGGCACAGAAGATAGCAGAATAACAAAATTTTGTTGAATAATTTGTTTATTTTTGTTATAATATACTTAATTTTTGATGTGCTTGTAAATTTTCTATAGGAGAATTTTTATAATGACAAGTGAGAAATTCGATCAGTTTATCGTCTATAAGTCCGATTTAGCAAATTCATTTTTATACGCAAACTGTTCTGATGCGGATTCGTTTATGGATGGACTTGCTGACTATATTTTGTCAGAGTCCAATCTACTTAATTATGCAAACACACTGACCCCTATTGCCTTTGTCCCGACTCCTAAAATATACAAGAGATTGTATTCTACGATCAGTTCTTTCCTCAACAGCGCACTGGAACTTTTAACTTTCGACGATGTTACCGATGAAGTTCGCGATGTACTTGGAAAAGAATATACGTTCGTAGATTGTAATGGAAAAACTTTAGTACAGAAAGATAAAATAGGAAAGATAGGCGAGTATACATTTCATGTGCTGTTGTCTAGTTACTATAAAGTTCATTGCATTGTTCCAAAGTTTAGATGTACAACTGATCGAAATATGAGTGTATTCGGTATAGATGCACTTTTCCTTGACCCTCTTAGCCACACCATTTATTTTGGAGAATCAAAAGTTTCACAAAATATAGATAATGCAATTACTCTTATCAACCGTTCACTATCGACATACGAGGAACAAATTTCAGAAGAATATAAATTAGTTTTGTCTAATGAAGAATCTTTCCATCTTTCACAAGAGTTTTTGGACGCATTTCAAAAGCACACTGATATTTGTATTAATTTTGAGCAATTCGTGAAAGCCGCCAATATAAGCAAAATTTGTGTTCCTACTTTTATTGCACATGGAAATAGTGATACTGATAACACCATTGAAGAATACTTGAAGAAAATGAACACCCGTATTATTCGTAAGAACTATTTCGGGTTAGAAACCGTATATCTGTTTATATCTCTCCCTATTATCGACAAAGCAAAAATGATGGATGTAATTATGCGAAAAGTGGTGAAGAAGTGCAATGAATACGCAGCCAAACATGCCGCAGTTTGAAGATATCCAAATATATAGAGAAGAATACATTCGGGAACTGAATCAGACTAACGACAAGACTGCATTTGCAATAAATAATGCTTCTTCTTTATATGCATTGGGCCTAACTATGTATTCGCGCAATTATTCGCTTGACTCACTCATATATAATGCTTTTGCAATGTCCTCTTTGGATGATAACATAGCACTTCATCCAGAGCAACGGAAAATACTAGGTTTAATTCAAGAAAACCGTGGGCTTATATTTAGTGCACCTACTAGCTTTGGAAAAACATTCGTGGTTTTTGAGTATATTTGTAGAGCTCGGCCACAAAATGTTGTTATGATAGTTCCAACATTAGCATTGATTGATGAATACAAGCAAAAAATCATACGACAATATCGGGAACAATTTTCTGACTATAATATATATCTTTCTGTAGACCCCGAAAAGGTTTATGACTTCTCTCAAAAAAACATTTTTATTGTTACACATGATCGCGTTATTGACGAAAACACAGTGTCTATTTTTGAATCAATAGATTTCCTAGTAATAGATGAAGTTTATAAACTGCAAAAAGATACGTCTAATGAAAGAGTTTTAATTTTGAATGTTGCGTATTATAACATGGTTAAGCGGAGCAAAAAGTATGTGTTGCTTGCGCCATTTATAAGTGGAGTAAAGCACCTTGAAAAGCTTGACGATGTTCCAGCTTTTTATGCAACAAATTATTCTCCTGTTGTAAATGACGTGAAAACCTGCGAGATTCTTGATGAGGAGGATCGTATTCCTTATGCTGATCGAATTTTACAATCAATACCTGCTCAAGATAATACTCTGATTTATTTTCCTACTGTTGTTCAAATTGATTCATTTATACAAGAAACGACCACATCTTACCCTGCACTAGAAGAAGATAATAACCCTGTGTTGAACGAATTTGTAGCATGGGGACGTCGTGAAATACATCCAGAATGGTCTATTATAAAAGCTTTAGAAAAGGGCTTTCTAGTACATCATGGTCAATTACCATTAGGTATTAGAATGCTTGAACTAAGTCTTTTCAATAATAGCAATTCTAGATTTACCAGACTGATCTGTACATCAACGCTGCTGGAAGGAGTAAATACTACCGCCAAAAATATAATTATTACAAAGCCAAACAGAAGTTATGACAAAACGTTTGATGCATTTGATTTCTACAATTTAGTTGGAAGAACAGGAAGACTATATCAGCATTATTTAGGGTATGCATATTATATAAAAGCTCCATCTGATCCAGTGTTTGAAAAAGAACAAGCATTAAAGTCAATAGAATTTGAACTCACGGATGCAAGCATTGACATGGATATTAATTTTGGCGATTATGCAAGTCATCCTGAATTCGTGGAGCTTCTGTCAAAACTCGGTATTACATATGATGAATATAAAACTCAAATAGCAAGAAAACATAGATTTTCTACAGTACAGTTTTTACTTGGTAATTACTTTCAAAATAAGTCCGAATTAATAGATGTTCTATATAGGCAAACTGTAGATCCGAATCAAAGCAAAATAAGTTTGGTTCGTATACTGTGTAAAATTCTGGGTATGGGGCCTTATGACTTTAAGTTAAAGACTTTTATTATAAACAGGTTAACATATAAATACCGACAAACTGTCCGTGAGGTTGTTGATGCAACAAAACAGTCATATCCAGCTACCAATATTTCAAAGATAATTAATACAGTTATACGGTACAAGTCTAGCTATATAGAATTCGATTTTTACAGCAAAGTGGATTTGATTCGCTATTTTATGGAGTGCGATAAAGTGTCGATTTCTTTGATTCACACTTTACATGAAAGGCTCTTAAAGAACATAGAAATGTTGTACTATTTGAATTCCCCTAGCAAAAAACTATTGAAAGACATGGGAATCTACGAAGGCGATATCGATCAAATCATACGTGTGATAGGAAGTGATTTTTCGAGCGTATCCGATTTAGAGGCACTGTTGGCCCGGAATTATTATAAACTGAGCGAAATTAGTGTTGTGTCCCGTTATATAATCGCTCGCCTGATTAACTCTAATTAAAAAATTCAAATTGCCGAAATATTGATTTTGGGCAAACAGAGTGGTTGAGTGAACTTATTTGTAATTTGTGGAAGATTGTTTGATATTCTTCTTCGTTCTCAGATCCGTTAATGCAGTTGGATTTTTTAAGTGTTATAATTTCACTTAAACCACACACGAGGCAAGATTGGTTACGTATTGAAGCGCATCTTCAAGGCCCGGTTACGGGGGTATGTAACCGATGGGTTCAGGAGAGCGCTTGAATGGCATTCAAGAGGTCAGCGGTTCGATCCCGCTTATCTCCACCAACATTCAAGAGAGTGCAGACAAAAACCCGTTTCTGAAAAGAAGCGGGTTTTTGCTTTATGCGGCTATGGTCATAATGTCCAAGCCGAGGCTAAACTGGTAAAAGTCGATATTGAAATCAATGTGCAGCTTGTAATCCCGGTAGACTTCCACCCGCCCGATCAGGCAGTTGACGATCATCTTTTTTGCTTCAAAGCTGGCCGTGTCGTACATTTCAGCCCAGGAAATGATGTCGTCATATTGGGCGTTGAGGGAGGCCAGCACGGCCTGCACCTCGTCGTAGGCGGCCTGGGCAGCTTCATAGTTCTGTTTCAGTTCGGCGCATTTGGCCTCGGCCTCGCTGATCAGGGAGCCGAGCAGGGATTGGGAAAAGGCGCTTTCCCCGTGGATCGCCTTAATGACTTCCCCTTTCAGCGTGTCCAGATCGGCGGCGGCCTTGGTGTAATCGGCCCGGACGGAGGCCAGCAGACTTTTCCGCTCCTCCATCTTTTCCCGGTAGCGCACGTTGACAACCTCGCTTTTGGGGACGGCCTTCATGCGCTCAAAAATCTGGCGCACCAGCTTGTCAATGATACCGTCCAGTATTTTGACCGTGTAGCCGGTTTGCCCGTCGCACTCGGTTTGCTTGCGCGTCTTGCCGTAGCAGATATACCGCACACGCTTCACCACCCGGCCCGGATCGTCCTTGCAGGGGTACGCCTTGCCGCTGGTGGTCAGGGACAGCCGGGAGCCACAATGCCCACAGAAAACATTTCCGGCCAGTAGGGCGCTGCCTCTGGTGTTGAGCGGGACGGCGCGCTCCTGTTCGGCGGAGTTGGCGCGGGCGGTGCGTATTTTTTGGGCGGCCTCGAATAGCTCCGGCGGGATAATCTGCAAATGGGGCTGAGCGGGGGAACGGCTATCGCCGCTCCGAAGTACGCCGGTATAGGTGAGATTGCAGATGATACCCCGGATGCTGGCGTGGTGCCATTTCTTGCCCGTCCTGGCCCGGTAGCCCTGATTATTCAGGTAGGAGGCGATCCGCTGGGCCCCGTAGCCTCATGCACGTATTTGTCAAAGATAATCCGCACGACGGCGGCCTCGACCTCGTTGACGGCTAAATCAAAGACCTCGTGCTTTTTCTTGTTGAAGCGTCCGCTTTTCACAAGGTCATAGCCATAGGGGGCGTTGCCGCCCTTAAAGCCGCCGTCCTCGACGAGCTGGCCCAATGCGGTTTTCGTGCGGATTGAGGTTTTTTCACTTTCGCCGTCGGCCTGCCAAAACCGTATGTAGTTGGTGAGCTTGTCGGTGTGATTATCAAACCGCTGCTCCCCCTCCTGGGTGCTCCATACCCGGACGCCGTTTTTGACGAACCATTCCACCACAAAAGGCGTTTCGTCAGCGATGCGGCCTATACGGTCGAACATGAACACCAGCAAAATATCAAACTTGCCCTGCTTGGCGTGTTCCTTGATAATCTGCACCTTGTCCCGGTTTTCCGCCCGTACCTTGTGGCCGGAAACGCCGTCCTCCTGCTCCTCGTGAATAATCGTCCAGCCCTTTTCCTCGCAGAAGCGGTGACAGGCTTTGCGCTGCATGGGAATGTCCGCCTGGTTTTTATCGTCGTGATCCACTTGCTTGTCGGTGGAAACCCTGTATAAACAATAAACCCGATTTTCCATATTGATTTGTCCTTCCTCAATCATACGTTGTCAAATTGAGATGCAAATCAATACGTGGATAATATGCACTTTTCAAGGTACATGGGGAGTACCCCCACTTATATTATCCCTCTGTCCGGGGTGGATCGCAAGGATGCCTCCGGCCCTATTTTTAGGGGTGTTGCTGGCGAAGGACGATAGCAAAATCTGTTTCACTTGGCCCAGGGCCGCCGCGTTTTTACTGTCCGCGAAGGTGGCCGATATTTCGTAGCCGTCAACGGCAAATGTCGCCCTGCGTCTTGTATCGGTTGTAGTTGACTGCATGAAAGACCTCCTTAGTCCAAAAATGAAAGAACCAATCAGCCTCCCCCGTGTCCCGTGGGGAAACGTGAAAGGGCGGCGCGAGAGCGCCGCCCTTTGACCTTCCCCCACCTCTGGCCAGGATGACCAGAAGCGGAAGGGATAAGGCAGGGGCCGCCGATCCGGGGAAGTTTGGCCTGTCGCAAGACAGAAAAGCCCCGGAAGGGGCGGCCTCCTTGATTGCTATATCTGCGCCGTATTTGCCACGCATCCCCGGCGCGGGGAACATTTCAGGCCGCCGGTGGCTCCGGCTGTCATAGCCTCCGCCCTACCGCCGCCCCGGAGGGCTGGCGCATACGGCAGGGACTCCCCCTCAAGTCTGTGGGAGGGCGTGAGCAAGTTTCATTATCCCCCGCGCTGTCATCGCGCCCGGTATGCCAACACCGGGTCAAAGGTTTGCGTTGATCGCTCGGCCAGCTTGTCCACCACCTCCTGAAGCTGGCTGTCCTGGCGGCGCGCCTTTCGTCGCTAATCACGCGGGTTTTGTGCCTGAAATGCTGTCTATTCAGTTGTCACGGTTCCAAAGAAAGGGCTTGTACCTCTTTCTATTTACCGTGTCTTTTTTAGGGGCAAACCGCAGGCGTTTAGATGGATTTTTTCAAAAGTTCCCGGAGCGATTTTAAGCCCCGGCTGATGCTGTCTCGGACGGCGCTCTCCGCCACCCCCTCGGCCCGCGCAAGGTCAGCCTTGCTCACGCCGAGTATATAATGGGCATACACCCGGCGGCCCTGCTTTTCCGGGAGAGCGGCAAGAGCGGCATACAGGGCCTCGATCTCCTCCTTTTCCTCGTAGAGTTCAGCGGGAGAGGGGGCGAAGCGCAGGGAGCTATGCTCAATACCGTCCCCACGATCCAGAGAATACTGCGCCTTATAGCGGTACATTTGACGGCGGGCGTTGGACTCCCGCCGGGCAGCGGTGGTCATGGCTTCGGCAACGTCCTGAGAAACTTCCACGAACAGGTCACTATGGTAAAACGGGTAAACATCCCGCAGATTGAGCATGGTCATTTGTAAATCCTCCATTTCGATGTTGGGCGGTTGACGGGTGGGCAGATCAAAATGGAGGGTGGCGGGGAGCGGCACCCAGGGGAGCCGCTCCGCACCTCTGGCCACGCTGGCCAGAGGTGGGTACAAAAAACGCCCGCACAGCGAATGGCTATGCGGACGCACGAAACAAAACAATCTATTAAGTAGTGATATATTTCATGTTTAATGGCGGACTGATCCCATGCAAAGAGTGGCCTTTTTTTAAGCGGTAAAGTTTGTTAGGGACTAAACTGTAACATGGCGGCCTCCTCCCTTATGCCGCCGCTTATAGGGGTAGCAAAACGGCGGCTTTGATTTCTCAAAAGCCGCCGTCAAGTGGGCGTGAAGATATATCTGCTGTACGACGGCTTTTTTTCTTTTGCCGTCGTGCGGCAGTTTTGGCGTTATAGCGTATAGTCCCTATGGAAAATGGGGGTTACTCCCACTTAAAACATTTCACCGCAATTCCAGTACAGAGAACGGTCACAGCCCCCATCACGACGATAGGAAGCCAGACGTTGCCGACCGGCAAGCCAAGGGAAGTTTCTTTCATGAGCTGGATGCCTTGGGTCATAGGGAGTACACGGATGATTTTCTGCATCATTTCGGGCATAACTTCAAACGGTAATGTCGCGCCGGAGAAAATCAGCATAGGGAAATAGAGTACACAGGCAATCACACTTGCGGTCTTTTCGTTTTTCGCAATACCACCCACCATCATTCCAATGCTCAAGGTGGACACCATAGTCAGCAACCAACTACCCAAAAACGCCAGCCAAGAGCCATGAATGGTGACATTCCAAAATAGCCTTGCCACGGGGAGTAGGGTCAGCATTGAGAGGGCGGCGTATATCACATAGATCGTGAACTCCACGGCCAACAGCATAACGGGACTAACCGGGGTCACTTGAAAGCGTTTCAAGATTTTGCGATCCCGATATTCCGCCACCACCAGCGGCAGGCCCATCAAACCGCCCGCGCAGATGGAAATGGTACAGAGCGCACCAAAGGACTGATCCAAAAAGGTGTATGCCGCGCCGTCGGCGGCGGGCTTTGTGCCGTAGAGAAAGCCGAGGATGACCAAGACCACCAGCGGCATGATGATGGCGAAAATCACCATGTTCATATTTCTGATGTTGAGTTTCAACTCATTTTTCAAGAGTGTTCCAAAGGTTTTCATTTGTCCATTCCCTCCTCGCCGGAAAGCATTAAGTAGGCATCCTCAAACTTTTCGCAGCCACATTGTTCTTTCGCCTGGGCCACCGTCCCGTAGAAAACAGCCCTGCCGTTTTTGAGGATGCAGATTTCATCGCACAGGGCCTCAACCTCGTCCATGAAGTGCGAGGTCAGAAAAATGGTCAGCCCTTTGCTTTTTAGCTCCTCAAGGATTTTCCAGACATCCCGCCGCGCTTTTGCGTCAAGCCCGGTGGTCAACTCGTCCAGAAAGACAAGTTGGGGATCGGGGATTAAAGCCAGAACAATGAAAAGCCGCTGGCGTTCCCCGCCGGATAAACTTTTAACTGCCCGGTTCGCCTTGTCCCCGATGCCAAATTGTTCACACAGCGATTTCCAGTCGGCAGGGCTTTTGTAAAGGCAAGCCGTTTCCGCGCATAGTTCCGAAACTTTGATTTCCGGCTGATAATCTCCCTCTTGAAATTGAACGCCAACCTTTTGGAACAAATCGCGCCGGTCTTTTTTGGGATCGCGGCCAAGGACAGAGATTGAGCCGCTATCGGCCTTTCTCGTCCCCAAAATACATTCGATGGTCGTACTCTTTCCCGCTCCGTTTGCCCCCAGCAAACCGAAAACTGTGTTTTGCCGGACGCATAGGTTTAGGCTGTCCAACGCAAGCAGATTGCCGTATGACTTCGACAACCGCTCGACTTTGAGTGCTTCTTGCATACGCATACCCTCCTTTTTATGATGATAAAAGAATACCACCAATGAAAACATTGGTGGTAAGATGGAGGGTTTATGAATATTGCCGTTTCATTTTTTGCAACATTTCTATCAGAATGACGGCGTTTCTTTCCGCCGCAGATAGAGAGAGGATTAACTGGTCACAAGCAGAGATAATATCGTCGGACGGCCTTGGCGTATTGAGTACCGTCTTAATATCCACGTTGGGATTTTTGGATAGTTGCCGGAGCATCCGTAAAATGGCCTCCAGCGAGTAATTGGCACAGCGCAGGGAGCGAATAATTTTCAGACGTTTGATGTCGTCATCGGTATAGATACGATAGCCGTTTTCTTTCCGCTTGACCGTCAGCAAGCCGTTCATTTCCCAATTCCGCAGGGCATCCATCGTAACGCCTAAATACTCAGATACTTCTTTCCGTTTCATAGAAGCGCGGTTCTCTTGGGTTTCGCCGGATATGATTTGTTTTACAATGCGGATCGCGTCCTCCGCATTGTCACGCTCCTGGCGCAGCCCGCTTAAATATGTTTCCGCAAGGGTAAGGGCCTGATCAAACTTTCCCGCCGCCGACAGCTTGACCATCTGAAATATTTTCTTTCGGAGGCCATTTTGCAGGATTTCAATTTGAAAGGCGGTACGAGCAAGCCGGATTTGCTCAATGTGAAAATCCGTAAAGACCCGATACCCATTCTCTTTCCGCTCCGGCTTTGGAATAATACCCCATTCTTCATACAGGCGCACTGTGTTTGGATGTATTCCAATCACAGCGGCGACCTGTGAAGTTTTATATGTGTTCACGGCAAACCACCTCCAATCTACTGTAGTATATCTCATTTTGAAAGTCTGGTGTTATAGTGGAGGGTTTTTATTATAAGTCATCTGCATTTTGATTGCAAGGATGCGGACAGGAAATAAAATACTACCAATTCATAAAATTATGTTTCGTTTTCATAATCCGCCCTGAAATGTAGAATGATATAGGGGTGATATGGAAATGTACTAATATGACAAGCGCCTTGATTTCCACGCCCTGGGGCGGGAGATTAAGCGCAAGAGAGAGGCCAAAGGCTGGGCGCAGGAATACCTAGCCCAGCTTGTGGATCGCACCCCGCGCTCCATCATGTATATCGAAAACCGGGGCCAGCATCCCAGCCTCAACACCTTTTATCAGCTCGTCACCCTGCTTGATATTTCCGTAGACCAATTTTTCTATCCAGACAAGCAAAACGGCCAGAGCGACTGCCGGAAGCATATAGATGTCCTGCTCAATTCAATGGATGGGAAAGAACTCACGATTATGGAAGCCACAGCGGAGGGGCTGAAAAAGGCCCGTGGAACGGAGGAAGCGTAAAGTGATATGTACCCCCTTTACTGGACACCCAGTAGAGGGGGTATTATTATGCGGTAC
>ERZ1106950.1637-NODE-1637-length-13481-cov-2.471026_pt1 | contig 13481 bp, 7 predicted proteins | sample MGYA00403675_ERZ1106950 | MGnify/ENA primary metagenome ERZ1106950 (study PRJEB35170, sample SAMEA104062410) | human gut metagenome | biome: human gut; feature: human-associated habitat; material: faeces | place: Denmark | collected 2012-06-13 ... | reverse complement strand
TTGATGGAACAGCGCAGCTCCCGGATTCCTCCGGCCGCCAGTTCTTCTGCCTGGATCAAGTAAGCCTCCGACTCCGCCTGCTCCCCGGCCCCGTCCTTCCGGCCGATGCGGACCAGCTTGAGCAGGGAATTGATCATGGTCAGGGTGTGGCCCGTGGTGTCGTGGACCTCCTGGGCGATCCGGTTGCGCTCCTGCTCCACAGCCAGGCGCTCCCCCTGGACCGCCAGCTCCCGCTCCCGCTCCAACAGCTCATAGTACCGGCTCACATCCATGGCCAGCACCGTCCCCGCCTGAAAACGCCCGCTCCGGTCCCGCCTGCTCCTGCGGCGGATCTCCAGCCTGCGCTCCCCGGACCGGACCAGAAAACGCTGCTCCTGCTCCATGGATGCGGCAGCGGCGTCCGGCGACTCCTCCAGCCGCTCCATCCCGCGCACCGCCTCCTCGAACGCGGCCATCTCATCTCCGTTTTCCACCCCGAACCAGGCCTTCGCCACCGCGTTGGCGCAGGTGATGCGGCCGCGCTCATTGTAAACCAGCACCGCCTCTGGCAGCTCCGCCAGAATCTGCCCGAAAGCCAGGGAGTTCACGTCCAGGAAATCGTACCGGTACACCGCCAGAAGCATAATCAGGCTGGACACGGAAAAGGCAGGAGGCGTCAGGTCAAAGCCGGTCTGAACTGCCCCGGAAATGTGCAGCAGGTTAAACAACAGCGGCACGGCCGCGGAGACCAGAATCATGGCGATGTGCAGGGCGCGCACCCGGTATCTGCGGAAATTTCCGGCCACCGCGGCCATTCCCGCCACCACGCAGGCGTAGGTAAATAGCACGTGCAGCATAAACGCCGGGCCGTAGACCACATTTCCCACCTCGAACTCAGCGTAGAACAGGTGGTGGATCTCATTGGTCAGCAACACGGCGTAATTGACCGCGGGCAAGGCCCAGATCAGCGCCATCCCCCAGAGGGGCATGGGTTTTCCCCCGTACCAAAGAGCGAACACCAGCCACGCCGGACCGATAAAACAGATGCCCACGTAGGAAACCGCGTAGGCCGTGTAAAGCCCCTCCCGGGACTGTACAAACCCCAGAAACAGCTGGGGCACGCACCAGACCACGATGAGCAGCTGGCAGGCGATGAACGCGCAGACCGTCCGGTTCCGGTCCGCTTTCAACAGCAGCCAGACCGCCGAGTAAAGGGACATGGCGATGGCCGCCAGATATGTAACATTGAGCAGGATATCAAACATATTGGTTCTCCCTCGGCGGCATGGACGAAGCAGCGCCCGCGTCCCGCCGGATTCCGGCAATGGCGCAGTCCTCTCCGCGGTTTACCGCCTTCAAAGAGTCGGACAGAGCGCAGCCGCCCTGCCCGTACCCTGATTATACGATATGTCTACAGTTTCTGTCAAAGCAAATGCTATCGCTTTTTCATTTCATTTCGGGCTGCAAACAGGATCAGACCTATGCCTGCGGCCAGCAGGTAAACCCACCATGATATACTGAGCCAGAAGCTTCTCGTCACATACAGCGCCACGCCCAGGGCCGTTCCCCCGGAAATGAACGCCCACCGGCGGCATTTCCCCGCGCAGGACGGCAGACCCCTTCCAGGATCAGCGCGTCCGCCAGCCGGTTGGTGGCAAAGGCGTCAAGGGTCAGTGCCAGCAGACAGAGGCCGTACAGGGCCGTCTGCAGATTGTACATCCACCGGCTCTTTCCCCAGACGGCCTCCAGACTCCGGATATAGACCGCGGCGGGGATCAGGGAAATTTCCAGGCGGATCAGCTCCGGCCATGTGATAAAGGGCTGCGCCCAAAAGGCCAGCACCGCCAGCGTTCCGGCGGCGGTAAACGCGGCCCGGCGCAGGGGTTTTAGCGCCGCGTACTGCAAGGCGCAGGCGATGCCCGCCAGAATACAGGCAAAACGCCATTCCCGTCCGGGAGCCGCGATTGCCATCACCAGCAGGGCAGGGGTGGCCAGTACGCAGAACCAATCCGCTCGCACGCCCGGCTTTTGCCTCTCATCCGGCTCCAGTATCCGCCACTTTGCCCGCAGCAGCCCGCCGAAAACCAGCAGAAAGGCCAGTGTCGCCCCATACACGCGTTCTTCCCCGATCTGATAGCGGCCAATCAGCGCCGCCGGCAGCCAGAGCGTCACGGCTGCGGTCAGAAGATGCAGATTCAGACCGCCCGTACGGTAGGTCAGGACATACACCGCCGCGAAGGCTGCCAGGCAGACGGGCAGACAGGCCAGCTCCGGCCCCGTGCCCCGGTAGAATCCCAGCATCACCGCGATATAAATCACAGCAAACCCGATTTGGAAAAAGCCTTCCATTTCCTGCGCCGGTTTTCTCATGCGCAGCAGCAGATATTCTGCGGCCAACACCGCCAGAACCACAAGCCGCCTCTGCACGGAAAGCGCCAGATACGGATAACAGGCCGTATGAACCCCGGCAAGCGCCAGAACCCATGCTCCGTAAACGGATATGGCGCGCGCCCTCTGCTCCTGTCCCCGGCTGCGGACAACCAGGTAAGCGGCCGATACCAGGTAGAACGGCTGCGCAACCGCCTGCCCCCGGAAATAATGGATCAAAAAATACGCCGCTCCCAGACACGCTCCCAGAACCCCAAGTCCGATCTGCATGCGGTCGCGCTTCAGGATATCCCAGACCATAAAAATCATCAGATAAGCCAGAAACAGTTCCTCGCAGCCGATTCCAAATATTCCCAGATTAACTTCCAATATGGAGACCGCCAGGACCGGAAGCCCCAGCGCCGCCAGCGGAAGCGCCTGGCGCAGCGGCTCTACCCGCCGGGTCCAGGATTCCACTGTGGCCGAGAAAGCCAGAACGGCCGCCGCCGCCATGAGATAACGGCTGCCGCTGCCGGCCCCCATCACAGCCCGGGTAAAGAGCAGCGCGGCGTCCCCAAAGGCCAGAACGGTAAACAAAAGCTCCCCGGCCGGGCTTGCCAGCGGATATTTGATCCGCCGCCCGAGCAGATACAGCCCGGAGAATACCAGGGCCGCGATGAGCAGATGCCGGTTTAAACTCAGCGGCAGGTAAAAGATACCGTAGTTCAGAAACGCAGCCGTCATCAGGCTGTGCAGGCCGTTCAATGCCTCATTGCGGAACTTCAGGGCTTCCAGCGTGATGTCCAGGGTCAGCAGGCCCATACAGATGAAGCCGTGGGCCGTCAGACCGCCGTCCGCGATTCCGGCCAGCAGTATCCCGCAAAACAGCAGCAGACCCGCCACTCCGCCCATAAGCCGCAGCGCTTCCCGGGCGGCGCTGTTCACCGGTCCGCGCTCCAGCAGGGCCAGGATCACCAAACCGGCCGCCACGGTGTAAAGCCCAGCCGCCGCAGTCTCCGGCGCAACAAGCCGCCACAGGCCCGCCAGAAGCTGTACGGAAAACATTGCAAGATATGCCTGACACATTTCCCCGGAGTCCCCGCCGTTTCGGCCGAGGCCCAGACCCAGGAAGAGGTGAACGCCTGCCATCAGGAAGGCCGCCGCCGCGGTGGTAACCCCCGTGCCCAACACGATCAGCACCAGGGCGCTGATTCCCCACAGATTGATGGTTGCAAACATGGGGAATATGCGCAGGATGCCGGGCAATGCCGATTCTGTTTTCCTGCGCATGAGGAATTGCGCGGCCCCCGTCACAAGCAGGCCGTAGCAGGCCAAACCCAGGGCGAACCCCAGACGGCCGGGGTGGAAGGAGGCGGTCAAAAGCGCGGCCGCCACGGTGAGACCGGACAAACAGCAGCCCGCGTAGACGGTTTCCGTAAATTTTCTAAGCCCCGCAAACAGCGCCAACTCCGTGAACACCGTGCCAGCCAGAAGCAGCAGGTACCGGTGACGGCCGGTGAGCGAAAACTCCGGGCCAAAAAGCCGGAAGAATCCCACTGCCAGAACCGCCACAAACAGGAAGATGCTGCCCAGTATGTAGAACGCCTTCGAGGTTGCACGGATGTGCAGGCGATGGTCCGCGATGGCGCTGGCCCCGAAAAAGATCCCTGAAAACGCCATTACCAGAACCACCTTGAACAGGTCCGGCAAGATCCGCCACGCCGTGGTTGCAAAAATCAGGCCCGCCAGGATCACAAACACCACGCCCACTACCAGCGCCACCGTCCCCTGCCGGATGGCGGGGGGAGTATCCGGCCGGATCGGAGCCGGTGCGGGAGGCGTGTCGGGTTGAGTAGGCGCCTGAGCGGCCCTTTCCGTTTCCACCCAATCCTGCGCCGGTCCATATGTGACGGCTCCGCAGGAAGCCGGAGCGGACAGAGTCTCCTCCGCGGCCGGCAGGGGGAATCCCTGCGCAAAATCCGGCGCGGACGGCGAATTCAGCCAATCCCCGGAATCCCGTGGGACCGCAAAACCGCTTTCTGCTTCGGACGATACGGGTGCATTCTCCGGCCGCCACACCGCCTCGGCCCGTATCGCGGCCAGCTCCCGGTTCAGCTCGTCAATCCTTCTCTTTTTCTGCCCGTTCAGCACGGCCAGCACGATGATCGCGGCCAGCTCTGCAAATGGCAGCGCCAAATATAATAAAAGCAGAATCACAATCGTCATACCCATCCTCCTGTTTCGCCTCTTGTCCGTTGTCTCTTTCTGTTTTCATTATACGGCATTTTCGTCCCCAGGGGCAGAGGCCATGCGTAACAAGCGCCGGTGACATTTGTCACGATTCCCCGAAACACATTGCAAAAAGCGCCGGGAAACAGAGGGTTCTGTCTCCCGGCGCGGCCGTCTACTGCTCCTTGTGATATTTATCCTTATACATGACCTGATCCGCACGGTCCAGCACATCGCTCAGGCTCCGGTCCGTCTCCGCGTCGTAAAACGCATATCCCACTGAGATTCCCGGCTTGAACCCCGCATAATGGCCGAAATGCTTCATCTCCCGCTTCAGCGCCGCCACCTCCACCCGGACCTCATCCGGCAGGCGGTCAACCAGCAGCACCACAAACTCGTCGCCGCCGATGCGGTATATCTCCCCCCGCGCAAACACCTTGCGGATGGCCGCCGCAGCATAGCGGATGTACTCGTCGCCCGTATTGTGGCCGAACCGGTCGTTGGCCTGCTTTAAGCCGTTTAAATCGCACATCACCATACACAGAGATTTCCCGGCCTCCAGCTCCTCATTGAAAGCCGCGGTCTCCCGCTCAAAGGCCATACGGTTCTTGACTCCGGTCATACCGTCGCAGTCCCGCTCCACCTCCAACATCTTCTTCTGGCGCGTCTCCTCCGTCACGTCCTCGATCACCCCGACCGTAACCCCGTTTCGCTCTTTCCGGCTGATCCGGATCCAGGACTCCTGGCCGCAGCCGTCGAGCAGCAGCGTTCCCTCCTCATTTTCCGACTGTTCGTACAGTCTGTGCAGGTAATCGCAAAACGCGTCCCGGTCCCGGGCGAATCTGCGCTCCTGCTCCCGGCTCAGCCGCAAAAGCCGCGGGACCTGCATGGTCATCAGCACCCGGTTGTTGTGCCGGCTCATCTCAAAGACGCCCACCGGAACCTCCGAAAGCTCCATTAGACGTGAATATTTGGTAAACCACCGGCTGATCACCAGGGCCAGCACAGTCCCCAGAAACAGGGAGACTAAAAAGGAAATCACCAGAATCGCGCTGATCTGCTGCGGAGACTTAAGCAGCTCGGAGCCGTCGATCAGGCCGATGAGATACCATTTCTCTCCTGAAAACGGCGTATTATTGTAGTACATTCCCATTTCATTGACGCCGGCGTACAGCTCCTTCTGTTCCCCGGTACCCTTCAGGCGGCAAATGCCGTTCTCCTCATCCACCAGGTCCAGCTCCAGGGGGTCTCCCTCCGAAAACACGCTCTTCTGCAACGCCCCGTTCAGCACGGACACCCGCAACGGACTGTCCTCCCCGTCCCTGGTGCCGATGATATAGCCGTAGGACTCGGGGCCCGATCCCTGGGAAGCCGGAAGATTTTTATAGAGATGGTGAATGGATATCTCCACCCCGAACACGCCGATGGGATTGCCTTTTTTGTCGTCCAGCGGCACGGAATAGGTGATCACTTCCTCCCCGCCGGGCGCGGGTCGAATATCCCAACAGCTTGGTATCCTCCGTAAGACCCACATTGCCGAAGGGCTTTTCATAAAAATCGCTGTCGATTGCGTCCAGGTCCAGCCGGTAACCCCAGTTGGCGTCCGTCACCAGCCGGAGCCCCTGCGCCACGTTCCAGGGACCGTACAGCATATAGGTGCTGGCGTTCCTCATGTCCGTGCGGTTGGGATTGGCATTCCTGAAATACAGGGCCGCGTGATTGTTGGTCCCCGGCTCCACCTCGTTTAAAATCAAAAATGCACCCGTGGTCTTGGTGTAGTACATGGAGTCGAGGACCACCGGAGCGATGCCCTCCAAAAGCTCATCCACGCTCCCGGCGGCGTCCCCGCCTTTAATGGCCTCATCGGTAAAATACTGGCGGATCTGCACGGTATAGTGCTCAAAATTTGTCCAGACCGAGGTCATTTGGTTTTCCAGATTATCTGCCTGCCCGCTGACCTTTTCCGCGAAAATGGCATATGAATTTTCTTTTGAATGCCGGATCACGCCTCCCGTCACCAGCACAGCCCACATGACGATGCTCTGCAGGACGGCGGAAACAATAAACGCCAGAGCCAGCTTCTGCGCAATGGATTTACTCTTCATGTTCCTCCCCGGCCAGGACCTCGGACATTTTGGCCGTCAGCCCGGCATACCAGCTGCGGAAATTCTCCTCGCCCAGGAAATCCGCCAAAACAGCTTCTTCCTTCTCGCCGCTCTCCACCCGAAGGCGCAGCTCCTCCAGATCCAGGTTCACCTTTTGGGAGAGCGAATCGCCAAACAGCTGATTGGCGCTGTACGAATTCTCAAAACTCCGCTTGACATAAAATTCCTTACTCTCCATGGCCTCAAATGCCGCGGCCACACTCTTCTCCACCGCCAGGTTGTTGTCCTCCGGGCGGACATACTTTAACAGCTCCGGAAGGGAGGAAAACGCCTCCCGCTCCACCGGAATATACCCCGTGGACACCGCAAACGCGGCGTTCTGCTCCGGGTCGGTAAACCATTTCATAAATTCCGCGGCCGCAAACTCATGGGCCTCATCCGAGGCGAACCCGCAGAGATTGGCGCCCCGCTGGGTCATCAACTCCTCCCTGCCCTCAAAGGTCGGGTATGTACGCACGGTACACTCGATGGGATAGCTCTCCGCTCCGCTCACAATCACGTCCTCGGGAAAATACCCCGCGCCCGCAGACGAACCGATGTAGGCCACCAGATTTCCGCTTTTGATGCCGTCCTGGTTGAAGGTCTCGCTCCGGTACCAGCCCATCAGATGGGGGACATAGTAAACATCCCACACCCGTTTCGCCGCCTCCTGGGGGTAATCGAACACTACCCTGCCATTTTCCGTCCGGTAGGGCTCCCGCCCCAGCTGTACCGCGGACAACAGGGCAAAATCGTTGTACGAGTTCATACCAAGGAACGGCTTTCCGCCCGACCACTGATCGTAGGCCTCCGCAGTTTTTGCCAGCCCTTCCCAGGTGGAAAGCTCCGCCCGGTCCGCCCCTGTGGCACGGGCAAACCGGGAATACTCCGTCTCATTTACAAATAAAAGCTCCGTGGACTTGGCGATGGGCAGCATTTTCCGGGCCCCGTCCTCCTCCCAGATGCCGTCCTGCAAAAATTCCGGCCGGTATTTCGCCAGTTCCTCCTCGCTGAAATAGTTTCTCAAATCCATCAGCGGCGCGATCTGATCCAGGCGGTAAGCGCTGTCGGGGTACGCGGTGAACAAATTTGGCAGCGGGTCCGAGCCGATCACCTGGTTCGCCGACCCGTACAGGGCTTCATCCAGCTCGTCGCTGGCCCCGTAACCGTAGGCGTCCACAATAATGCCCTTCTCTTTTCCCACCGTATCGTTAAACGTTTCGATGCATTTATCAAACTCCACCTTGGCGTAAGCGTTGTAGGCGTGCCAGAGCGTGACAACCGTGGGGGCAGACGGATCCAGCAGCTGTTTTTGGCCGGAACATCCCGAAACCGCCCCCAACAGCGACACAGCCGCCAGCACTGCCAATCGATTGAAAATCTTTTTCATAATCCTCCTGTTCATTCCTCCCGCGGACACCTCCGCGGACTTCTCTCCTGATCCGTTAATTTCATTATACCGAAGTGCTCATCGATTTACAATCGTTCTTTTCTCAACCCGCGTCAAAAATAGCCGATTACAGCCCATTACATTCAGCAATCGCCCACAGGCTGCGCCGGCGGCCCATTACATTCAATAAAATGCAGGCAGACGCCGTTTCCGCCCACCTGCATTTTATTTTTTATGTTAATCGCGGACCATCCGCCGCGCTCAGAGCATCTGTTGTTTCGCTTCCGCCAGCCGGGCGTAAAACTGGGGATAAAAATCCTCCTGCGCGCGGTACGGCGTCACAAAAAAGCAATTTAACAAATACAAATTGAACTGCCGGGCCAGGCTCTCGTCCCCGGAGGCCTTGAGCATTTCCTGGGAATCCTTCAGAAAATAGTGCCAATCCGCGATATACGTCTCATGCGTTCCCACATCCGGCGTGTCAATCCACTTGCGCACCTTGACCTTGGAGCGATTCTCCTTCCGGCACTCGTGGACCTGAAGAAAATAGGAAAATGAACGGTTCTCGTACAGCCGCCCCAGCGGGAAAATCCGGCAGAAGCCCGGTCGGAAGGGATGAATCGAACAGCGCCCCTCCTGGTTCAGAAAGGCGCAGCGCTCCCCCGGCCCGCTCATTTTCAGATTGGGCAGAATGATTCCGTCCACCACGTTAAGCTCCAGAGGACCGGAGACAAGCTCTTCAAACCTGCAATGCAGATTTGCCGTCAGGTTATAGAAATCCAGGGGGTCCAGCACAATGGACCTGCCCATGCCCGTGCAGCAGGCAAAGCACCCTTTACAGTCCCCGCAGTCCGCCCGGACCATGTCGTTTAGGTTGTATAATTTGCCGTCGGAGATTTCGTTGAGATTGATGTGGCGTTCCATAGGTTAGGGCTCCTTTTCCGGGGGAAATTCGTTGTCTGTTGTATTGTAACCAGATGGTGGGAAAATGTCAACCGGAAAACCATTGTCAGGCTCCGTTAGTCGTAATAATGTATCTCCACATCTTCGCCAAACGCCCCATTTTCCATCTTGCAGTCCCGGCTTACAGTGACGGATTCCAAACTGTCGCACCCGTCAAATGCCCAGTAACCAATAATTTTTACACTCTCTGGTATGATGACCTCGCTGAGGGAACGGCAGTCGGAAAAGCTCCAGCCCTTTACCTCATGCACACCATTCTCGATCACAACTTTTTGCAGCCCGGTCCCCCCGGAAAAAGCATTCGCTCCAACCGTCCTCACACTCCCCGGAATTGTGACCGCTGTCAGAGATGTGTTGAAGCATGCATAGTCGCCGATCACGCTGATTTCCGGCGGAATCACAAATTCCCCCTTCCGGCTGGGCGGAAATGCTGTCAGCTCGCTGTTGTCTTTGCAGATCATGTTGTCCACCATTGTGTATGTCTTATTTCCCTCCGCAATTTTCACCCTGGGAACCTTGAAAATATAAGCGCCTTTTCTGATTGTCTCCACGGTGGAAGGTATGGTCATTTCCTCAAGTCCAACGCCGGCAAATGCGCTGCCATCAATATCCCTCAAGCCTTCCGGAAGTTCCATCTCTCTAAGGTTCACGCAGAGCTGAAACGCACTTCCTTTTATTGTCTCCAGCCCCGATGGAAGTATAATCCCCTCCAGAGTCTCATTCTCACGGAAAATCCCCGATCCCAACTCAATCACGGGCTGTCCGTCTATCTCATCCGGAAGCTTTATATAGGCATTCCCCTCCCCCATATATCGTGTCAGGATCACGCCCTTTTCACCTTCTGTTTTTTCATAGGACAGATCGGACAAGCTCACGTCCAGATACTCCGGCTCAGCCGGATGGACAGACATCTCTGCCACTGTCCCGTCCGTCGCCTCCGCAACGGCATTTTCAGCGCGTTCTGAAACGCGGGTCGTGCAAAAAAGGATCGTCAGGGCGCACACTGCAAACAGCGCCCCCACCGCTATCAGTGTAATTTTCCTTCTCCCATTCAAATCCCGGCCCTGTTTTCCCACACTCCCATTCGAATCAGTGAGCCGCTCTTTTAACGTTCCCATGTCACGGATACGCTCTTCCGCTTTCAATGCAAGGGCGCTGTTCAGCGCATCCTTGAAATGCAGCGGAAGATTCAGGCCCGGATCATAATAAAGGGACGTTTTTTTAAGTTCCCGCTCCATGGCTTCGGGAACCACTCTGCCGGTAATGCAGTAGTTCATGGTCGCCGCCATGGCGTACACATCCGTCCAGCTTCCTAACCGTTCAGAGTCCATGTACTGTTCCGGAGCGCTGAAATTCCGTTTCACGACCGCCATGGAAGCAAGCCCGTCATTGGCCCTCACGTCCACCGCTGCGCCCATGTCCAGCAGTCTGGCGGAGCCGTCCGGCTGAATCATGATATTGTCCGGTGAAATGTCCCGATGGATCAATCCGCGGTCATGTATCACTGCCAAACTGTCCAGTATGGGCAACAAAAGGTTCAAACATTCCTCATACCCCAGTACGCCGTGGGTTTGAAGATACTTTTTCAGCGTGATCCCCTCCACAAAGTCCATTACGATATAGGCCGTCCGGTTTTCACCAAACGCATCCCACACCCGCACAACCGCGGGGATAGAATCCAGCTTCGCCATCTTCCTTGCTTCCTTCAAAAAGCGTTCCAATCCCTCCGACCACCCCGCCTCGCCGCTGTCGGTGAACTCCCACTGGATCTCATTGGAATAGAGATTGGTGCGCGAGGCGGAACCGGAAGGGAAATACTCCTTGACCGCCACCTTCATCTCCAGCGTCAGGTCCCATCCCACATATGTAATGCCAAACCCTCCCTGACCGATCACATTTCCGATGTAATAACGGCTTCGGAGAATGGTGCCTCGCCTCAGAGCATTTGGCGGCTGGCTGCCGCTGTTCTTCTCATAGCCGCAGTTCGGGCAGATCCTTTCCCCCTCTTCCATTTTCCCCATGCATTTCGTACATCTCGTCAACTGCATATCTGGTCCTCCGAATTAATCATAACGTTTCACATCGATTCCTGGCAGAGACCATAGAGGATACAAAGCGCATTTTTTATTGATTGTAACCGATTCCAGGTTATCACAGCCTGTAAATACCATCTTGCCAATCACCATAACACTTTTTGGAATCGTGACGTCGCTGAGCGATTTACATCCTAAAAAAGCATAATGATTTAAAAGATACGTTCCCTCCTCTATCACCACTTTTTCAAGTTTCTCCCCATGATCAAACGCATGCTCCCCAACCTTCAGAACACTCCCTGGAATCGTGATGTCTGCCAGGGATGTATTATAAAATGCATACTTGCCGATGGATTTAACCTCTGATGATATTTCATACCTGCCTTCTATGGTACTGGGAAATGCAATCAGTCCGAGGCCGTTGGCCGAATAAATAATTCCATCCACCATTCTATAAGCATCATTTTTCTCTGCAATTTTTATCTCCATGCCATATAGAATTGTACCGTCCATTTCGTTCACCGCAGACGGGATGCGCAGTTCTTTTAGGCCTGATGCCCTGAATGCAAAACTTCCAATTTTCCTCAGGCCTTCCGGCAGCTCCAGATACTTTAAATTTGTACAGAGATAAAAGGCGTAATCTCCAATTATTTCCAGATGATCCGGCAGTATCACCCCTTCCAGTGTTCTGTTTTCCTCGAATAGTTTCTCCGCCAGTTCAAGTACCGGCAACCCGTCGATCTCATCCGGAAGTTTAATATACGGCTCCTCTTCGTCCGCCTCATAATAGGTCAGAACAATCCCACGTTCATCCTCCGTCCTTTTGTACAACAGCTCGGAGGCCTTTACCTCGTCATATTGCGATATGGCAACTGTTTCCTGTTCAGTGGTTTCCGGTAGCGGATCAGACGCCTCGTCCGTCTGATCCGCAACGGTCGTGACTGGCACGCCAGCGCTGTGGGTGGAGCGGAACATTAACGCCGGAACCAGCAGGAATGATAATATCCCTGCGGTTATCAGAACGATTTTCAGCCTCTTTTTCGAATCGCCTGCAGCCGCCCTATTCTTCCCAGTTGATTCCAGCTCCTTCTTTAATTCCTGCATATCGCGAATCCGGTCGCCGGCATTCATTTCCAGGGCATGAATCAACGCCTTCTGCACATGAGCCGGAATATTCAGACCCAGGTCAAATGAAACCGGCGTTTTTCTGATTCCCCGTTCCAGTGCCTCCGGAACCGTTTTCCCTGTCATGCAATAGTAAATGGTGGCTGCCATGGCATACACATCCGTCCAGCTTCCCAGGGCCTCAGACTCCATGTACTGCTCCGGCGCGCTGAAATACTGCTTGGCCACCGCCATGGAGGCGCGCCCGCCGCCAGACCTCACATCCACTGCCGCCCCCATATCCAGAAGTCTTGCCTGTCCGTCCGTCTGGAGCATGATGTTATCCGGTGAAATATCACGGTGGATCAACCCATAGCTATGAATCACCGCCAGGCTGTCCAGAATGGGCGTGAGAAGGTTCATACATTCCTCATATCCCAGCGCGCCGTACTCCTGGACATGCTGTTTCAGAGTAATCCCCTCCACAAAATCCATGACAATGTAAGCGGTCTGGTTATCACTGAACGCATCCCGGACGCGCACAATCGACGGCACAGAATCCAGCTTTGCCATCTTTTGCGCTTCCTTCAGAAAGCGCTCGATTCCTTCCGCCCAGCTTTTCTCACCGTTTTCTGTAAAATTCCACTGAATCCGGCTGGAGTAGCTGTTGGTGCGGGAAGCCATATCTGAAGGAAAATACTCCTTCACGGCCACCCTGGCCTCCAGAACCAGGTCAAATCCTACATAGGTGATTCCAAAACCGCCCCGGCCGATCACATTTCCAATGTAATACCTGCCGTGGAGGATGGTATTGCGTTTCAGGGCGTTGGGCGGCTGACTGCCGTCGTCCTGCTCGTAACCGCAGTGTGGGCATATCCGGGCGCCCTCCTCCAGCTCTTCCATACACCTGGTACATCTGGTCATCTGCATGATCATACCCCCGATCAATCGTAATAGTTAATTTCCACGCCCGGGTCAAACGCATCCTCGTCAATCTGACAATCTTTGCTGACGGTGACGGTTTTTAAATTGACACAACCCTTAAATGCATTAAAATCGATGGTTCTTACACTTCTGGGAATCATGATCTCACGGAGTGATTCGCAGCCTGCAAAGCAGTGATATCCCAGCTCCTCCACTCCCTCCCCGAGTTTAACCGTCTCAAGTCTGTGTCCCTCTGAAAATGCCTTCGGTTTAACAACGCGGACAGAACCAGGTATTTCAACCTCAGTCAGAGAAGTTCTGTAAAAAGCGTTCCCGCCAATGGCGTTT
>ERZ1106950.1633-NODE-1633-length-13535-cov-3.494585_pt1 | contig 13535 bp, 17 predicted proteins | sample MGYA00403675_ERZ1106950 | MGnify/ENA primary metagenome ERZ1106950 (study PRJEB35170, sample SAMEA104062410) | human gut metagenome | biome: human gut; feature: human-associated habitat; material: faeces | place: Denmark | collected 2012-06-13 ... | reverse complement strand
TGTTTTTTCCCATGTTTGCATATGCTCTCTTTGAATACAGTTTTTGGGGTAAGCAATACGCCCGATTTTGGTGTATAAAACTGAAAGGTATATTAACAGGTATGGCACTAATCCCCACACTATATTACACCTACACGGGTATCATAGGGGAGTCCTTGGATTGGTTTAATATTGTTATTTTTTTTGGAGTGGCAGGATTGGTGTATTTAGTAGAGACAAAAATGTTTCAGGGAAACAAAACGTGCAGAATTCCTTCGGAATATGCCTTTGTAATGCTTAGCATTATCGGCTTTGTATTCTTTGTATTTACCTTTTATCCGCCAGAGATTCCGTTTTTTCAGGATCCTGTCAGTAAAACATATGGTTTTTAATTTTGTTACGAATTTTAGCGTGTTCTTCTTAATGTTAAGCGTTGTTACTGTATTCGTCAATTCTAATGAATGCATATGGCATCAATGTTCTTCGTGTTCAGCATCTTTTTTCGTGCGATGCACCGTACCATAAGGATGCTGAGGCGGAGCGTAGAGCGAATAGAGTTTTAACGGACAAACTCCTACATTGACGATATTGTGCCACGTACCTGCGGGGATAAGAATTGCAAAATTTTCGTCCACGCACGCCTGTTCTTGCAAATGATTTAGGCAACTACCCATATAAACTTTGGCTTTGCCACTCTCTACTCGAATGAATTGGTCTACGTCGGGGTGCATTTCTACACCGATGTCACCACATGCAGGTATGCACATCAAAGTCAACTGCATATCCTGCCCCGTCCAAAGTGTCGTGCGGAAGTTATGATTCATATTGGTTGCGTGTCTGATATTAAAAACAAACGGTTCAGAGCCGTAGTCGCGGATCTTGGGATGCTCACCCAGATTGCAATTTCGCATAACGATACCTCTTACCATAGTGTCAGTATTAGTATATGTGTCTTTCACTCCTTTGGATACAATGTCAGCTGTCATCTTCCATACGATACACACCGAGGAAGATATCCTTAAGCAGGAACTGAGCGAGCTGAGTCAAATGGGTAAGCAGTAATTGGAAATCTACTATTATAAATAATTAAAGAAGAAAATAATCAAGGCAGTGGGCTACAATTTGAGTCTACTGCTTTTGTATATATAGAGAAGCTGAAAAAGTACGATAAATGCACAGAAAAAACAGTTTACACAGAGTGCGTATGAGGAAGAACAAGCGTGTGTTAAGGGGTATCAGCCTGGGGGCTAATTTTATGATGGTTATCATTGCACTCGTCTTGATATTTAAAACACAGCTGACGACGCTGGTCAACGATATTTTCGAAAAGATCACAAGTGAAAGTGCGGGAATCTAACGTGGAAAAAGGGGAGATCACAGTATTTTTAAGCCTGATATTTGTACTGATGATCTCATTTGTAACAGCAATTCTGGAAAGTGCATCCGTTCAGGCAGAGAAAAATCAGGCAAGGCTGGATATGGATCGTGCGGTGTATTCGGTATTTGGAGAATATCAGAAAGAATTATTGGAAGAGTATGGAATCTTTGCGGTGGAGGGAAGTTATGAAACCGGTAATTTCTCAGAGAAACAGCTGATCGACAGAATGCACTATTATGGAGCGTCAGGAATCTGGCCGGAAGTAGAAGGGATTCAATTTCTCACAGATCAAAACGGACAGGCATTTCGGGAAGGAGCTGTCAAATATATGGAAGATCTGTATGGGATTTCGATTATTCAAGGATTGGGGGCCCTGGCAGAAAAGTGGGAACAGCAGGAAATTACCGGGGAACAGACAAAGGATGAGAGCAATCAGAGTCTGGAAGAACTGGATGATATGTTGAATCAGAATCAGAGCTCTCTTCCGATGGAAAATAATCCGCTTCCCCACATTGAACAGTTGAAAAAGTCGGGTCTGATCAGCCTGGTATTTCCGAAAGAAAAGCAGGTTTCCCAAAAGCAGATTCGAGGGGAAGAACAGGCTTCCTCCCGGACGCTGCGGGTCGGGAGGGGGACATTTCCGGTCAGAAGTGATGTGGATGAGGTTACAAAAAAGCTGTTATTTCATGAGTACATTCTTAAAAAATTCGGAAATGCTGTGGAAGAAGAAAAAGAAAAACGATCGCTTGCCTATGAAGTGGAATATCTTCTGGAGGGAAAGACATCTGATCAGGAAAATCTGGAGGCGGTGCTGAACAAGCTGCTTTTGATCCGGATGGGGCTGAATTTTGTATATCTGCAGACGGATACAGCAAAACAGGCGGAGGCAGGAGCTATGGCATTGGCGCTTGCAACGGCAGTAGCGCTTCCGATGCTGGAGCCTGTAGTCAAACAGGTATTGCTGGCAGCGTGGGCATTCGGGGAAAGTGTCATGGATTTACGTTCTCTGATGTCCGGAAAACGCGTTGCTCTGGTAAAAACAGCAGAGAACTGGCAGCTGTCGCTCTCTTCCCTGATGAAGCTGGGAACCAGTGAAGATACACAGGAAGGGGCTGATGTAACAGATGGATGGGATTACAAAAGTTATCTGAGAATGCTGTTGTTTTTAGAAAATGGAGATCATCTTACCATGCGTACGCTGGATCGGGTGGAGCAAAATCTGATCTATGAAAAAGGACTTGCCTTTTTTCGTGCAGATGTATGTGTAACAAAGCTCAGACTGCAAAACCTTGTTCAGATCAGAAACGGGTTATCTTATGAATTTCCACTCTATTTCGGATATGAATAAACAACTCCCGCACCCGGCACAGGTGCCCGGATCTACTGCCGAAACGTCCCCTCTGGCAGAGACACTCACAAATTTTAAAGAAAGGAAAAATGATGACACAATCAAATCTAAAACGGGCATCTGTGCCGGGGGCGGGAGGAAGTATTACTGTAGAAGCAGCGCTTAGCGTACCGATTTTCTTTTTTGCAGTAATATGTCTGATTTATTTTATCGAAATTCATAATGTGCAGACAACCATTCGGGCAGCAGCAGTTCATGCGGCCAAGATCTGTACGGAAGATACAGCACTTGTTCCGGTCTTAAATACATCGAAGCTGGAATCGGAAATTGTCAGGAGTATTGGAACAAAGCGCCTGGAGAACAGTATTGTGAGCGGTGGAAGTAAAGGGATACAATGTGCGGGATCTTATTGTAATCCCAATGGAAATGAGCTGAATGTTGTTGTACGATACCAAATCCGCCTTCCGTTTTTGCAGTTTGGAAATCTGTCTGCAAAATATAAGGAAGAAATGAAATTCAGCAGTTGGAACGGATTTCAGAAGAAAAGTCTGGAATCAGGAGATGAACAGATCGTCTATATTACAAAAACAGGGCTGGTTTATCATGAAGATTATCAGTGTACGTATCTGCAGCTTTCTGTCAGGTTTATTCCTTATGCAGACCTGGACGGAATTCGGAACGAAGACGGCGGAAGATATTATAAATGTGACAAATGTGTCCATGGAAGTGCAATGGCAGGAGTTTATATTACAAATACAGGGGGCAAGTATCACAACTCACTCACATGCAGCGGTCTGAACCGGACGATTTATGCGGTTCAGAAATCAAGGGTGATAGGAAGAGGGGGATGTTCACGATGTACGAAATAGGAGAAATTTGTTTTGGAGGATATTTATGTGTTGTTTCCATGTGGGATATCAGAAAAAGAGAAATACCGGTCTGGCTTATTGCGGCAGGTGGGATTCTTTCGGCAAGTCTTGGATATTTTCATGGAAAAATTCCACTGCTACTAATGGTCACAGGCGCGCTTGTGGGCGGTGTGTTTCTTCTGGTCAGCAGAGTGACACAGGAGGCTTTCGGATATGGTGACAGTCTGATGATCGCGGTGACGGGTGTGTATCTCGGGTTTTGGAATGTGTTGTATCTCCTTGTCTGGGCATATGTTCTGACAGCAGTGTTTGCAGGATACGTGCTGATCAGGAAAGGTTTTCAAAAAGATGCGGCATTTCCGTTTGTTCCGTTTTTACTGGCTGCGTATATAGGGATCGTCTGTCTGGGAGGGATATAAATGAGGTGTGTAAAAGGGAGTACCACAGTTGAAATGGCATATGTGATGCCGTTGATTTTTCTGGTATTTCTGATCATTGTCCGTACGACATTTTATTATCATGATAAAAGTATTTTAGACGGGATGGCATATGAAGCAGTTACGACAGCGGTTCAGACGGCACGGAATCCAAAAGCGAAAGAAGCGGATGTGGAGACGTTTTGCAGGGAACGGATCAGGGGGAAACTTATTTATTTTTCTATGCCGGAGGTGTCTGTGAATGTGACAGATGGTGAGGCAGAGACGACAATTTCCGCGACCAGAGGGAAGATGTGTATCCGGGTAACAAGACAGGTAAAAATCCCGCATCCGGAGAAAAAGATCCGTTTGAAGAAAAAACTGGAAACAATAAAATAGGAGAAGTTGGAAGTGAATACAAAATATGAAAAAGAATTAAACAGAATCTGTCTGCATATTCATGTACCCGAGATTTATGAGGAAGATTATCAGATGCCGATGCTGAGAGCAAATAAAATTCCGGGCATTCTGGAAGTAAACGGTTGCGGAATCGATGGAGAGAGCCGGTATACATATGAAATCACAGGATTAGTCTCCATGGCGGTTTTATTTGAAAACAAGCAGGTTCAAAAAGGGGATATTGAGCAGTTTATCTATTGTCTTCTGGAGAGTATTTCGCAGCTGCAAAAGTATATGCTGCATCCGGGCTGTCTGTTGTTAGAACCGGAATATGTTTTTTGCAGAAAACAGAAATATTTCTTTTGCTATCTGCCTGGAGGGAAACAGGAGCTCTGTGAATCATTTCACCGAATGACAGAGTATTTTGTAGAAAAGCTGGATTATGAAGATGAGAAGGGGATCACGCTTGCTTATGAGCTGCATAAAGCAACACTTGAGGAGAACTATGATCTGGATGCCATTATGCAGGAATACCGTACAGAATGCGAAGAGGCAGAAGAGGAGGATGAGCCGGATACAGAGGAAGCGTGGGAAGAAGAGGAAATTTCTGATTCTCTGTTTACGTTGGATACGGAAGAGGAATATAAACCAGCAAAGGATACGGAGGTCATCCGGGAATCCGGCGGTGTATGGAGTGCCTGGAAAAAAGCGGCGCATAAAATCAGCAGAGGGAGACTTGGAAGATGGGGAAGCTGGGATGATCTGATATTGGAAACAGATGGACAAGATGAATCCACTCACTTATAATAACTGTATTAAATTGCGCCTGATGAAGGGCGCGGAAAAGAGGGATTCAAATTGCAGAAAAACAAACAGACAGTCTGTACAGCGGCATTGATCGTGATCAATATGGGAATCTTTTTTCTATTGTCATTTCTGGGCAACCCGGAAAATGCGGTATTTATGATAAAATACGGAGCCATGTACCCACCGTTGATTTTTGAAGATACCCAGTATTATCGGTTGATAACCTGCATTTTTTTACATTTTGGGATCGATCATCTGATGAATAACATGGTAATGCTTGGTGCATTGGGGTGGAATCTGGAGAAGGAGATTGGCAGTTTTAAATTTTTGCTGATTTATTTTGTGAGCGGGATCGGGGCAAATCTGATCTCTCTTGCCATGGATTTTTACACTGGAAATCTGGCAGTCTCAGCAGGTGCATCCGGAGCAATTTTTGGATTGCTCGGGGCACTTCTTTGGGTTGTGATTCGTAACAGAGGAAAGGTCGGAAGGCTCACCGGAAGAGGGATGCTGTTTATGGTACTGTTAAGCCTTTATTTTGGCTTTACCAGTACAGGTGTAGACAATGCGGCCCATGTGGGCGGGCTGATCTGTGGATTTCTGACAGCCGTGCTTTTGTATCACGGAAGGAACGTGCCTAGACAGGAAGTGTAACGGTAAATGTAGTGGATTCCTGCGGAGTGGAAACAGCAGTGAGAGTTCCTTCGTGAGCCTCTGCGATCTTGCGGGAGAATGCCAGTCCAAGTCCGGTTCCGCCCTGTTTGTAGGTGACAAATGGCTGGAAGATACATTCCATCTGCTCCGGAGTGATTCCGCAGCCGGTATCGGTACAGGTGATGGTAATGATATCTCCGCTGCGGGAAGCTGCCAGATGAATGGAGCCTTGTTCGGTGATGGCTTCCTCTGCATTTTTCAGCAGGTTCAGGACAAGTTCCTGCAGTTTGATCTTGTCTCCGGTAAATTCACCGAGAGAGTCGGATATGGAAGAGGAAAATTCAATATCTGCTTCATTTGTGTCCAGCGAGATCGCAAAAGAGATTGCAACGTTTTTCAAAAGCTGTTCTATAGAGAAGACAGAATAATACAATTCATTGCTGCTGTTAAAGGCAGAAAGCTCTTCTAAAAGCTGAATAATAAAATCGACGTCACCTATTACCTGGCTCCAGTGCGGAACGTCTTTGAGCTCCGGATTTTGTTTTTCCATTACCTGCAGAGCAGAGGAAACAAGCGTAAGGGGATTGCGAATCTCATGTGAGATCGTGGAAATTGTATTTCGGTGATTGCGCAGAAGCTGCGGGATGATCTGCCGTGCATCTTCATTATTGCTCATCAATTTGTTCATTTTATTAATATCGATATTGTATAGCATAGTTATGTCCTCCAAAGTAGTTCTGTTTAAGTGTAGTCTATCATGCGAAAAAGGAGGGTTCAATAAAATAAGTATGACAAAATTCGACAAAAAAGGTGATTTCTGTAAGTAAAATATTCTTCTATTTTCTGGAAAAATGTTTTATACTACAAGTAAACAAAAAAGGAGATGCTTAGATAATGAAAGATGATAACTGTATTTTTTGCAAACTGGCATCAGGTGAGATTCCTTCAGCAACTATTTATGAAGATGCTGATTTTCGCGTGATTCTGGATTTGAGTCCGGCGTCAAAAGGACATGCACTGATCATACCAAAAGAACATTACCGCAATTTATATGATCTGGATGATGAACTGGCAGCAAAAGCGCTGGTGCTGGCAAAAAAGATGATCTGTAAGATGAAAGATATTCTTGGATGTGATGGATATAATATTGTTCAGAATAATGAAGAACCGGCAGGACAGACGGTATTTCATTTTCATATGCATTTGATACCGCGTTATGAAGGAGATCAGGTTGGTCTTGGCTGGAAGATGGGTGAACTGACAGAAGCGGACAAGGAAGAGATTCTGAATAAAATCAAGTAATTACTGGAGAAAACATGTTGACGGATAAACAAGATTATGAAGAGATATACCAAAAATACAAAAATCTCGTTATGAAGGCAGCATATAAATATTCAGGGAATTACGATATTGCAGAAGATATTACACAGAGTACATTTCTGCAATTATATATGTATATCGATGAATTGAAAGATATCAATATCAAAGCTTGGATGTATACGATTGCAAAGCATATGGCGTTGAATTATAACAAGAAAGCAGAAAGAGAAGTTCTCTCGGAAACAGGGGAAGATCCTGCTATTTTAGATTTGGAGGACAGCGCAGAAGATACATACATGGAAAGAATGAAGGATGATGAACAGACCAGTCTGCATGAAGAGATTTTTGCAGCCTTGTACAAGCATAATCCACGTTGGTATGATGCAATTCGTTATGTATATTACTTGGAGATTCCGCAGTCTGCTGTTGCAGAAAGAATGGAGATAAGCATAGAAGTGCTGCACAGTTTACTCTACAGAGCAAGAAAATGGATCAGAAAAAAGTTTGGTGTAGAGTATGAGGAATTTCTGGAGCTGTAAACGAACAGGTGTCAAAACGACACCTGTTCAGCTGATTTTAGTGGCGATATAAAACTATCGGCGGGAATTCTCGATGAGATCGATGATTGTATCGATTGAATTTTGCTGATTCGAATCACGCATGGCATCCATAAAACGGCTGCGATCGTTATACAATTTCCGCACTGCCTCTAAAAGGGATTCTTTGGTCAGCTCTTCTTCTTCGAGAACCATGCTGAAGCCCTGACGTTCAAAGGAGCGGGCATTTAAAATCTGATCTCCGCGGCTTGCGTTGGCTGAGAGCGGGATCAGCAGATTCGGTTTTCTCAGAGCAAGAAGTTCGCAGATTGCGTTTGCACCGGCTCTTGAGATCACAATATCTGCAAGTGCAAAGATATCACGAAGCTCATCCTTGATATATTCAAACTGTGTGTAGCCTTTCATAGAAGTCAGAGAGTCATCTACCTTGCCTTTTCCGCAGAGATGGACAATCTGGAAATGCTCTAAAAGTTCCGGGAGTGCCAGACGAACAGCGTTATTTACTGCAACGGATCCAAGGCTTCCGCCGATGACGAGTATGACTGGCTTGTCAGCAGAAAAATGACACAGATCCATAGCCGCGATCCTGTTTCCGGATAATAGTTCCTGACGGATCGGAGAACCCGTTAATACGGCCTTGTCTTTCGGAAGATGCTCCAGAGTCTCTGGGAAGTTACAGCATACCTTTGTAGCAGATGGTATTGCGATCTTGTTGGCAAGTCCGGGTGTCATATCGGATTCGTGAATGATCGTCGGAACTTTATTGTGTTTGCCGGCAAGTACGACAGGAACAGATACAAATCCGCCTTTGGAAAAGATCACATCCGGCTGAAGTTCTTTGATCAGTCTTTTTGCTTCACCGAATCCTTTCAATACGCGGAATGGATCGGTAAAGTTCTGAACACTGAAATAGCGGCGCAGTTTACCGGAAGAGATTCCGTGATAAGGGATGCCGAATGGCTGGATGAGCTCTTTTTCGATTCCCTGATAAGAGCCAATATACTGAATATCGTATCCGAGTTCCAAAAGACGTGGAATCAGAGCGATATTGGGGGTAACATGACCGGCGGTTCCACCTCCGGTAAGTATGATTCGTTTCATATAAAAACCTCCAGAAAAATGTGTTAGTTAGTCGGCTGCACGAAAATAGCCGAGGAAAACATATAATTTCATATTAACCTTATTTAGTGAAATGTCAAGACAAAAGTAGGAACCATAAATAGAATCGTGTAAGGGGTAGAACGATGAAAAAAAAGAACGTGCTTTCACTTCATGAAGAAATGGAAAAAGAAGCTGCAAAAATCGAAAAAGAGATTTTGGAAGACGCTGAACTGGAAGAAATCAGAGTCTCTGATGAAATGGAAAAAAGGCTGGCAGAGCAGATACAGGCATATGAAAAGACACAAACTCAAAAGAAAGTGCATCGGCACAGTCCACGTTTCAGAAGAAGAGTGATGGTGGCTGCCGCTGTGCTGATGATCGCGGCTGTTGCAACAAGCGTGACTGCGGTGGGGAGTAAATCTTATCTCAAGGAGATCATTGAGAAGTTCACCGGGGAGACCGGTCAGGCATCGGTGATCAATGTGGAGGATATGGATACGCAGGCAAGTGAGAGTGCGGATGAGACACAGGTGTATCGGGAGATAAAAAGAGAATTTGGAATTCAAGCCGTGAGAATTCAGTATAAGCCTAAAGGAATGAGGCTACAGAAATATACTCTTGATAAGGCACAAAAAAGAGTACAGATGTTTTATGAATATCAGGGAGAGGTAGTCTGGTACTCCATTTATATGAATGCAGAGGATTCGTCTCTTGGACAGAAAGAATCCGATGAGAACGTAGACGAGTTTGTAGTAGAGAATAATGGAAAAGAGATAGATGTTATAGAAAACGATGTAGAAGGTTATGAATTGCATCGATATATTGCGGAATTTGATGATTATGGTATTTATTATCAACTGAGAGGAATCATGGAAAAAAAAGAATTTGGAAAAATTTTAAAAAATTTAAAATTTTTTTGAAAAAACGCGTCAGTTTTTTCGAGTTCGATTGTTTACTTAATAGAGGGGGATGGAGAGAGTTATGAAAATTAGAAAAAAAATGCTGTCTGTATTCTGTGCGGCAATGTTATTGGGAACGATTACATCAGTCACAATTCCTCAGGTGCAGGCATCAGAGGAGCAGACGAAAAAAGTGGATGGTTCTTATCTGACCATGCAGGAGAGTGCATCAGGTACAAGCCAGAATAAGAATGCAAAGGGTCAGTACATCATGTTGGGAGAGTGTTCTATTACAAAAGCAGGGCGTAACCGAATCTATGTATATTCAGGAACAACGGCTAATCGAACAGTAAATTTTGTTTCTACAATTATATATGTGGATCAGTACAATGAAAAAGATGACGCTTGGGATCAAATTGATGCTTGGAGCAAAGATGCAGAGAATGACTATTTTGTGAGCACTTCGAAATACATAAGTGTGGATCCGGGATATTACTACCGGGTACGAGCAGAGCATTTCGCAGGTATGGAGTATCCATATGAGGAGGATTATTCCTTCACAGACGGAATTATGATCAAATAGCTAATCACTTACCTTTTATAATTCCATAGTCTCTGAGTGGTTGAAGCAGCCGTCATAGTATGATGCAACTATAAAATAAATTATAAGAGCCTGTACGAAAACACCACAATGAACAGACATGCTTATGACGGCTGCTTCAACCACTCGGGGATACATAATCATATTGATATGAAACAAGAACAGCAATCGGAATTACTTTCCGATTGCTGTTTTTAATGCTTGTGCGAGCTGATCCGGGCATGAAGTTGCCTTGAATCCGCAGCGGATTCCTTCTACTCTGTCAATGACTTCCTGAACATCCATTCCTTCTACAAGGCGCGCAATGCCCTGAAGATTGCCGTTACATCCTCCGGTAAAGTGTACATTTTTTACTTTATTGTCTTCGATATCAAATTCGATGTTCTGAGAACAGACTCCAGTTGGTTTGTAATGCATACTATCAGACCTCCAATTAAAAAATTCATTTGTATGTTATCAGAAGAATTATAGCAGACCTGTTTTGGAAATTCCAGAGGAAGTTTATTCACTTTCGTATGTCAGGATTCGAGTGTTTTTGTGGAAAAACGACAACATCTGAAAGTGGACTGTGGATAACTTTCAAAAACGCTCACGCCTTGAAAATCAAGAGAAAGGTGAAGTTTAAAAGGGGAAAAATCCAGGCGGGAAATCAGAGAAAAGGAGCATGGAAACAGACCGAATGTAGAATTATGTAGAACGGTTTTGCGGGCATCCTGGGGAGACTTGTTTTATAATGGCCACAGGCACACAATCGAACGAATTGTGAAAAAGACCAGAAACAGGAGGTTTAACTATGTGGAAAGAAGCAGTAGCGGAGACAGGCATCATATTTTATTTGATGCTGGGAGTAGGAATTGTTGGGATACTTGCAAAGGGAATGAATTATGTGACTTTGCGTAAGCTGGTGAATGCGGCCGGGAGTATGTCAAAGAGTACACACAAACTGATGAAGCTTGTTCGTGCAAAATACGAACATGCCTGTATGGTACATGACAGAGTAGAAAATGTGAATGCATTTGTAGAAAAATACATTTATGAGTACAGAGGGTTTTTCCTGAAAATACATACCTGGAGACAGATCCAGATTCAGTCGATCTGGTTTGCGGGAATTCTGGCGGCGATGGGAGCTGCGGGACATTTCATGGCGCATGGATTTTGTGAGCAGGTGTATCAGTATGGCGCGCTTGGGGCAGCAGAGATGGTCGCGTTGTTTGTAATCAGCCAGCTTTCCGATGAATCGTATAAAATCGAGGCGGCGGAGAACTACATGGTGGATTATCTGGAAAATGTGTGTGCGCACCGATACAAACGGATGCGTAAAAATGAAAAAAATCTGGAGGTGATCCGCACAGAGGCAGGAGAATCCCAGAAATTATCCGGCGCCCAGAAAGCATCGCAGAGAGCGGCGGCTGTGGTGAAGAAACAGGATGAGGAGCTTGCCATCAATATAGAAGAAGAACCGAAGAAATTCAAGAAAGAACTGGAGAAGACGATGGAAAAAGAGGACCTGGAAGAACCGGCGCTCAAAGAGGATGCGATTCGTCAGATTTTGGAAGAATTCCTTGCCTAACAAAGTCAGATTTGATAAAATGGGCTTGTAAATTAAAAAGCAGAGAGGAAGGATAAACAATGGCTAATAAAGTAACATTTGATTATTCAAAAGCAGTTGGTTTTGTTCAGGAGCATGAAATGGCATATATGAGCGAGCTTGTGGCACAGGCAAAAGAGAAGCTTGTGGCAAAGAGCGGAGCAGGAAATGATTTCCTTGGATGGATCGATCTTCCGATTGATTATGATAAAGAAGAGTTTGGGCGCATCCAGAAAGCAGCAGAAAAGATTAGAGAAGATTCAGAAGTACTTCTTGTGATCGGAATCGGAGGATCTTATCTCGGAGCGAGAGCTGCCATTGAATTTTTGGGACATTCTTTCGCAAATGTGGTATCAAAAGAGATCAGAAAATCTCCGGAGATCTACTATGTAGGAAACAGCATCAGCAGTACATATATCAAACATCTGATCGATGTAGTGGGAGACAGAGATTTCTCGATCAACATGATCTCTAAATCCGGAACAACAACTGAGCCGGCCATTGCCTTCCGTGTATTTAAAGAGATTCTGGAAAAGAAATACGGAAAAGAAGAAGCAGCAAAGAGAATTTATGCAACAACTGACAAAGCAAAAGGTGCACTGAAGAACCTTGCAACAGAAGAGGGATACGAGACATTTGTAGTACCGGATGATGTAGGAGGACGTTTCTCTGTACTGACAGCAGTTGGTCTGCTTCCGATCGCAGTAAGTGGTGCTGATATCGAGAAACTCATGGAAGGTGCAGCAGCAGGAAGAAAAGAAGCTCTGGAGAATGATTTCGCAGAGAACGGAGCACTTCAGTATGCTGCGATCCGTAACATTTTGCTTAGAAAAGGAAAGACGATCGAAGTTCTGGCAAACTATGAGCCAAGCCTTCACTATGTATCTGAGTGGTGGAAACAGCTTTACGGAGAGAGCGAAGGAAAAGACCAGAAAGGAATCTTCCCGGCATCTGTAGATCTGACAACTGATCTGCACTCTATGGGACAGTTCATTCAGGATGGAAACAGAATCCTGTTTGAGACAGTTATGAATGTGGAGACATCCAAAGAAGAGATCATCATCAATGAAGAGCCTGTAGATCTGGATGGACTGAACTATCTTGCAGGAAAAACAGTTGATTTCATCAACAAGAGCGCGATGAACGGAACAATCCTTGCTCACACAGATGGTAATGTACCGAACCTGATCGTGAACATTCCGGAACAGAATGAGTACTATCTGGGACAGTTATTCTATTTCTTTGAATTTGCATGTGGAATCAGCGGATATCTGCTTGGTGTGAATCCATTCAATCAGCCAGGTGTTGAAAGCTATAAGAAAAATATGTTCGCACTTCTTGGAAAACCAGGATTTGAAGCAGAAAGAGAAGAGCTGTTGAAGAGACTGTAATTTTCGGATTTCGCAAAATTAATTAGACAACTATAAAAAGCCTCCGGCGGGGAAAAAATCTTTCCCCGGCCGGAGGCTTCTTTACTGCTGTATTTTAAAAATTCTGTTTTTATATTCTTTTGGAGAAATACCATATTGTTTTGTAAAAGCTTTGTAAAAAACGGAATAATCAGAAAATCCACATAGTTCAGGCAATTTTTTTAATGGTGTTTGACTGGAAATTAAATT
>ERZ1106950.1593-NODE-1593-length-13935-cov-3.650576_pt1 | contig 13935 bp, 7 predicted proteins | sample MGYA00403675_ERZ1106950 | MGnify/ENA primary metagenome ERZ1106950 (study PRJEB35170, sample SAMEA104062410) | human gut metagenome | biome: human gut; feature: human-associated habitat; material: faeces | place: Denmark | collected 2012-06-13 ... | reverse complement strand
GAATACACGCGCCGCGTCGGGGAGTTCGTCGGAAAATATATCGGGCCCGCTTGAAAAGGGCCCGGGCCGGCTTCCGGGCGCTTCTGCCGGCTCGGAGCATGCCCCTCCTGATAATATGAAATATACTATGGAAAACGATAATCAACAGCAAGTCAAGTCCTTCTACCGGATTCTGGAGGAGGGCATCGCAAAACTCCCGGCCGATGTGCGCGGGGCGCTTTACCGGCCGTGTGCCGTCGATTGTGTCAAGGATGTCGTCCTGACGGAACTACGCAGGCAATTCGAAGAATGCGGCTGCGACCTCGACCGGCAGTATACGAAATACGGACGTTCGGAGTATTTTTTTGCGGACGTCATCGAGCCGGGGCGGGTCTACGAGGTCGGGTATCCCCGGTGCCTCTGCCCGCAGGTCGATGCCGGGTTCGTGGACTCTGCGGCCCATTGCGAATGCTCCCGCCAAAGCATCCTCTATGTCCTGGAGGAGCTGCTGCCCGGCAGGGACATCCGCGTGGAAGAGCTCGAGACCGTGTTGTCGGGCGGTGAGAAATGCCGTTTCCGGGTCATTGTCGGGTAGCTCATTGCGGCGCCTGGCTACTCCCGGCCGCGTCCGGTGTGCGGGCGTGGGGTGCCGATGGCTGCCGGCCAAAATAAAAATCCCGAAGCATCGGCTTCGGGATTTTTCAATAGGGTATTCAGCCGTCTAAGCGCCCGCATAGATCAGCATTCCGAGCCCGGTGAGGAACAGCAGGAACATTCCCAGGTTGAGTCTGCGGGAGATTTTGGGAGCCCCCTTGAATTCTTTCCAGATCAGTATTCCCCAGAGTGCCGATACGAGTGTAGCACCCTGTCCCAGGCCGTAGGAGATCGCCGCCCCGGCCTTGCCCGAAGCGATCATGCTGAACGATTCTCCCAGGCACCAGATCATACCGCCCAACACGCCGACCATGTGGGTTTTGAGACCGCCTTTGAAATAGTCGGCGATCCGCACGGGTTCTCCGTCCACCGGACGTTTCATCGCGACGGTGTTGAACAGGAAATTGCTGACGAAAACCCCGACGGCGAAGATGAATACGGCCGTATAGGGTGTCATTTTGCCGGCTGCGGGGGCGGCAAAATCGTTCAGATCCATGGATGCGGCCACGAAACGGTAGAAGAATGCCATGATGATGCCGGCCGCAACCGAAATGAGAATGCCCTTTGTCGTGAGCCTGCGTTTTTCGGTCTGGGCTTTCTTGTAGGCGAATCCGTTCATGACGATCGCTGCGGCGATGAGCAGTACCCCGATGAAAATGAAGGTCGGGTCGCCTTTGGCCGCGCTGAAATAATTTATCAGCACGCCCAGTACCAACGCGAGCCCCACACCCACGGGAAAAGCTACCGACATGCCGCAGAGGGCGATGGCGGCCGAAAGCAGGATGTTCGAAGCGTTGAATATCACGCCGCCCATGAATGCCGAGAAGAGGCTGCCTGCGTCTGCCTGTGCCAGGTCTGCGAGGAAACCGCGCCCTTCGGCGCCGAAACTGCCCAGCGTGAAGGCCGACAGCAAGGAGAAGAGCAGCACACCGACCACGTAGTCCCAATAAAAGAGTTCATAGCGCCACGTGCGGGCCGCCAGTTTCTGGGTGTTGCCCCAGGAGCCCCAGCACAGCATGGTGATGAAGCAAAAAGCGATTGCCAGGGGATAACTTTGAACGATAAACATAATGCGTCGAATTTACGGGGTTCGGATTAATTCCCGGCAGCTTGCGGAGTGCTGCCGTATACCAACAGGTCGCGGATTTGCAGCGATGCGTCCTTGCGCGGGTTATGCCATTCGGCCGTGATGCGGTGGGAGCCGGACGGGAGCCGGTAACGCCAGAACAGTTCATGGCGGCGGGTGCGGTAAAGCGCCGGGAGCTTGACCCGTTCGACCGGTTGTCCGTCGATCGAGAAGGTTACTTCGGCGACGTACGATTCGTCGGGGCAGCGCAGGGCGCCCGTCAATACCGCTCCGATGCCGTCGAATTCGATTCCGCCGGCTTCGGGAAGCGATTTGTGTATCGAACGGCGTTCGGTCGGATAATGCCCTTCGAACGACTGTTCGAAACGGACGGGTACGGGTTGCTGGCATGCGACGGTCACGTCGGTTTCACCTACGGAACCGCCGTTGCGGCGGATCACTTCCAAAGCCTGACAGAAACTCATTTCGTAGGTGCGGTTGAGCGAGATGTCGGTATAGGCAAAGTCCATATCTTCCACTTCACGCAGGTTGCGCATCCATTTTTCCGGGATGTTGTCGTACCCGAGCATTGCGCCCAGGATACCGCCGGCCGATGCCGGGTTGCAATCCGAATCCTGTCCGCAGCGGGTGGCGATATCGAGTGTCTTCGAGAAGTCGCCCTCGCCGTAAAGCAGGCCGATAAGGATGTAGGCGCTGTTGGTCACGGCGTCGATGTTGAACGGCACGAATACCCCGTCGGGGCAGCCGATATCCGAACTCCATTTCTTTTCGCATTCGAACCACGTGCGTTTCCAGTCGCCGGGATACTGCTTGTGCCAGGCGATGACGTCTTTCATGCACCGGTGATAGCGGCTCTGTTCGGGGATGGTTTTCAAGGCTTCCTCGACGATGAACCCGATGTCGTCCGAGACGAACGAAAGCGAATACATCGCTGCCACGTAAACTCCGCCGTACCAGCCGTCGCCGTAGTTCATGATGTGTCCCGCGCGGTCGCAGAACTCCGAGGCCGCGTTGGGCATGCCCGGGGACATGAGCCCCGCGAAATCGGCTTCGATCTGGAAGTCGAGGTCGTCGGCATGGGGGTTGTTGAGCCAGTGCCCCGACTCGGGCGGGCGGATGCCGTTGAGGATGTTGTAGCGTGCGGCCTGGTTGGCGTGCCACAAGACGTAGCCGGCATTGGCGAAGGCTGCGGCGAGCGAATCCACCGGGGCGTCGATGCCCAGGCGGTCGAAGACCTCGACGAACGTTAAGTCCATATATACGTCGTCGTAAAGCCCCGGCGTATTCTCGTACCACCATTTGATGTAATGTTCCGGCCACGGGATGGGGGTGTATTCCTGGATCATCGTGCCGTTGAATTTGAACTCGGTCGGGCCGCCGTAGGTGCATCCGATAGTCTGGCCGGCCCAGCCGCCCTTGATTTTGTCGAGCAGCCGTTCTTTGGAGATGGTGACTTGTGCCGGAAGTGGCTGTGTCGCCGGTGCGGAATTGCACGAGGCGCCCAGGATCACGGCGCAGAGTAGAAATAAGGTTTTTTTCATGCTTGGGTCTGTTTTAGCGTTATAGGTTGAATACGTCGACTTCGGTACGGTAAGGTACGGAATTTTGCGCGCCTACGCGTGTGACCGATATGGCCGAGGCTTTACAGGCGAAACGCACGGCCTCGGGAAGTGTCCGTCCCTCGGAAAGGGCCACGACCAGCGCCCCGTTGAACACATCGCCCGCGGCGGTCGTGTCGACGGCCTGTGTCTTGTATGCCGGGACGATTTCGCAGTGTGCACCGTCGAAGACCAGGGCACCTTTGGCACCGAGCGTGATGATGACGTTGCACACACCCATCGACGCGATTTTACGGGCGGCTTCTTCGGCCGTGCGCTCATCGGTGATGCGGATTCCGGAGATGGCTTCGGCTTCGGTTTCATTCGGGGTGATCGCGTACAGCGTTTCGAGCAGTCCGGCGGAGAGCTTCGAGGCCGGGGCCGGGTTCAGGACGACCTTCTTGCCCAGCCGGTACGCCATCATGGCGGCGGCCTCGACGGTTTGCATCGGGATTTCGAGTTGCAACAGGATGATATCGGCCGCTTCGACTGCCTCGGCCGACCGTTTCAGGTCGTTGGGGGTGAGATGCGCGTTGGCGCCGGGAGCGACGACGATGCAGTTCTCAGCGTCGGTATCCACGGTAATCAGGGCCACGCCCGACGGGTTTTTCGTGTCGGAAAATACATACGAGGTGTCGATCCCCTCTTCGTTGAACAGCTGGTTGGCCTGGTGCCCGAAGATGTCGCTGCCTGTTTTGCAGATGAAGGAGACCCTTCCGCCCAGACGCGCCACGGTGACGGCCTGGTTGGCGCCTTTGCCGCCCGGGTTCATGAAAAAGGTGCCCCCGATGACCGTTTCGCCGGGAAGGGGTAAATGCCCGGTGCAGATGACCATATCGGTGTTCGAGCTGCCGATTACGAGAATTTTTGATTCTGACATGTGTTTTTACTGTGTAGCTGTTTGTCCCGCCCTGCCGGTTTGTTGCACCCGGCAGGGCGGGGTGGTGTTTAATCGGTATATCCGTCGTTTTGTTTGAGGTTCGTGTTGGTCTTGCGGATGTTGGCCGGAATAGGGTAAAGTTTCGTGTATGCCGGGCTGACGGCCGGTTTCAGGTCGCGTGCTTCGCCCCACTTGCCGAACCGGATCATATCCTGGCGACGTAATCCTTCCCATGCAAATTCCCGGCCCCGTTCGTCGTAAATCTCGTCGAGTGTCAGATCCGAAGCCTTGTAATCGTCGAGCCCCGTACGATGGCGCACCTCGTTGAAGAGGGGGACTGCCAGGTCGGCATGTCCCTGGCGCACGAGCGCCTCGCCCTTCATCATCAGCACGTCGGCATAACGGTAGACCACATAGTCGTTGTCCATGCATTCGCCCTGCAGCCCGTTCGCATATTCGTATTTGGCCGAGCGGACGCCTTCGTTCGATTTTGCCGGGTTCGAGAAGTCGAACAGCGAGGTGATATGCGGCGTGTAGTCGAGCTGCTGCCCGTTTTGCATCAGGAGCGGATTGCCCGACATGTCGTACTGGGGGCCCGCGAGCCATTGCCTGCGCCGGATGTCTTTCGGATCGTACTTGTTATAGAAAGACTCGGTTGCGGCGAAGCCGTTCCAGCAAAAGTCGAGGATGCCGTAGGTCTGTTGCGAGAGGCTGTTGAGCGTCAGCTGGTGGAACCGGAAGACGTGCCACCAGTTTTGCGACGTATAAACTTTGTCATAGAGGATGACGAATATATTCTCCTTCGACGAGGTGTTGTCCACCTTGAAGTTCGAAAAGTAGTCGGGTTCTATCTCCAGTTGCCCGAAGCCGATCACCTGGTCGCAGGCAGCGATGGTTTCGTCCCATTTGGCCTCGCCGATCCACTCCTGCGCATTGATGTACAGTTTGGCGAGCGTGGTGTAAGCCATCGCCTTGGTTACGCGGCCGTAGTTCGAGGCGGTAGGCACGTCCTGCAACAGGCCGACGTTATCCTTGATCTGCTGTTCGATGAACGAGAAGAGGAACTTGCGATCCACCTGCCTGGGCAGGCTCGTGTCCGAGAAGTCGGTGGTGAAGGGAACATTGCCGAACAGATCCATGGCATTCAGATAGAACCATGCGCGCATGACCAGCACCTCGGCTACCAGGCTGGGTTTGGCCTCGAAATCGACCGACGACTGGTCGAACTCATAGAGTATCTGGTTGCAGAGCGAAATGCCGCCGAAAAGGAACTCCCAGATCGTTTGCAGATCCTGCATCTGCGAATTCCACGTGTGTGCGTGCATGTCGCGCCATACGCCGTCGTCGACCCACTGGTTTCCTTCGCGCAGGGGACTGACCGCCTCGTCCGTCGATACGGAAATCGTGCCCCAGATACAGCGGTAGCAGGTATAGCGTACCAGATAAGCGTAAATACGCCCGGCGCTCATCAGGAATTCTTCTTCGTTGTTGAAGAATTCGTCGGACGGGATCGAGGAGTAGGGATTCTCTTCCAGGTCGGTGCAGGAACTCAGTGTTGCACTTAGCAGGAATATCGTGGACAGGATTGATACTATCTTTTTCATAATAGGTTCGTTTGTTGGTCGGATGATTTAGAATGCGATGGCGGCTCCGAGAACGAATGTACGCGTGCGGGGATAGAAGTCATACCAGTCGATGCCGGGTTGCAGCCCCGAAATGCTGACTTCGGGGTCGATTCCCTTGTAGCCGGTGATGGTAAAGAGGTTTTGTGCCGTGACATAGCAGCGCAGCTTGGAGATGACCTTCGATTTGAGTTTGAAGTCGTAGCTCAGCGTTATGTTGTCGAGCTTGAGGTAGGAGCCGTCCTCCACGAACCGCGACGAATAGTATGCGCCGTCCTTGTAGTTGGCATGGTCGAGTGTCGAGCGCAGAATATTGCGGGTGCCGAAGTAACCGAACCCTTCGTAATAGACACGGCTCTGGTTCAGGACGTCGTTGCCGATGGAACTGCGCAGCAGGAAGCTCAGGCTCCACTGTTTGTAGCTGAAGGTATTCTGCAGCGACAGCAGTACGTCGGGATATGCGTTGCCGATAACCTGGTAGTCCGCTTCGGTAATGCCCTCTACACCGTCTAAGTCTTCGTAGATGGCGCCGCCGTTATCGTTGAATCCCAAAAATTTCGGGCCCCAGAAGTTGCCCAGCGAACCGCCTTCGACGATGCGCATGGTATACATTTTCAGGTCATCGGGGAAGTAGCCGGTCTGGATTTGCACCATTTCGTAATCCTCGTTGGAGAATTTGACCAGGTTATTCTTGTTGTGGCTTATCGTCGCCGCGAGGTTCCAGCTGAAATTCTTGCGTGAAATCGGCGTGGCGTTGACCGTCACTTCGATACCTTTGTTGTCGATCGTGCCGACGTTGGCGAATTTCGAAGGGTAGAGGTTGGGCGGTACGGGTACGGTATAGGTGTAGAGCAGATCCTTGGTGCGGCGGTTGTAGTAGTCGACCGTGACGTTGAGCCGGTTGTCGAGCACGCTCATGTCGAGCCCGACGTTGAACTCTTTTTTCTTCTCCCAGCGCAGGTCGGGGTTGGGATTGCTGCCGGGTTCATAGGTGCTGATCCACTTTTTGTTGTAATAGAAATTTGACGAACCCTTGCGCAGGATCGACAACGAACGGTAGTTGCCGATTTCCTGGTTGCCCGTGATGCCGAAGCCGGCGCGCAGCTTGAGCTCGTTGAGCCATTTGGCGTCCTTCAGCCACGGTTCGCGCGATATGCGCCAGCCGAGGCTCACGGCCGGGAAGGTTCCCCATTTGTGGTTGTCGCCGAAACGCGATGAACCTTCATAGCGCACCGATGCCGAGAAGAGGTATTTTTCCTTGTAATTATACATCACGCGGCCGAAGAAGGCGATGAGCCGGTTGTCTTCCTTGCTGCTGCCCATCGAGGCGAGCCCTTCCTTGAGCGCCCCGCCGCTGCCGATGTTGTGGAACCCGAAGATGTCAGTATCGAACTTGTAGTTCATCTGGTCGTAGCTTTCCGAACTTTCCTCGCTGAACGAGTAACCGGCGATGGCTTGCAGTTTGTGGTCGCCGAACGTGCCCGAATAATCGATCGTCGCTTCGAGCATCTTGTTCTTGTAGTGGTCGTTGTAAGTTTCCGCCGTCCCGTTGTTGCCGATATTTACCGGGTAATAGCGGCCGTAATAGTGCCCATAGCGTTCCGACCGCTCGATGATGGCGCCCATGGCACTGATTTTCAGGCCGTCTATGATGCGCAGCGAAGCATTGACGCTGCCCGAGAACTCTTTGCGGATGCCTTCGTCGTCACGTTGTTCGAGCATCGCCACGGGGTTGTGGTAGTCGATTCCCGGCGAGAAGAAGTATTTGCCGTACTGGGGGTTGTTGCCGCTGGTTTCGTAAATGGGTTCGGTCGGGTTGCGCAATACGGCCTGCCGCATGATGAACTTGTCGGCATAGGAGCCTTTTCCGGTGGTGTACGCAAAATTATAATCCACTTTCAGCCGATCCCGGATGAGCGACTGGCTCACGTTCAGACGTCCGCGGAGTTTCTCGTTCCCGGTTTTTTTTACCAGCCCGATGTCGTTGGTGTAGGAGACGCTGGCGCGGTAGTTGAGTTTTGCGGAGCCGCCCGATGAGGATACGTTATAATTTTGGCTTACAGGGTGTTTGCGCGTGACGGCGTCGAACCAGTCTGTCGATCCGCCGAAATCGTACGACGACGCTTTGTCGGGGAAATATTGCCGGATCGTGTTGCGGTATTCGCTCGCCGACATCACGTCGGGTTTTTTGTCCACGCTTTGCATGGCGACATAAGCCGAGAATTCGATACGGTTCTCCCCCGCATGGGCTTTTTTCGTTGTCACCAGAATCACACCGTTCGTACCTCGTGTGCCGTAGATCGCAGCGGCCGAACCGTCTTTCAGCACGTCGATCGAGGCGATGTCGTCGGGACTGACGTTCGACAGGTCGCCGCCCACGACGCCGTCGATGACGACCAGCGGCGAAGCGCCGCCGGCCATTGTGGTCATGCCCCGCAACTGGATTTCGAAGTCACCGTTGGGGTCTCCGCCGTCGGCGCGTACGATATTCAGGCCTGCAACCTGTCCCTGGAGCAGTTGCAGCGGATTGGTGATGTTCCCTTGTTTGAAATCATCGCTCTTGAGGGAGGAGACCGAGCCGGTCAGCTCTTTTTTCGTGGTGGTGCCGTACCCGATCACCACTACGTTGTCCATCGTCGTGACCGACTCGGTGAGCTGCACGTCGAGCGTTGTTTTCGTTCCTGCCGGAAGTTCCGTGTTCCGGTAGCCGATGAATGAGAATTCGAGGACGGCATTTTCCGCATTTTGCAGACGCAGCGTATAGCTGCCGTCGGCAGTGGTGCTGACGCCGTTGGTCGTACCTTTCTCGACGACCGTTACGCCCATCAGGGGCTTGCCTGTGTCGTCGGTTACCCGGCCGGAGATCCGGCGGGTGTCGTTTTGTTGCAAGGTGTCGTAATCTGGGGTACCGGCTGCATGCATGACGGCCGGCAGCGTACCGAGCAGCGCGGCCAGACAACAGGTGCGCAGCATGTTTTTTCGTAGAATTAGGGTCATAGTTTTACAGGTTTGGTTGGTTAAACTGGTGGTGGGAGGGCTTTGCCCCGGCATTGGGTTACATGGTTATGCGTATTTTGGGTTAATTAAATTATTGAATATATAGGTTCGTCGCCTTGTTTGCGGATCGTTTGGCGTATTTGTCCGGCCGTTTGTTATACAAATATAAGTTTAAAAGTTCTAATAAGGAGGTGTATTTTTACTTTAATTAGGATAAACCCAAAGTGATTTATTAAAAATAATATGTATTGCATTGTTGGATTTAAAATATTGAATATTATAGATGTGGCTATATTACTATGGGTGTTATTATATGTTTTATCCGGTTGTTTTCAAATGATTTTATCCGAACTTAATGTTTATAAGGGCCTGTGGCTGTAAAAAATACCTCGGGAAGTTGCCCGATAGAGCGACAATACCGGTTTTGCGTGTATTTGGCTGTGAAATGACCTTTTTGGGATTATCCGGATATGTGCAAAATTGTCCGGGAATATTCCTTTATAACCCGGATCTTCCATCAGGAATTTCCGGGATTTCATCTCCGGCAAATAATTCCTATCTTTGTGTAACTAACCCGCAAGGCCATGAACAAAGCTATTTCGCTGCTTGTACTTATCCATTCGATGACGAAGGCGGAAAAACGCTATTTCAAACTTTACAGCAACCTGCAGGAGGGCGATAAGGTCTATCTGACTTTGTTCGCCCTGATGGAGGAGTGCTCTTCGGTCGAGGAGGTTACCCGGCGTTTTGGCGTCGATGCCGGGGAGAGCAGCTTCGACATTGCCGTCAAGCACCTGTATAAGGTAGTTGTCGACTGCCTGCTGCATTTACGGAGCCGGTATGACATCCAGGCCCGCATTTCCAACCGCATGGCCGAGGCGGAGATCCTTTTCCGCTGCGGCTTGCTGCAGGCCGCGACCGAAGAGCTGAGCCGGGCGAAAAAACTGGCCGGGCAGTATGAGATGACGGCTTTGCTCATGCTGATCCGGCAGACGGAATTGCGTTACCTGAGTGCCGGGGATTATCAGGGGATGAGCGAAAAGCAGCTGGTCGAAAAACAGATGAAAGTGAACGAGACGTTCAAGCATCTGCGCAGCGCCAACCAGCACATGCAGCTTTACGATATCCTCAAGTACCGGGCGCTTTACCGCAGCAAGGTGCGTTCCGAACAGGAGTGCCAGAGCCTGAACGATCTGGTGCTGAGCGAGCTGCACCTGATCGCCAATAACACGTACAACGGGTTCGAGGTGGATAAACTCCACCAGCTGTTCCAGTCGACCTATTTCCTGCAGTCGGGCAATTACAAGGCTGCCATCCGCATCTATCAGCAACTGCTCGAATTGTTCGACCACAATCCGGGCCGGATGCTCAACCCTCCGTTGCACTACCTCGATGCCGTGCTGGGGGTATTGGACAGCCTGCTTTCGGCGGGGCTTTACGATGAGATGCCCTTTTTTATCGCCAAGCTGCACCGGCTTACGGAAAGCGACTACCCCCAGGAGTTTGTCCGCAAAGTGCTGGCCTTTATCTATCTGTACGATTCGTTCCGGCTCATCAATTGCGGGGCTTTCGCCGATGCGCAGGAACTTTATAAGCAACATGAGGAGACCCTGTTCCGCAAACTGTCGCAGCAAAAACTCGATGTCCAACTGTTGTTGCAACTCAATCTGGTCGTGCTGCATCTGGTGTGCGACCGGGGTGGCGAAGCCCGCAAGGCCATGACCCGGATCCAGGCGACCGGGCTCGTGTTCTATAATTTCCCGGCTTTCCGTATTGCGCGGCTGGTGAATTTGCTCCTGCAGGCCGAATGCGGGCGGTTCGATTTCGCCGAAAACGAAATCAAATCCATACGCCGCAGTACCGCTATCGGAAACAGCTCGGTCGAAAAACTTGTTTTCAGGTTTGTACGCCTCTTTCCGCTGCCCGGGAGCCGGCGGGAGAGGGGCCGCCTGTGGGAACGGCTGTACGGTACGGTGCAGGCAGTTGCGGCCGATAAATACGAGCGGCCGTTACTCAAATACTTCGATTTTACGGCATGGATCGAGGCGTGCCTGACCGGGGCGGCTTTGTCGGATGTGCTGGGGCGTAATACCCGGCAGCAGGCCGAACGGTTCAGCGTGTAGGCGGCCTTCCGGCCCGGCCGGTGGCCCTGGGCGGAGCCTGGCGCGGCGGCGGGGTATATTGCGGGGTGCCGGCCTTGCCGGTCTGCGGGGGCGGCAGTGCCGATCCGGGGGTGCCGGATGTGCCGAACTGCGAGGTGCTGGGCTATGCCGATCTGCGGGACGGCGGCTGTGCTGGTCTGTCGGGCTGTGCCGATCCGGGGGCACCGGGCTTGCGGGTATAAAAGAAAATCCCGAGCCGCGATGGCCCGGGATTTTTCTGTCGGGAACTCCGGATTAAGCCTGTCCGGCCGAACCCAGGACGCTTTCGCATTTGTGCATGTAGAGCTTCTTCAGCTCGTCGCGGGCCGGGCCCAGGTATTTGCGGGGGAGTCGATGTTGATCTTGCAGACTGCGCTCTTGGCGGCGCGGCGAAGCTGCTCTTCGGGAATACCTACGGCATCCTTGAGCGCACCGCCGTGCGTGTTGATGATCTTCACGTACTCCTGCGGTACGGACGACGCTCCGTGCAGCACGATGGGGAAGCCGGGGAGCTTCTTCTCGATCTCGGCCAGGATGTCGAAACGCAGTTCGGGCGGAACGAGGATACCCTCGGCGTTGCGGGTGCACTGCTCGGGCTTGAACTTGTTGGCGCCGTGCGACGTACCGATCGAGATGGCCAGCGAGTCTACGCCGGTCTTCGATACGAAGTCGATCACGTCGGCGGGGTCGGTATAGGTGTGGTGCTCGGCCGAAACCTCGTCCTCGACGCCGGCCAGCACGCCCAGCTCACCCTCGACCGTTACGTCGAACTGGTGTGCGTAGTCTACGACCTGCTTGGTGAGGGCTACGTTTTCGTCGTAGGGCAGGTGCGAACCGTCGATCATCACCGACGAAAAGCCCATGTCGATGCAGCTCTTACACAGTTCGAACGAGTTGCCGTGGTCGAGGTGCAGGCAGATGGGAATGTTTTTGCCCAGCTCCTTGGCATACTCGACGGCGCCCTGTGCCATGTAGCGCAGCAGCGTCTGGTTGGCGTATTTGCGTGCGCCCGACGAAACCTGGAGGATGACCGGCGACGAAGCCTCCACGCAAGCCGAGATGATGGCCTGCATCTGCTCCATGTTGTTGAAGTTGAATGCCGGGATGGCATAACCGCCCTTGATGGCTTTTGCGAACATCTCACGGGTGTTCACAAGTCCCAATTCTTTGTACGATACCATAATAATTTAATTTATGCAGTGAATTGTTTGTCTCGAAAAACCGCACAAATTTAATAAAAATTCTAATTAATTGCGTCCGATCCGGCTATTTTATTCTCTTTTTGTGAAAATAATAACAGCCGGCGGGAAATTGTTGTGCAATCCGGATAGTTTTTTGTATTTTTGCATGGCCTTAAGCCCCGGTGTGCGGGCAGGGTATGCCCGGTGCGGCCTGCATGCGGTTGATTGCGGGCGGCAGGGCGGCGCAGGATGCCTCCCGGCTGCAGGGGCTGCCTGCGGAAAAGCGCCGCGCGGCATGCCGGGCACGGGACAAACGGACATTAACAAACACAAAACATATCACGATTATGGCTGATTTCATTTATCAGGAGCCGTTCCCCGTCGGGGAAGACAAAACCCAGTACCGTCTGTTGACGAAGGATTACGTGAAAGTCGTCGAATGCGACGGCCGCAAGATCCTCAAGGTCGACCCCGCTGGCCTCGAACTCTTGTCCAAAGCCGCTTACAGCGACGTGTCGTTCTACCTGCGTGCCGCCCACCTGCAGAAGTTGCGCAACATCCTCGACGATCCCGAGGCCACCGACAACGACAAGTTCGTGGCTTACACCATGCTGCTCAACCAGGTCGTTGCGGCCGAGGGCGAACTCCCCACGTGCCAGGACACCGGCACGGCCATCTGCATCGGCCACAAGGGCGAGGACGTCTATACGGGCGCCGACGATGCGAAATACATTGCCAAAGGCGTGTACGAGACCTACAAAGACCGCAACCTGCGCTATTCGCAGGTCGTGCCTTTCACGATGACCGAGGAGAAGAATTCCGGTACGAACCTCCCGGCGCAGATCGACATTTACGGCGGCCACCCCGGCATGGAGTACGAATTCCTCTTCATTACCAAGGGCGGCGGTTCGGCCAACAAGACCTTCCTCTACCAGCAGACCAAGGCGCTGCTGAACGAGAAATCGCTGACCGATTTCATCAAGACCCATATCTTCGACCTCGGTACGTCGGCCTGCCCGCCCTACCACCTGGCCATCTGCATCGGCGGTACGTCGGCCGAGATGTGCCTCTCGACCGTGAAGAAGGCTTCGGCCGGCTACCTCGACGAGCTGCCCACTTCGGGCAACGAGGGCGGCCGCTGCTTCCGTGACCTGGAGTGGGAGGAGAAGGTGCTCAGGATCTGCCAGCAGAGCGGTGTTGGCGCCCAGTTCGGCGGCAAATACCTCGTGCACGACGTGCGCGTGATCCGTGCCCCGCGCCATGCGGCTTCATGCCCCGTGGCCATCGGCGTGAGCTGTTCGGCAGACCGTAACATCAAGGCCAAGATCACGCCGGAGGGCATCTTCCTCGAGCAACTGGAGAAGAACCCCGCGCGTTTCCTGCCCAAGGAGGCGCCCAACATGTCGCCCGCCGTGGACATCGACCTCGACGAAGGCATGGACAAGGTGCGTGAAATCCTTTCGAAATACCCGATCAAGACGCGTCTGAACCTGAAAGGCACGCTCATCGTGGCCCGCGACATCGCCCATGCGCGCATCAAGCAGATGATCGACGAGGGCAAGCCGATGCCCGAATATTTCAAGAAACATCCGGTATACTATGCCGGGCCTGCCAAGACCCCGGACGGCATGGCCTCGGGATCGTTCGGCCCCACGACGGCCGGGCGTATGGATCCCTACGTCGACCTGTTCCAGTCGCTGGGCGGTTCGCTGGTGATGGTGGCAAAGGGCAACCGCACGCAGCAGGTGACCGACGCCTGCAAGAAGTACGGCGGTTTCTACCTCGGTTCGATCGGC
>ERZ1106950.1584-NODE-1584-length-13998-cov-7.108513_pt1 | contig 13998 bp, 13 predicted proteins | sample MGYA00403675_ERZ1106950 | MGnify/ENA primary metagenome ERZ1106950 (study PRJEB35170, sample SAMEA104062410) | human gut metagenome | biome: human gut; feature: human-associated habitat; material: faeces | place: Denmark | collected 2012-06-13 ... | reverse complement strand
AAAGAGCCCGGAACCGCAACGGTTCCGGGGCACTTTTGGTAGACATTTGGTAGACATTTTCCTCTTACGCCGCCTGCTTGTCCTGCTCCATACGCACCAGCTTGATACAGGCGCCGATGACACCGAACAGGAACCAGTAGGTAAACATATTGCGGGGGTAATACCAGGTGTACTCCGCCACGCCAATGACCAGTATACCGCAGAAGGCGCCAATGGCGGCGGCCATCATCCGCTTCACCCGGGGGTCCAGGGCGGCACAGAAGCTTTTCACACCCGACTTCAGTTGATAGAGCAGCAGCGACAGGTAGGCCAGCAGACCGAGTATACCCGTCTCTCCCCACATCTGGAGATAATTGTTGTGGGTATGAACCGGATAGGAGCCGTCGAAGTTGGTGGGATAGGTCTGGAAGACCTTCTTCATTACATCGGTGCCCAGGCCGACGCCCCGCGCCCAGTAGTCCTCCATCAGATTCCTGGTGGTGTCGTAGATGCCGAAACGGTACTGAACGGAACTATCCTCTCCGGCGTTGAAGATGGTGAGGATGCGGTTGTAGATGGTCTCGGGCAGGAAGGGGATGGCGGCCAGACCCACCAGCAGGAAGACCGGCACCCAGCGCCAGTTCAGCAGGGCCAGGAAGACCAGCACTGCCCCGGCCAGGCCGATCCAACTGGCACGGCCGTAGGTTGCCCCGATGGCCACCAGCCCCACCCCCAGGGAGAGCAGGGAAAGGAGCTTCCCCCGCCAGCGGGAATTGAGGAAGAGAGCCAGGTTCAGGGGCAGGAGCATGGCCAACTGCTCGGCAAAGTTGTTGGGGTTGTCAAAGAAGGAGTAGACCCGGCCCGGCATGCCCTGATTGAGGTTCATATCCTGCTGGGAAGCCACGATATCCACGCCGATATAGCTCTGATAGCAGCCGTAGAGGGCGGCCACCGAGAGGCCCAGCACCGCCAGGGCCACCATGAGCTGGAGCTGCTCATACTTGCGCACCATGCTGACCACCAGCAGCACCAGCAAAAAGCCGGTCAGGTGGAAGGCGAAGAAGCGCAGGGAGAGGCGGGTGGACAGGGAGCCCGCCAGGGCGATACAGATAAAGGCCATATAGAGCGTCATATAGGGCCCCAGGGTGTCCAGCTCCAGCCGGTGTTTGGGGCGCGAGGCACTGCCCACCACAAAAAGCCCGGTGAGGGCTACCGCACCCATCAGGCCGTAGACGTTGTTCCACATAGCATGGGGAGTCATGAGCATGACCATCATGAACAGTCCCAGGAAGAGGAAGGAGGCCCCGCCCAGCGCCCCTATCAGGCGGCAGAACAGACTGGCGTCCCACACCCGTTTTCCCGCCCGGTAGACGGCCTTGAAAAGGGCGCAGGGGATGTTGATGATGGCGGTAAACAGGCGGCAAGCGATGCTGTGGGGCCACGCCCTGGGGATGCGGCCCTCCCGCCAGACGAAGGTACAGATGGCGCTGTTCTCCGCCTGCCGGAGAAACCATCCCTCCAGCCGGTCGCAGGCCCGCCCCAGGGCACTGTTGGCGGCCGCGTTCTTCAAGCACAGCCACAGGGACAGGAAAAAGCGGACAAAGAGGCTGTTTTCAGTAATAGACATAAAAAATAATACTCCTAGCAATCAATCGTGGAGGGCTTTTTCATACACGCCGTAAGTGGCCCTGGCCATTTTGTGGATTTCAAACTTGTCCTCGATGGTCCTGCGCGCGTTCTCCCGGCACCGGGCTGCGAAAGCCGGGTCCTCCAGAAAGCACTTCATAGCCACGGCCATGGAGTCGGGGTTATCGTACTCCACCAGCATGCCGCACCCTGCCTCGTCGTTGACGATGTCGGAGTTGCCCCCCATGTCGGTGGCGATGACAGGCAGCCCGGCGGCCATGGCCTCGATGATGAGGAAGGACAGGGCCTCGTGCTGGGAGGAGTTGACGTACAGATCCGAACCCTTATATAGGTTCTTGATGTCCTTGCGGAAGCCGATGAACTTCACGCAGTCCTCCAGCCCCAGCTCCTGTACCTGGGCTTTTGTAGGCTCCAGCAGGGGGCCGTCCCCGGCCAGCACCAGGGTGAAGGGCACGGCGCACAGCTCGGTCAGCCGCTTGACCGAGTCGATGAGGTACTTGTGCCCCTTGTCCCCGGCAAACCGGGAGGCGCACAGCATAACGAAGCGGCTGTCGTCCAGCCCCAGCTCGGCGCGGAGGGTGGACTGGCTGCGGTCTCCCGCCCAGGCGTCCAGATCCACGGCGTTGAAGATGACCTGGATGCGGTCGGCGCTCCAGCCGTTGGCGACGAGCTGCTCCTTCCCCTTGTTGCACACGGCGATCATCTGATCCTGCCGCCGGTCCATGATGCGGTTGGAGAAGCGGGTCACGAAGTCGTTGGCCAGGACAAAATGGTTGGTATAGACCACGCGGATTTTTTTATTGTACTTCTTGGCCAGCAGGGCGGTGTAGTGCTCCCGCAGATAGTGGCAGTGAACCAGGTCGATGTCCCACTCGGCGCAGAGCTTCGCCAGTTCACGGGCGGCCTTTTTGTCGAAGCGGCGGCGCATCTCCACCCGGCGGCAGGGCACGCCCATGGCCTCCAGCCGCTCCACCAGCAGCCCACCCTCGTTGTAGGCGAAGAAGGGCTGCACCAGCCCGTCGGTGGAGAGATACTTCACCAGGGTCTCCACGTACCGCTCGGTTCCCGCCTTGCCTGCGAAATTCAACAGATAGAGTACCTTCAGCATGAAGAATACCCCCTTTATCCAAAGAGTAAGCGCGGAGCCATGCCCCGCGCCTTTCATTTTACCGGAAAACACCCGGGAAATCAACCCGCTTTTCGCCCCCAGCCGCAAAAGAGCGGAGCCGCTTGCACGGGGAAAAACGGCGGCGGGGGCCTGCCGGAACGCGGCAAAAGCGGCGCGTCAGGGAGCCGCGCCCTACACAGGGCGGGAAGGCGGCGGGCATGACCGCTCCATGACAAAGTTGGTGAGGAGCACCCCCCGGCGCTCCACCTGCTGCTCCTTCACCACATGCCAGCCCCGCCGCTCAAAGAAGGGCCGGGCGGTGATGGACGCGTGGGTGGTGCGGGCGGCGGGGAGGGTATCGCAGAGGGCGGAGGCCACTCCCCTCCCCTGCCAGTCCCTGTGGACATAGAGGCGGTCCAGGTAACCGTCCGGCCCCAGATCGGCAAAGCCGACGATCGCGTCGCCCTCCTCCGCCACCCGGGTGTCGTGGGCGCGGAAGGAGGCATCCCAGGCGGCCAGCTCCACCCGGCCGTCCGCCCAGGCGTCGAGCTGCTCGGGGCTGTAGTCCCTGGCGCAGACGGTGTGAACCGTCTGATAAAACAGCTCCGCCAGGGCCGGGCAGTCGGAGCTGCGATAGGGGCGAATGTGCATGCGCTACCTCCGTTTCCGCAGGTGCCGCCCACGGTTCAGCAGGCGCTCCCCCTGGTCGAAGAGGCCCAGCATGAAGCGCATGATGGAGTAGGCCAGGCCCAGGAACACCAGCAGCACCAGGAAGGCCTGTATACCCAGGGGGCTGAGGCCGAAGCTGCCGCCGAAGCCGAGGATTGTCACCGCCGAGGAGCCCGCCATGGCTCCCCACAGCACCCGCCGCTTCCAGTCAAAGGGCTTGCACACCTCATAGAGCACCATGATGCCGATGACGATGAGCAGGATCGCCGACATGGTGGACAGCTCCGCCTCGCTGAAGCCGAAGGTGAGGAAGAAGATCTCCACCCCCAGCACCACGAACAGGTCGGTCAGTCCCCCGGGCAGGGCGGCGCGGAACACGTTGGACAGGAACTTGCCCTTTACCAGGCTGTGATTGGGCTCCAGGGCCAGGAAGAAGGAGGGAACGCCGATGGTGATGGCGCTGAGCAGGGAGAGCTGGAGGGGGGTGACCGGATAGGGGAAGGTGGCGAACAGGGAGATGAGGGCCAGCAGGAAGGAGAAGATATTCTTCACCAGATAGAGAGCGGCGGCCCGCTGGATGTTGTTGATGACCCGCCGCCCCTCGGCCACCACCTTGGGCATGGCGGAGAAGTCGGAGTTGAGGAGCACGAGCTGGGCGGCGTGGCAGGCGGCGTCGGAGCCGGAGGCCATGGCGATGCCGCAGTCGGCGTCCTTGAGGGCCAGCACGTCGTTGACACCGTCGCCGGTCATGGCCACGGTGTGGCCCTGCCGCTGGAGGGCGCGGACCAGCTTGCGCTTCTGGTTGGGGGTGACCCGGCCGAAGACGGTGTACTCCCGCACGGCGCGGGCGATGTCCTCATCGGAGCGGAGGGTGGCGGCGTCCACGTACTTCTCCGCCCCCTCGATGCCCGCCTGGCGGGCCACCTCGGAGACGGTGACGGGGTTGTCACCGGAGATGACCTTCACGGCCACCCCCTGCTCGGCGAAGTAGCGGAAGGTTTTGGGGGCCGCCGGGCGGATGCGGTTGGACAGGGCCACCAGGGCCATGGGGGACACCCGCCGGGGATCCAGCCCCTTCTGGTCGGGCACCCCGCCGTACTCGGCCACCAGCAGCACCCGGTAGCCCTTCTCCGACCAGGGGTCCACCGCCTCCTTCAGGTCGGCGTAGCGGTTCCCCATGATGAACTCCGGGGCGCCCACCACAAAGGCGCCGTGGCCGGGGAACACCGCCGCGCTCCACTTGGTGGCGGAGGTGAAGGGGATGGTCTGGGCGGCATGCCACAGGGACTTGCCGTGGAATTTCTGGGCCATGGCGCGGGCGGTGTCGTTGTCCGCCTCTATGGACTGGTAAAAGGCGTTGAGGGTCTCGGTGACCACGGTCTCGGCGTACTTCTCCTCGTCCAGGCACACCACCTCCCCTACCTCCATGTGGGGCTCGGTGATGGTGCCCGTCTTGTCCACGCACAGAACGTCCACCCGGGCCAGGGTCTCGATGCAGTTCATATCCTGGGCCAGCACCTTGCCCTGGGCCAGGCGAATCATGCTCACCGCCAGGGCCACGCTGGTCAGCAGGTAGAGTCCCTCGGGGATCATGCCGATGAGGGCGGCCACCATGGACACCACCGCCTCCTGGGCGGTGCGCTCCAGGAAGACGAACTCCTTGACGAACAGGGCCACGCCGATGGGGATGAGCAGGATGCCGATGATGCGGATGAGCTTGTCCAGGGAGGACATCATCTCGCTCTTGCCCACGGTGACATCCTTCTTGGCCTCCAGGGTGAGGCGGGCGGCGTAGGACTCCGCCCCCACCCGGTCTAGCCGAGCCCGGCAGCGCCCGGACACCACGAAGGCGCCGGAGAGCAGCTCGTCGCCGGGGGCCTTGGTGATGGCGTCGGCCTCGCCGGTGATGAGGGCCTCGTTGACCTGCACCTGGCCAGAGAGGACCGTCGCGTCGGCGGGGATCTGGTCGCCGGCGGCCAGCTCTGCCACGTCGTCCCGCACCAGTTGGGCGGCGGGTACGGAGATCAGGTTCCCCTCCCGCACCACGTTGGCCCGGGGGGCGGCCAGCAGGTTGAGCTTGTCCACGGTCTGCTTGGAGCGGAGCTGCTGAACGATGCCAATGCCGGTATTGGCCACGGCGATGAGCAGAAAGAGCATGTCGTCGAAGGAGCCCACCGCCACCAGCAGGGCCGCCAGCACCACAAAGATGAAGTTGAAGAAGGTAAAGACGTTTTCGCGCACGATCTGCCCCACCGTCTTGGTGGGGGAGTCCACCGGGTCGTTTGCCCAGCCGTTCTGCTGCCGCTCTTTTACCTGGTGCAGGGTGAGCCCCTGCTCCGGATCGGGGCTGAGCCGGGCCACCTCCCGCCGGGGCTGGGGGGCCGGGACCTGCGCGGCCGGCTGCTTTGTGTGCTTGCGTTTCATGCTTCCGCCTCTGATTTCCTCAAAATTCGGTCCGATACCTCTGTAGTATAGTGGATCGCGCCGGGTGGGACAAGTACGCCCCCTCAAAATTTACCGTTTTTTCATATCCGAAGCAGCCTGCTGGTCTACCCGGCCCTGTCCCCCGCTATACATGGAGAGAAGGAGGCGGCGCCTATGGAAACCAAACCGGACAAACAACAGACCGTCACCCGGCTGGCCCTGTGCGTGGTGGTTGCGGTGGCGCTCTACGCGGCGGCCGGGAAAGTCCCGCCCCTGGAGCCCTACCGTCCCTGGCTGGAGGAGCACAAGGTACAGGCCATCGCCATCACGGCGGCCATTCTGTTCGGGCTCTCCCTGCTCCTTTTCCCGCCGGAGGAGGGCGGGGCAGAGCCAGCGGCCCCGGAAGAGGGCCCCTGCGCCGGGTACGAAAGAACGGAGGACCTGCCGTAAGGGAGGTCCTCCGTTGACGTTGCGGCGCCGGAGCGGAGTTCAGCCCTGGAGCTCTACCGGAACAGCGGCAGCAGCGCCGCGCCAATGAGGCCCGCGTCGTTGCCCAGGGCCGCCCGTACCAGCCGGGTGCGGTGGAGGTTGTTGCGCGCGTAGTCCTCCCGGTTGAGGATGTAGCGCACCGGGGCCATCAGGGTCTCCCCCTGGGCGGAGGGGCCGCCGCCGATGCAGATGACCTCCGGCTGGAAGATGTTGACCAGGCTGGCCACCCCGCAGCCCAGGTAGTCCACATACTCGTCGATGACCTTGCCCGCGGCGGGATCGCCCTGGGCGGCGGCGTCAAAAGGAGTGCGGCCGTTGACCCCCTCCAGGCTCCCCGCCAGCTCCCACAGCCTGGAGGTGCGGTCCTCCTCCATCACCTGGCGGGTGCGCTTGATGAGGGCGGTGGCGGAGCAGTAGGCCTCGAAGCAGCCCCGGCGTCCGCAGGTGCACAGCCGCCCGCCGTGCTCGATGACGAAGTGGCCGATCTCCATGCCCGCGTAATTGAAGCCGGTGTAGAGCTTCCCGTTGAGGATTGCGCCGCCCCCTACGCCGGTGCCCAGGGTGACGGCCACCATGGACTGGCTGCCCTTGCCAGCGCCCGCGGCGTACTCCCCCAGGGCAGCGGCGTTGGCGTCGTTCTCCAGCAGGATCTCCTTGTCCAGCCGCGCCTTCATCAGGGCGGTGATGGGCACATTGGTGAAGTCCAGATTGGACCAGTATTTGATCACGCCGGTGTCCGGCTCAATGGCGCCGGGAGCGCCGATGCCCACCGATACCACCTCGTCCAGCGCCGTGCCGGCGGCCTCCGCCGCCCCGCGGGCGGCCGCGGCCATCTGGTCGGCCACCGCCTCCGCCCCTCTCGGGGTGGGCAGGCTCACCTTGCCCAGGATGGTCCCCTCGCTGTCCACCACGGCGGCGGCCACGTTGGTGCCGCCCAGATCAATTCCCAAATACTTCATAGCTTGCCCCTCCTGCGTGAAACGTATTCACATTATAATGCAGGACGGGCCGCCGCACAAGAGGCAAAACGGCGCTCAGGTGACAACTGTGCCCCGGGCGGTCTTAGGGAGCCGGGGGGACACCGCCACAGGCTGCCGGTTCCGGGTGCGCAGGTGCACCAGCAGCGTGACGCAGCCGCTGAGCAGCAGGAAGGAGTAGAAGCTGATGCCCCGGGAAACCAGCACCGCCGGGGTCACCAGTCCGGCGCCGAAGAAGAGCTTCATGGCCGCCACAAAGCCGCCCTCGGAGGCGCCCACCGCCCCGGGCAGGGGCAGAGAGGCCACCGCCAGGGTGACCAGGGCCTGGGTGCCGATGATGTCCAGCGCCCCGCTGCCGGTCAGTCCGAAAGCGTGGTACACCACCAGCGGGACGGAAAACAGGGCGGTGAGCTGGCAGAAGGTGAGGCCCAGCAGAGCAGGCACCAGGGCGGGGTTGCGCCTGACGCAGTCCGCCCCCCGGCGGTACTCCTCCATCTGCTTCTCCAGCTTCTCCCTGGCCTCCTCCGGGCGGCGGACCAGACGGACGCGCACCAGCAGGCTCAGTACGCCGCCGGTGAGCCTTCTGGCCGCATTGGGCAGAAACATGAGGCAGAGCATCCCCGCCGTCAGCGCGCCGTTGACCACCGCGCCGAACAGCAGGAGCAGACCCAGCCCGCCCCCCAGGTTGGCCACCAGATCAAAGCGGAGCAGCGCCACCGCCAGGGCGTAGCCGATGACCACCACCTGATAACACACGGCGATGAGCATCATGTTGAGGGCCCCGTGGGCGGCGGGCACGCCGTCCCTGGACATGTAGTAGATCTGGGCGGGCTGTCCGCCGGTGGCCGACGGGGTGATGGAGCTGACATAGAAGCCCACGAAGGAGTAGCCCAGGCAGCGGCGGAGGGGGGCCCGGTGGCCCAGCCGTCCCAGGATCAGGTGGGAGCACGTGGCCTCACACCCCACGAAGGCCAGCATGAGAGCCAGCCCCAGCAGCAGCCAGCCGGGCCTGAGCTGGCCCAGGGTGTGGAGCAGCCGGGTGACGGGCTGATCCCTGAACAGCAGCCAGCCAGTGAGGGCCATCAGCGCCGCGATCAGGCCGATCCCCACCAAGGACTTTTTCCGGTTCATCCGACGCGTACCCCCTTCTCGGCCTCCAGGCCCGCCAGCATGCGGTTGAGGCTCTCCTCCTCCAACTGTCCCTTCATGGCCCGCATGTTGCCCGCCATCCACTCCAGCGTCTCGTCGTCGTAGATCAGCGCGCGAATGGCGGACAGGCACTCCTCGGGCTCCTTGGCCGCCACGCGGCCAAGGCCCCGCTTCACCAGGAAGCGGGCGTTGTTCTTCTCCTGCTCCAGAAAGGGCTCCCACGCCAGGATGGGCAGCTCGGAGAAGATGGTCTCAAACAGGGTAATGCCGCCGGGCTTGGTGAGCACCAGATCCGCCCGGGCCATGTAGTCGTATACCCGGTCGGTGAAGCCCAGCACCTCGATGTGGGCATACTTGCCCGCCAGGCGGTCGTAGAGCTTGCGGTTGTTGCCGGTGATGATGGTGGTGTGGACGCCGGGCAGGGCGTCCAGCGCCTCATAAAAGCTGTCCCGCTTGGGCAGCAGGCCCAGCCCGCCCCCCATGATGAGCAGATTGCGCTCCCGGCCCGGGCGGCGGCGCACCGGCCGCTTGAACTCGCAGCGGACGGGGATGCCGGTGACGCAGATGATGTCCCGGTCTACCCCCTTGGCGGCCAGGCGGCTGCGGATGTCGTTGGAGCCCACCAGATAGCAGTCGGTGTATTTGTGAATCCACTCGGAATGGCTGGACAGGTCGGTGACGCAGGTGATGAGGGGCAGGGCGCTCCCCGTCTCCCCCTTCCAGCGGGACACCATCCGGGCGCAGAGGGGGTGGGTGGCGATCACCGCGTCGGGCCGCCGGGCGGCGACAAGCTCCTCCAGTTTGTCCAGGAACAGAGTCTCAAACAGGGGGCGGGCGTCGGCGGGCAGATCCTGGGTCAGCTTGTAGTAGAGGTTGAACAGCCCGCTGCCACGGGTCACCAGCAGGTTGAAGCACTTATACATGGCCTCCGAGGCGTTGGGCATGGCCTCCGCCACGAAGTCCAGCACCTCCACCTCCGCCCCGGGGAACGCCCGCAGCAGCTGCTGGCGCAGGGACTGGGAGGCCGACCAGTGGCCCATGCCGAATTTTCCGGTGAGAATCAGAATATTCACGGTGTTCCCTCCTTTACACATACCAGTATAAAGGAGGATTCTTTAGAAAACCTCGCTTGAATTCTTAAAAAGCCATTAAGATTTTATAACAAGGCCTCCCCATTCATTTTATGACACTTCACCTCAGACACCTTTCACCGTTATTTCGCGTACTTTTTCCTTCTTGTCATAATCACCAACCGTTTGCCGTTAGTAACAGAGAGCGGTCCCCGGATATTCCTGAGCCGCTCTCTGTTAACCGGGCTAACTAGCCGAAAAAGTTGCGAAATCTCTCTTAATCCTGCTCCGGGTCTCTCCCCTCCACGGCGTCCAGCCGCTCCAAAATAAGGTGCTTAATCCACCCGTTGACGCTGTCGCCGGACACTTCTGCCGCGGCCACTATCCTGGCCTTTGTGCCTGCTGGCAGGGCTACACTCATGCGGTCAAGGTTTGCACGATCCCACTTGCTGTTAGCTTTCTTCCGGCCCTCCGTGTAAGCCATTTTATCACCTCAATCCTCTATTATATTGTATCGCGTTGGCATGTACTTGTGAAGTGTATATTGTACACAAAACGGGACGGCGAACCTTGTGCAATATCCCATCTTGTGTACTTGATAAGTGCATGCTACAATATAGCCAGAACGAAAGAAATGACAGGCCGCAAGGCCCGAAAACTCTTGACGGCCCCATGTGGGCACGATACAATCAACACAATGGAGCCCCGGCGGAGCCGGGAGAAATGGAGGAAAACACAATGGCACGACTGGATAAAATGAAAATCCGCTGGTTATACAACGACAGAACCAGCGAATGCACGCACACAAATGATGCGGATGCGTGGGGAATTGGATTTGACACAGAGGACGGACACCTGTTTGTGTACTCCGTCCCAACCGGCGGCCTGTTCTGCCAGGACTGGCAGGGGGAGCTCCACCAAATGGAGGGAACATGCCAATTCGCCGGGAAAACCTCGCAGGCTGTAAAGCGCTACATGGACAAAGACGACTAACGACACCACCCGCCCCAGTGTGGGGGAGACAAGCCCGGCAGAGCTGGGGGAAAGGACGGCAAGCGCCACGAGGTCGAGGCCCGCGTCCTGGCCGTGTCTGACCTGTACGGGGACCGTGCTCCCGACAACTGGACGTGGAGCCGATAATCCCATCACCCGCATAATGATAGTCGCCCCCCTCCCGGGGGCGTGGATTGAAATTAGGTGGTATTACGGCAAATATCTGGCCGCCCCTGCTTGGAGGGCGGCCAGATAGATACAGCAGGGAGGACGGACGAATGCCATCCGAAGAAGATATCATTGCATCATACCGACAGACACAGAGCCTCCGAGCAACTGCACGGCAGTACAACATCAGTGCGCAGTCTATCCGGCGGATATTGATCCAGGCCGGCGAGTATAGCACCCCAACAGCCAGCTATATTTCCGGCCGCCTTGACAGGGGCGAATCAATCGCCCAAATCGCCAAGGATCTTGGCCGATCCCCCAATGCAGTACAGTCATACGCCCCATACAATAGAGGGGCGTATTGTGTCGGTGAAAAAAGCGAAAACGCGCTCAAAATCAAAAAGTGCAGGGAGAAGGGGAAAACCAATTGATTTTCCCCCATCTGCTCTTGTTGGAATCCCGATATATTTGTGCCCCTCCCTATTTCTCCATGGGGAGGGGCTGCGTCTTTAATGGGCGTCGTCCTGGCCGCCGCCCAGCTTGTCCCCGGCGCCGTCCACGGTGGACTCCAGCGCGGCGATGGCCTTGCGGAGCCAGGCGGGCACGGGGGCACCGAGGGCGCCGGCGTTCTCCACGAGGGAGCCCAGCTCGGTCATGATGTACCAGACGAGCACCAGCACGGTGAGGAACACCGTATAGTCGAAGGGCAGCGTCAGGGCGGGGACATTGGCCAGGATGAGGCCGATCACTCCGTCCAGGATAGCGGCCACCAGGACGGCCACCGCTTCCCCTAGCTTGTGCCACAGGCCATCCCTGGCCACCTTGGACGACCACTCCCCAGTCCGGAGGGCGGCGGCGGTACCCGTGGCGTAGTCCAGCAGCATACAGATCACCCAGGCCACCACCAGCCAGCCGAACCAGCCCCACAGGGCGGTCAGGCAGCCCAGCACGGCCGCGATGGTGCCCTTAATCCCGTTGATGTGCTCCATATCAGTCTCTCTCCTCCCGTACATAATCCGCCGTTTTCCCGATCAGGGCCTCCACAGTATCCTTGGAGTAGTTCCCGGCTTTCCAGTAGTCGGGCTGGTCGATAATGCCGACATTGGACAGCGTGTCCACGTCGGTGTCCAACTTGGACACATCTGCCGCCTCGCCCCGGCACAGGGCCAGGAACGCCTCCCAGCCCCCGGTGGTGGCCCGGATGGTCTTTGGGCAGTCCTTCCCGTTCCAGTGGTTGTGCTGGACGACGTGCTCAATGTCAATCCCGTGCTCCTCCATGAGCAGGCGCACCAGGGCAGCCGCGTTGGCTTTGGCCGCCTCAAAGTCCCCTCCGGCGTTGACGCAGATCTCGACGCCGATGCTGGTGGTGTTGCCCGGCCCGTCCTTGCCGTCTCCGGCGTGGTAGGCCGTCTCGTAGTCGGGCAGATGCTGGACAATGGCGTGGTCGTCCACAGTGTAGTGCCAGCTCACCAGATCATCCTCCCCGGCGGCGCTGTCCAGGTAGGCGGCGTGGGCCGCGGCGTCGGCGCCCTTGGCCGCATTGCCGGTCTCATGGATGGTGATGTAGGTGTCCGGGTTGGTATCCCTGCCCGGCCGGTTCCTACGCCCGTCGGAGATGATATGCTCCTGGATGGCGATGCCGCTGTCCGTGACCCTCTGAGGGGCCTCCACGGCCTCCAGATAGGCCAGGGACACCCAGCCCTTGGCCGTCCTGCCCCAGCCGTCCCGCTCCTCCAGCACGTCCACCACGGTGCCCATGGGGTACGCCCCCACCTTGCCGTAGCCGGTGCCGGGGCCGCTGCGGATGTTGACGCCGATGGAGGGCGTCACGGTATACTTGCCCATACTCTCCTCCTTGTCCGGCGGCTCCTGGCCGCCCTGTCTTGTCCAGATACACAGATAGCCCTTGACCCGCTTACCGTTGCTGATACGCTGGCCGTCCCCAAAGTCGCAGTTAGAGGAGCTGCCCGCGTCGAGGCCCAGGGCTCGCAGGTTGGCCGCCTGGTCGTACCGGCAGCCGATGCTCACCAGCTCGTCCCGCAGCCCCTCCGGCGTCTTGGCATCGCGGGTACCGTCGCCGGAGCAGTACAGGATCACCCGCGCCCCGGCCAGCAGGACGGCGGAGCGGCCCCGGGTGCCCCCGTACTCCGGGGAGTAGCTGAGGGCCTTGCCCGGCCCTCTGGTGGGCGTCAGCAGCTCCACGCCGCTGATATAGGACGCTCTGCCTCGATCCGGGATCAGATCCATGCGGATGTCCTCGCCCGCGTCCCAGGTGAGGCCCTGGCAGTTCCATCCGGCGTCCGCCTTGACCGTGCCATCAATCTTGAGGTTGCCGACGGCCTTGCCCGTGCCCGTGTCATAAAACCAGCTATTGATAATGTACTGGCACCCGCAGGCGGCCTTGACCTGCTCCATGGACCGCCCCCCGGCCTCCACCAGGGCGGCGCGGGTGATGTCCGCCCTGGTGATGACCGCTATGTACTTACTCATGGCCCACCGGCTCCTCCTCGGGGCCGTCCACAGGGGTGTCCATGTAATCGATCATGCCCTGGTAGTCCCTGCGGCCCCACCGCTTGACCAGCTCCTTGTAGCGCACCTTCCGGGCGTGCTCGAACCCGGCCCAGAGCGCCCCGAAGGCGTCCTCGCCCATGGCGGCCTCCACGCGGTGGAGCTCCGCGAAGTCGGGCGCGAACTCGGCGGGGATGTTGCCGACCGGGTCGAGCTCCTGGCCGTGGCGGATGTTGTTGCGCAGCTTGGCCGCCTTGACGGACAGGTCGGGGCCCTCCATGGCGAACAGGGGGACGATCAGCTTGTTGATGTTTTTCATGGTTACATACTTCCTTCCTTGTTTTTTGTGTGGTATAATTCTGTCAGCCGCGGCACATATGCTGTTATCTTCCTCCGTGCAAGATAGTATACAGCAGCATATTTGCCGCGGTCCTTCCCTGCTCCGCCGCCCATCCGGGCGGCTTTCTTTATGCTTTCCCGGGGGTCGGGGCAAGCAGCCCGGCCAGCTCCTGGTATTCCTCGGGGGTGAGCCTGTCAGCGGCCAGGTAGACGTCCAGCTTGTCCTGTAGGCCGTCGGTGCGGCCCCGGTCGATGAGCAGCTTGCAAAGGTTGTATACGGTTGTCATAGTGACTCCTTTCTCAGATGGTGGCGGTAGTGGTGAGCTCCAGCATGCACAGCCGCTCCTCGTGCTCGGCCAGCATGTCCAGGGTGATGTCCTCTGCGGTGGGCGGCTGGGGCTCCGGCTCTGGCTCCGGGGGCCGCTCGGTGGGAGTAATGCCCACCAGTACCCCCTCCTCAATCTGGAGCTCACACCAG
>ERZ1106950.1574-NODE-1574-length-14062-cov-2.372671_pt1 | contig 14062 bp, 17 predicted proteins | sample MGYA00403675_ERZ1106950 | MGnify/ENA primary metagenome ERZ1106950 (study PRJEB35170, sample SAMEA104062410) | human gut metagenome | biome: human gut; feature: human-associated habitat; material: faeces | place: Denmark | collected 2012-06-13 ... | reverse complement strand
TAACAATAATATCTTTAGTGGACTATGGCAGAATGATGGCAACATTGATCACAATAATGTCGTTTCGAATCACGCGCCCTACATCCGGATCCGCAGCAGTGTCGAGCATAAGGAGCTGGTCACTGTTCAATGCACGACGAAACATCACTGGAGAATTCATGACGGATCTACACGAAACGATGGATCAAAGAATTTTGATGCGGCGATCATCAGGGAGGAAATTTGATGGCAAGTACGACTACGATTACGAAGCTTGGAAAAAACAAAGTATTGAAGGCGCGGGCAGGTATTAAAGCGTTGCCGCCGATAACGCAGATGGCATTTGGGAATGGGGCTAATGGTGCACCATCGGAAGATGACAACACACTAAAGAATGAGCTGCTGAGAAAGGATCTGAGCGGTATTGAGCAGGTGACGGAAACGAATTTCCGGTACATTTGTACCCTGACGAAAGTGGAACTGGCGGATACGACAATCAATGAACTTGCATTATGTGATGAGGAAGGGGATCTTGTGATGATTCGAACCTGCTCAGATAAAAACAAGGACGATGATGAAGAAATGACATTTGAGTTTGACGATAAGTTTTAGGAGGGGGCGGAGTCATGGCAAATTTTCCAATCGATGAGACACAGAAAGCCGTTAATCAGGAGCTGAGAAAAATTGAAACGTCGGATCCGGTACACGCAGATGTCTACAATGCTCTTCTGGAGCAGCTAATCAATAACGATGCGTTTTTGGAACGCTTGGCAAAAGAAATGATCAGGCAGTCTATGATATCGCATGTACTGGACAGTGTGAATCCCAATATGGTTCTTGGAGCAGATGTTGGGCCGAAGATTACAGAGATTACGGAAGCATTGCAGCAGTCCATTACTGTGCTCAATACCAATTTAACGACGATGTGGAATTCTGGTTTAACCTATGGTGCTAATTTTGATTTTAAAACTGGTGGATATCTCAAAGTTGGAAATCTGGTTGTTGTTGCGCTGTCTCTTAATATCAAATCTGATATAGCGGAAACATCATATGTTGATGCAGTATTCGACTTACCTCTTCCTATCGTGGAAGCAGCACTGGCAATTTGGACTTTTAACACAGCGGCAGCAAACCTAAATAAATGTAGAATTATGCCCTATAATAATGGAGGTCTAGTCTATGTATATGGTGCCCTTTCCAAAGGGGAAGAGCTACAGATCTCAGGAGCTTATATATCAGCTAAATGATCATATTACTGGTGCCCCTATAGTTGTCCACCCACTCCAGCCCCCGCCCCTACAGTGTCGGGTAAATAGATGGGAATCGCCGACTGCCATAGCTACCTGGGTAAACCAACCACTCCCGGAATCGTATGTTAGGCAAAATCCATTTTCATAGGCGGTGTCACCTGTTTTATATGGAGTGTCAACTGTATCGGCAGTCCATGTAAAGATACTAACCTTACCAACTATGCTTGTACTTGCATGAGCGATATACTGAGAGCTGAGTGGATTGAGGCATGTTCGAATATCACTATCAAAATGAATGAAATTGGTATTGAGCACATTAAGAAAGTTTGCTGATCATGGGCCCCCTGCCTTATGATAAAAGTACATAAAAAGATGAGGAAAGGGGCAACAAAATGGATGAGGTAAGATTAAAGGATGAACTGATGGCCAGACTGTCCAATGAACTGGATCGGCCTGCATTGCAGGTGATTGACGGGGCATTATCAGCGATTTTGCGGAATTATGAGGTGTCCAAACGGGAAACGGAATTAAGTACCAACGTGTTATATTTCCCAGAATTGGATATTTTCTTAGGAAAAATGCGATTCGAAAACTATTCCGCGAGTACAGTCAATCAGTACCAGCGCTTCCTAACGGACCTGTTGGTGTATGTAGGGAAGCCAGTGCAGGAAATTACCGGGGAGGACGTAGTGGAATGCCTGAACTATTATGAGCAGGTACGGCAGATCAGTACCAGCACCAAGGACCACAAGCGACGCATTGCCAGCTCTTTCTTTACGTTCTTACATGAACGGGGGTACATTACCAAAAATCCTATGGCTACTGTGGATCCAATCAAATATGTGGCGGAGGTCCGGGAAGCCCTTACCAGCCGTGAGGTTGAGAAACTGCGGATTGCTTGTGGCGCGGACATCCGGGACAATGCCGTTCTGGAGTTGTTTCTTGCAACTGGCTGTCGTGTAAGTGAGGTGGTTGGAATGCGAATTGAAGATATCGATCTTCAGGCCGGTTGTGTGAAGGTATTGGGGAAAGGTCAAAAGGAGCGAATTGTATTCTTTGGGGATAGAGCCATAGAATATCTGGAAATATATCTGGGAGATCGCAAAAGCGGTGCGGTTATAATTTCCAGCCGAGCACCACACCAGGGTGTGAAAAAGAACGCCTTGGAAAATATTATCCGGAGGATTGCGGCCCAGGCAGGACTGGACAAACGGGTGTTTCCACATCTCCTGCGACACACATTCGCAACACGGGCGTTAAACAAGGGTATGCCGCTACCAACATTATGTGATTTGATGGGGCACTCCAGCGTGGAGACTACGAGAATCTACGCCAAAAACAGTGGAGCAAAAATGAAGTACGAGTATGACATGTATGCCTCATAATTTACGCCCATAGTCCCTGAAACTGACAGGATTTTTAAGCCTGCCAGAAGGGAGGTTTGTTTGTTGTACTCAAATGTTTTTGCCCTTATAAATGATATACAACTATCGTGTATAAGTATACTTTTGTGCGCAATACCAATTTGAAGCAAAAGCTGGAGTATATCAAACGCCCTGAAGCCAGTGCTTCCTTATCATCCGCTGTAGACCAAGACAATAATGCTTTCTTATCGTTTTCTGCAAACAAAGCAATTAAACTTTTAAAATTTTGGAATGACCGGCATGTAACCATTGATCATTCCGCGGATAATGGTACTACTTGGACTGGTGGGAAAATTCTCACAAGTGCCGATTTTCGGATTGTCAGGGCATCTGGTAAGACTATGTCGGGATCTAATATTGTTACTGCCACAGTTCCAGGCTTACAAAGCGGAAAAGCATGTGTCGTGACCTGTAACACAACTACTGCGAACCATATTTTATGTGCTGCCGCTATTGCTGAAAATACGCTCGAGGTAAGATTCGCTAATAATTTTGATGGCGTGGCGACTGCTTGGATATCCGTTGCATTTATTCCTTAAATGGTCATCTATCCGCCCACTCTGTATAGCCGCCGGTTCCTTTAGAACGGAAAAATATTTTCGCATAAGATAATGATGATGTTACCTTTAGAGCCAGTTGGACTCGATCAGTAGCGTTGTTGTTGAGAAGCGTGATAATAAAAACATAATCACCTGGGGTATTGGCATTGCCTGTTAAATAATATGAAAACACGTACTCTTCAAGATCGGCATTATAATTTTCACGATATACAAAACCTAATTTCAATGACTGGTTCAATGCTATTGCCGCTTTGCTTGTCAAATTGGTATTGCGCACATCAGTATGTTAATTCATCGAAAACTCATTCTTATTCATTCTCGGCACTGTGTTCAATACCAATTTAAAACTGAAAGCATACACTCATTTCAATCATGTTGTCGAGGCGTCTCAAAGACCAAATTTGACGCTTAAAGCTCTGATGGATGCACTTCCAGATGGAAGTATACTTATAGGCAATACTGATGCCGGAGATTATAAAATAATTAATTCAGACGCAACTGCTCTTTTTGGAACAAAATATGGCACTCTTGAGGTTATAAAACAAAGCAATATTCGCTGCCTCTTTTTATGGCATGCAAGCTCCGCAGATTATCCGCCGTGCCTGGGGTATTATTATAACAACCACAGCGGTGATGAAAAACTTATAGTGCAGAAAATAGGTACTAATATTTTTCCTTCAAAACTAAAATGTAACATGCTATGGACAGGAAATGCGTCAACGGCCGGAACTACTATTACTCTAAATCAAAGCATATTGAATTTTGAACTTATTGGCATTCAATATAACATGTATGGTGCAAATGGCATTGCTTGGTTTCGTCCATCAGCTCATTCTACATATAAAATCGCTAAAACGAATTTAAATGATATGAGCGGAGATCTCTCGGTGGATATTATTGAATGTACAGTAAACCGGATTAACAACACGTCGTTACGCTTGGGCCGTGACAGCTCTGGTAATGCAACTACATGGAAGGTAACCACGAAATCAGACTCAAATACCTGGAGTACATCGGCATGTACCACTGTAGCCATAACTGCAATTTTCGGAGTGTAGCCTATAACAAATAATCATTTTGAAATTAATAATAAGCGGGCTAACGGCGTCGTAGTAATCGCAGCATTGGTAACGTTTCTGAGTTGAAGCGTAATATTTGCCCCATCAACATTGAAAAAGTAGACATAACATCCATTGTTACCACTGCCCGCTTCCCTGGCATCAAGCAGTTTATATCCGGCTGGTATCTGCGCAGATATATTGGTTGTAGAACCAGTAGTACCAGAATTTGCAGAAACCGTCACTTGGGTCAAGCTTACTGTTTTCATAATAATATCGGCGCTTGTCAGATTTTTTGACCACTCAATCGATGTGGGATTGCTGGCTGCAACAGACCCAATATAGTGTTCTGGCGGCGACAGCAACGAATTTGCATTTTGACGGCGATAATCAATTTCATATCGTCCTCCGATATTGAGGATTCGAATTATTCCGCCATTGTGGTAGTTGGGGGGCATATCTTTAATCGTCGCTCCATTGTACTGTTCGTGGTATAGGAACAGTGACTTGGCTGGCAATGCGTTAATAATGTCCAGGATACTACAACCATCTGATACGCCCATAGAAGATAATGTCAGGTACAGTTTGTAGCCGCCTAAATTGGTATAACGCCCGTAAGGCCCAAAAACAGCCCTGCATAACAATTCTATGAAATTAACACTGTGCTCAACAGTAATTTCGAGACATGAAAAATAAGCCTCCCTTCTAGCAGGCTTCAAAAATTCTAGTCTTGTGTCAGGCCTTATCCAGCTGCATACATATCGTATTCATATTTCATTTTTGCGTTTCCATTCTTGGCGTAAATCCTGGTTGTCTCTACACTGGCATGTCCCATCAAATCGCATAAAGTTGGAAGTGGCATGCCCTTATTCAATGCCCGAGTCGCAAATGTATGGCGGAGAAGGTGCGGAAAAACCCGTTTACCGATCCCCGCCGTTCTTGCAATTCTCTTTATAATGTTCTCCAAGGCATTCTTCTTCAGTCCCTGATGTGGGGCACGACTGGATAGAATCACTGCACCTTCCCTGCGATCCCCCAGGTATTGCTCAAGATATTCCAGCACGCGTTCAGAAAAGAATACAATCCTCTCCTTCTGTCCCTTCCCCAACACTTTCACGCAGCCCACAGCAAGATCTATATCTTCCACTTTCATGCCCACAACTTCTGATACACGACAACCGGTAGCCAAAAACAGTTCCAGCACCGTATTATCGCGGATATTGGCTCCGCAGGCAATTCTCATCTTCTCCATTTCCCTGGGTGTCAACGCTTCTCGGATCTCCGCCACATATTTGATCGGATCCACAGTGGCCATGGGATTCTTTTGTATGTAACCCCGTTCGTGTAAGAACGTAAAAAACGAGCTGGCAATACGTCGCTTGTGATCCTTTGTGCTGGTACTAATCTGCCGTGCCTGCTCGTAATAGTTCAGACATTCCACCACGTCCTCTCCTGTAATCTCCTGAATTGGCTTTCCTACAAACACCAACAGGTCCGTCAAGAATCGCTGGTACTGGTTGACCGTACTGGTCGAGTAGTTCTCGAATCGCATTTTCCCCAAGAAAATGTCCAATTCTGGGAAACATAATACATTGGTGCTTAATCCTGTTTCTCGCTTTGCTACCTCATAGTTCCGGAGCACCGCCGAAAGTGCCCCATCAATAACCTGCAGTGCAGGACGATCCAGTTCATTTGACAGTCTAGCCATCAATTCATCTTTTAGCCTTACTTCATCCATATAAACAGCCCCTTTCCTTATAATCATGGTAACTCTATCATAAGGCAAGGGGCCTGTTTTAAGCAAATCTCTTACTGTGCGCAATACCAATTTCGAAGTTACTCCGGGACTAATCCGCATAATGAATATAGGAATAAGGTTTGGAACTGTTAAGATAGATCAGCTGGCCAATACCACAACATCGGTTGAACTGAAATTATCCGATATTTTTGATACTATATTGTGTGCTATAAGTAGTGTAAGAACTACCATACCTGGGGATAAAAATGCCAGTGTTATGACTGATGGTACAACTGTAACAATATATTTACATAATAATACCAATAGTGTTGGTACTATGTGGATATATTATGTCATCTTTGGAGCACTCAGATAAGCCTTCAGTTAAACGTAGCAAATTTAGTGGTAGATGAAACTGTGCCATTTACGCATTTATTGGCATATGCCCCTACGCTTGTAACCGCTAGCTCCACGTAATTATTACCACTGGTGTAACATCTTACAAAAAGTCCACCTTGACTATCCGTAAAAACAGTAACTCGAGGATATTTTGTATTTGAGGTCTGTAAGATTTTATCCGTTGGATTGATAGCCTCTAAATCCATATATTTTAAAAGCTCTGCCCAATCTCCCCAGATTCCATTACTCTTATAGCGCAGAAAACACCGATTGCTACCAGAGACAACGTATAAGATCGTTCCGAAACTAATCGAGGACATATTCACATATGCCGTGCCACTTGAGGCATTACCAGATAACCCGGCTTTATACGGCGTGTGTAATGTATCGGCCCCACATTGAACGATTCTCTGGCACTGGCTGCCAACGTCAGCGACTTCCTGTAGATCAGAGGCGGGAGTACGATTATCTAAATTGGTATTGAGCACACTATAAAGATCCATCAACACCTTCCCCTGCGCCGCCGATAACGGCAGTTTATCATTGTTCGTCACGCAGTTATTCACGATCTGTCCGATCATGCATACGCCGGTATTCCAGCTTTTAAAATCATTCATGAATTTTCTAATTTTTCCCAAAAATGATTTTGAAGTTTCTCCTGCCTCCGGTATGGGGAATTGTGTGCCGGCAGGTTCCTCCAGCGCTTTGATTGTCATATTGGAAATGTCCCCGCCGGCGGAGTCGGCTTTCTTGTTCAGTTCCGCATCCAGAATATCTGCGTTATCGTTAAAATCCTGAATATCAACGGGATCGGTGCCTTCCGGCTTTTTTAAATTGTAATTTGGTGTTAACTGCATATTATACCTCCTTAAGTGTTCTTACTTCGTCCCAGATCATTGCCCCCAACTGCTTCCATGTGTATGGTTTCAATTCCTCCCAGATTGTGTATCGGTATTCAAACCGATAGGCCAGATGCGCCGGTTTGATATCTTCCAGCATGTTGATAAACGCCTGCATATTGCGGGGAATCCCTTTGATACCGATAAACTGAATTACAAATAGGTGGTTGGGGTTGTCCTCGATCACGTTCACTTCACCTCCGCTAAATGTTGCCGCGGTCTCTTCTATCATCCGTTTTGTCGTCGTCCCATGCCCACGCAGTTTTGCCATCAGAATCTCCCGGCGCTGCTCATATGTCAAAGACATATTGGTGGCCACTCCCAACATTTTCTCCCACCTTAACAGGCCCCAGGTCGCTGTCTCGATAAAACACTGATCCAGCAAGTCCCTCAGTTCATGCTGCAACAAACCGATTTCCGACCCTTCGGTCCGATAGATTTCAGCAAGCTCCAGGACCTCCGCCAAAAAGGGTGGGGCGTATCCGGCAAGGTCCACAAAATAGTTCTCCGGCTTTGCCGGTACATCCGGCGAGGCTATCTGATACCTCTGACGGCCATAACTCTCTTTGCCATACAACTGCTACACCCCCTTCAGATCATTCCAGCTGACAGCGCCTTTTTTCAAATAGCTGCTGTCATGATTGTGATTCTTTGCCGCCGCATCTGTAATACCAAACCCGGCCAAAGTGGATGGATTCGTACCGGCCGTCACATGTCCCTGTACGTTGACGGTAACGCTTTTGTAGGTCCCTGCCGCCACTCCACTGTCCGGATGGGTATAGCCTGTATTCGGCGGAACCGCCCATGTGCCGTCGCCGCGCAGAAACTGCTCCTGTTTACCGGCCGCCGGCGCGGGGACCAGCCCGCTCGTGCCGAGGCGGTTGCCCCCTTTAGATCGCTGTAGGTGGTATTATAATCCGGCCCCCAAACTGCTGTTCCATCCTCCGCCCACCGTAAAATCTGGCCCCCGGATCCGCCTGCGGGAATATGTTTCATTCCGGATTCGGTGGGATGCACATACCGATTGGCTCCCTCTGCAATCCCGGTCAGTTTATCCAGCATATCCTGCGTCAGGTTGCTCAGCACATTTTTATTGCTATGATCATGACGTTTGTTATAGGCCTCGTCATAGTTTGCCTTATCCTCTTTGCTTAAAAGTCCGTCCCCGCTCCGGGTCGCTTTCGGGATTGCGTTGGCCGAGATTGCGATCCAGCCGGTTCCATTCCAGCGATAGGTATAATCCGTGTCCCTGACATTGACGGTCCAGCCGTCCTTGGGATGCGGGTATGTATCGGAGAGGTCTGAATAAGTATTAACCGATGCTTTCCAGTCGGCTTCGGCCAGGAAATCGAAAAACTTGTTGTCAATCTCACTCCTGCTATACTTATCGTCCCAGATCGGCCTATTATCATTAATGGTATTTTGAATCGCTGTTTCAGCCTGAGCCGCTCTGAGACACTCTGCGTCAACCGCCTCGCTGTTTGCCTGCTCGGCGGCTTTCGCCCGTGTCTCCTCCGCGTTCACCGCCTCCTGGGTGCAGCGGACCGCCTCCTGCAGCCGGTTGATATCGTCCGCCTCCACCGTGTCTCCATCCGTTTCATAGCTAATGTAAACCACGGGCTCTTCCGCATATATCTTTACCACCCGCTTCCAGGGTGCCAAGCTTGGGGTGGATAAGGTGTATGTTTCAAGACGTTTCCCAGTCAGCTTCGGTCCCGTATAGACCGCAAATGCAGCCGTGTTAATATTATCATGCTGCAACTCCCCCTCGTACACGCCATCTGTGGGACGAACCGCTTCTTCGACAACATATACATTGCCGTCAACCTTATTCAGCTTCTCGTAAAAGGTGCTTACATTCATCGTGCCACCTCCAGCGTAATTGCCCCCGGTACCGCCAGCTCCTCATCATTCAGCGCCACATTTCCGGCGGCGCCGTTCAACAACAGGTCAAAGTAATCCTCCACGCCATCGATCCCCAACAGCAGATTTCCGATTTTAGCCAGGCTCACATAGGACAGATCCAGCGCCTCCTTGCGCAAATACCCTGCCATTGCTTCCTGAAATGCACTTTCGACAGATCCCAGATTCATCCCTGTCCGCAGCTTGACTCCGGCGGATACATTGATGGCCTTTTCGGCTACCGACGTCACTGTGACGTCCGCGCCCACAGGGCGGAGTTCCTCGATGTGCTTCTGTACATCCCGCACCAATCCGTCTCCGGCGGCCGACATACCCGCGTCTGAGATCACTACCTTTACAGTCCCGGGTCCATTGGCCAACGGGAATACCCGTGCCGCTCCAACTCCGTCGCATTCCATGGCCCAGTTATAATAATCATACCGGTTGCCGCTGGTGGAAGGCTTCTGCACCTTTGTCAGGTATCGGTCCAATAAAGACTCTGTCGACTCCTCATCGCTCCCACTGTCGCTTATCTCCGTAAGCTCCGCTTTTGTAAGCCCCGGAATATAATCAACCGGCACCATCGCTCCCAGCTCTCTGTTTTCCAACGCGCCCGCAGTCTCACATTCCATCCGGTATGTCCGATCCCCTATGCGCTCAACGGCGACATAGTTCAGGGTTCCCAGCGAAAAACGCGCTCCCAGTTCGATCTCCATATTAAATTCCCCTTTTAACACAGCCTTTGCAGCCGGATGCGGGGTGATATTCCATTCCGAGCAGCGCCTGATCAGATATTCCCGAACCGCCGTCTCCGCAAACATCTGGTCTAACGTCCACCCAAGTTCAATGTATGCATTCTGCAATTCCACCGCGGCCGGCGCAAGCGCCGTATAAACGGGAGAGCTCTGCCTGGTATCCAATTCCGGGCTGTTTTCTTTGACGTTTCGGAGCATTCGCTCAAGAATTATTTCATACGTGGTGTCTTCATACATTACACATCAACCTCCTTGGATGCCTCTACGTCCCCATACTGCGTGTGCGCGGTAAACGTAACACTGAGCTTATGCCCTACTATGTTGAACGAAAACGCATCAACGCTCTGTATCCTGTCATCCTGCAGCAATGCTTCCCGAATGCGTTTTTTAATTTTTGACTTGGCTAACTTCATGGGTTTTCCCAGCAGACTGGTCAACTCCACACCGTAGTTCCAGTTATAAATCAGCCAGTCAAACCGTTCGGTATTGAGAATGCAGTATATCGCCTGCTGCACCGCCTCCCTTCCGTCCACACAGCCCTGCAGTCTTCCGTCTTTTAAACAGTAGGTCCGGGACGGCTGCTTGCGGATGACAAATTCCCGTCTCAAAATATTGCCTGTTTTCGGCAGCATGTTCGCCTCGCCTCCTTTCTACCAGCGTTCCAGCACCAGATATTGCTGGCCGCCCTTTTTTTGCAATAACAACACGCGTTCCCCCGGCTTCAAACCATTTTTAACCGTTACGTCCACCTCTCCCAGCTGCGGGATTACCATCGTTTCCGTGTGGTCGGTCAAACGCCTGGGCACCAGTACCTGGCTGCCCTTTACGGTCGTTTTCTGATCAATCTGTACCGCTGCTGGAGAAACGCTTACCACTGTGCCGGGAATGAAATCACAGGGGTCCCCTGCCTCCACGGCCTGCAGCATAATCCGTTTCATATTTTCAATCCATTGGGCGTCAGGCATTAATACCAGCTCCTTTCAACGTCAAATCCATGGTGTGAATTCCCTGATCGATTGTATGAGTTACCGCTTCGATCAACAGATAGTTTTGCAGCTGCATTTCCCGAACATCCAGAAATACCGGCAGCAGACATCCTGCCCGCACCCGGACGTCTCCAAAGGCATTTTTAACAGACAGGCTCCTGGTCGGCTGATTGTACAGCGCCAGGTAACGCTCCGCCACCTCCTGGCCGCTCACACCTGTGTCAACGCTTTCATTTAGCTGCAAAATCCCCCATTTGTTGATGTTTTCCGTATGCTTTGTCATGTAAACATCCCGTTTCTTTGTCTGCTCGTTGTCCTGGTAGAGTTTAATCTGATTGTACGTGTTCTGGTCGATGCTGATCTTAAAATCGTAATCCTGGGCGGTTTGGTTGTCGATGGTAATCCCCAGCTTCATATTTTCAATATTCTTCAACGCCAGCTTTCCCACATCGTCGTAAAATACAAACAGATTTCCGGTATAAATCATCGTCAGGTCCAACGCATCCAGAATGATATCAAACAGACCTTTATCCTTCATATTTCTGGACTCGATCACATACCCGGTGTCCTCAAGTTCCCCTACATTCAACTGAAAATCGCCTGCAATCATACGGATCACCTCGGTAGCGGTCTTGGCTTCATAATTATAGCTGTCTTTATTTTTGAGGTAGCGGAGCTGATCGTAAGCCGTCACCTGCATCTGACCGCCGCTGCTCCAGTTCCGCTCAAAAATAAAGCCAAAAAATACCGGCTGGCCGCCCACGTCCACCCGGATTGCATTTCCCTCTTCAATTTTCAGGCGGCTGTCCGGTAGCAGGGTGAAGGAGCATTTTCCCGCCTCGCCCTTGCGCTTTGTCTCCCAGGTAACGCTGTCCAGCGCCACCGGCTCATAGACTGTCTGACCGTTCTGGATATATAAATGTACATCCACTGTTTTCACCTGCCTTTATGACGGAATGGTAAGAACCTGACCAGGACGAATCAGGTTGGGATTGCTGATCTTGTCCCGGTTCAAATCATATAGTTCCTGCCAGCGGTTGCCATTCCCTAATAACTGTTTGGCGATTTTCCAGAGACTGTCCCCGCTTACGACCATATAGCTTCCGGCGTTTTCCGGCTCGCCCTTGCGCTCTGTCCCCGACTCCTCAGACGCCTGAACCGTCTCGGCCTCATCCTCAATGAGGACAAAGTTCATGATTTTCGTGCCGTAGTTCCGGTATTCCTTTAGGGAAATGGAGACGGTCAGATCAAACCCTTCCTTCACGTCGTCTGATACCTTATAATCCTCCAGAGTCACATCCAGATTGGTGTCAAAGGAGCTGAACCGCCCGGGGCCGTCCCGGATCACGATAAATTCGAAGGGCGTTTTGCTCTCTTTTAAGTTCTGTAGGTGATCCAGAAAATCCTCCGCGTTATCCACACTGCCGTCCCAGACCGCCGCCGGGTAATCCATCTGCGGAAATACCACGTCCAGCGATATCTCCGCCAGCCCGGCCGGCCGGACCAGATTGATCTCCTCCCCGTTGATTAAATTAGCCGTTTTATTCTGCCCCGGATAACTGATGGGAATCTTCTCGGGCGGTATGGGAAGCCGAATGTCGTCAAGATATACTTCGTAAGCCATTAAATATGCCCTCCTTCCGCCGCGGCCGCCAGAAATTCACCGGTAAACGTGGACAGGAAGCTGCCCATATCTTCGAAATCGGCCTTTTTGGTGAGCTTGTTGTTATTGCTCACATTCACCTTCAAATCTGCCAGGGTAAAGCGGTTGATGATCTCCTGCTCGGCGGCGTCGCGCATGTATTTTAGGTCCTCATCCATGATATTCATGGAATCGGCCATGGCGGCGGTGTTGGCGGCGGTGTCTCCGGTATTACTTATAACCTCTTCCCCAGAAGCTGCCGCAGGGGTATAGCCATTCTCCGTTCCTGGAACATAGGTGTTCTCTTCTGCCGCCTTTGCCGCATTCTTCTTGCTTTCCGCTTCCAGCTTTGCCGCTGCAATATCATCCTGGCGTTTCTGCTGTTCATCTTGGAATGCCTGATACTGCTCAGCCATTTGCTGTTTTCTGGCCTGCTTATCGATTGCATTTTGTTCTTTCAGCGCAGCTAAATCAGCTGCCCGCTGTTTTTGATTCGCCTCTTCCTCAACCGCCGCGTTGCCTGCGAACTCGACATGAGCGATTGTATCAATCGATGTGCCTGCAACACTGTTGACCGCTTCGATAAGGGTATTGACATTATCAATGGCGCTATTTATAAAATCTTGCAGGAGTCTGAGGCCCATAACCTTCAAATTTCCAATCGAGTTTAGGACATTTACTTTGAATAGCTCGAATCCATATATCATACCGTCAATTCCATTCTGTATACCATTCCACGCCATAGTAAGGTTAAGCTTGAGCAGTCCAACCCGGGTAAGGATCGAATCTACACATGTCAGCCAGGCCACTTTCAAACCACCGATATGATTTACCCAGATCGCTATCGCCGCTACTGCCGCTATAATCGCCACCACAATCCATGTCAACGGACAAGCTAACAGCGCTGCGTTGAAACCGATCTGTGAAGTTGTCATCCCGGTCGTCGCAGCCATTTCCGATGTAACCGCCGCTCCGTGGGCTACAGAAGCGATCGCCCCCAGCGTCTTCAGTCCATTGCTTATTGCCTGCACGGCAGTTGAAACCAAAACTGCCCCTTTATAGGCGAGAATCGCCGATGTAGCCCCTAGAATCACCGGTTCCAGCCAAGCCCAATTATCTTGCGCCCACAAAACGGCCTGTCCCATCATGTCCAACGCCTGTACCGCCCCACCGGCCAGCATCTGAATTCCATTTGTAACGTTTGCAGAGAGTGCGTTAAACCCATCAGTCTGCGTCATTGCACTGATCTGTTGAAGCGCAGGTTGAAATGCCATCAAGGCCTGGTTGCGGATATGATCCGTCACCTGACCAAATGTCATCGGCATCTGTCCAAATTTCTCATTTGTCTCATCGGAGGCCGCAAACATCGCATTCTTAATAACCTCGGCTGAAATAGCGCCATCCGCTGCCATCTGTTTGACCTGCTCAATCGGAATCCCCATATAATCCGCAATGTTCTGGACAATCGGC
>ERZ1106950.1570-NODE-1570-length-14093-cov-3.318706_pt1 | contig 14093 bp, 21 predicted proteins | sample MGYA00403675_ERZ1106950 | MGnify/ENA primary metagenome ERZ1106950 (study PRJEB35170, sample SAMEA104062410) | human gut metagenome | biome: human gut; feature: human-associated habitat; material: faeces | place: Denmark | collected 2012-06-13 ... | reverse complement strand
TTGAAGAAGTCGATATGAGCACCGCATATTTTCCGAAATATATTTTTAAATACGTTAGTTCCGGAGGTAATGCTTCTACAGAATGCGATGTTATCATGGATATTGATAATTTAAATAGATTTATTTTGTTTTTGTCTGAAAAAATCAAATTTAATAAAAGCATCGCTGGTCAGCGCGCCCTTATGACCAGCAAGCTTCGTCAGCGCATCAAGGAACGTGATGGATTTACCTGCAAGCAATGCGGCGCATCCGTTCAAAAAGAACCAAATCTCCTACTAGAAATTGACCACATAATTCCAGTTTCAAAGGGCGGATTGACCACTGAGGATAATTTACAGACACTTTGCTGGCGTTGCAACCGCAAAAAAGGCAATAAAATTGATTAAAAAGAATAATAAAAGAAAACCGCCCGGTGACACCAACACCGAACGGCTATACGCGCCCTCTACACGCAGCAGAGATAGGACGACTTAATCGCAACATTTCCGGAGATGCTACGACATTCCAGCACAAATATTGTATCATCTTCGGTGACAGGTAGCAAGAGACTATCTGTTATTTTTATACGAAAAAAGGAGGATGATATTATGGCAACCGCAAAATATACGAAAGGAAAAGACGGATATTTCTCAACTAAAGTGTGGGATGGCACCTATGCGAACGGGAAGAAGCACAGGGTGAACCTTAGGACGAAAAAGAGCAGCAGGGCTCTGGAGAACATGGTAAAGGAATTCGAGCAGGAAGTTGAGCAGCGGAAGTACATAAAACAGTCTGACATCACATTCCTGCAATATGCGCGTACCTGGAAATCTGTATATAAGGATCAGCGTCAGAATGGCACGAAAGCCATGTATGAGAACATCATAGAAAAGCACTATATCATTCTTGGCGATATAAGGCTGCAGGATATTGACCGTATCCACCTGCAAATGCTGATTAATCATGCGGACGGAAAGAAGCGCACCCAGCAGCAGATCATACTTACCTTCAAGCAGGTGCTGAAATCAGCCGTAGCGGACCATCTCTTCCCGGCGAACGTTATGGAGGATATCTTCCGGAATATCGAGCCGGTCAAATACGCTCCGGCAGAAAAGCGTCCGCTGACGGATTACGAGCGTGAAGCCGTTTTTAAGGCAGATTTTAAGGAGCAGGATAGAATCTTCGTCTACCTCCTCTATGGGTGCGGATTAAGGCGAGGAGAGGCCTTGGCGCTCACGATATTCGATTTCAATTTTGACCGAAAAGAAGTGGCGATCAATAAGTCGCATGAATTCGTGAAAGATAAGCCAAAGCAAAAAAGCCCGAAGTCCGCAAACGGATTTCGGACAATCCCGATACCGGGCAAGGTCCTTCCGGCACTAGAGTCCTACGTCACCGGACTAAAGCATAAGGATAAGACCTATCTATTCACCATGCGTAATGGACGGCCGCTCACAAAGAGCAGTTATGACAAGATGTGGGCGCGGATCAGGAACCGTATGCAGGAGGCATCCGATCAAGAGATCAGCGGATTGACTGCGCACGTGTTTCGTCATAACTATTGCACGAATCTCTGCTACCAGATTCCGACTGTCAGCATCAAAAAAATTGCGCAACTGCTCGGCGATACCGAAAAAATGGTCCTGGAAGTATACAATCATATTATTCTGGAGAAGGAAGACGCTGCCGCCGCTATTGCCGCCGCCATGAATGACTAAAAAGTGAGACAAAAATGAGACATTGAGACACGGATGAGACATTTTGAAGCGTTAAAATCTGCCAGAATCGGTTACTTTAGAATTTGCAAAAAAATAGCGCAACCCCTTGAAAATACAGGGATTACGCCACTCTCATTCCATGAGCGTGCGGGGATTCGAACCCCGGACAACTTGATTAAAAGTCAAGGCGTTTAAGCGCATGAGAAGCGCATTATTACTGATACTCTGAGATATTCATGAGACACATTTGAGACATTATGATTCTCAGCGCTTATCCGTCAGTCGGTTTCTTTCTTCCACGCCTCTTTGCATCCGCCCTTCTCTGCCACTCCCTCCTTCTTATCCTATCGCATTCGGAAGAGCATACCTTCAAGGCCGTTCCGCACGGGTCGAATTCCCGGCCGCATATGGAGCATTTCCTCTTCTTGACCTTGCGCCTATCATAGCGAATCGGATTGTATGTGTCGGCATTCTTCTTATACCATTCAAGCCCCTGGTTTCTGTCAATCTCCATGATGGCAATTTTCGAACACTCTTCACAATATCTCTGCGTTCCGGAGCACACGATGTATTCCTTTCCGCAACGCTGGCATATATCTGTACCTCCCAACTTCCTCGCATATCCGTATGTATTATATTTCTTTCTTCTCTCTCGCTCTCTTATTAAGCGGCATTCCGGGCAGTACCATGCCCGCGGGCCGCCCGAAAATGCCTTGCCACACTCCCGGCATATACGAGTTCTCATGTTATCCATGCCTTAATCCCTCTATAAGAATCTATTGTTAATGATATCTTCCTCATCCCTTGCCTGATTCATTTCCTCGATCTGCCGATCTACTGCTATCTTCAGCAGAGAACCATCTTTTTCCTTGTCCTCTTTCACGCATCTTTCAAGAAGATACAATACATAATCCGGGCATTTCCTTCTGCCCGCCTCCCAGTCCTCAAGCGTTCGGACTGGAATCTTATATATCCTTGAGAATGCCGCACGTGATAATCCAAGAAGTTCCCTCATCTCCCACACTGTCATAACCGTCATATTAGCGAATCCTCCTTACGACTTCTGCTCCGTTCATTACGATTTCGCCCTCATCCTCTCCCCATTCCCATCCCCAGGAACTCTCTATTTCTACAAGATAGAGGCGTGAGCCGTCATAGCAATCTTTTTCAACCCATTTATTATATTTATCCAGTTCACCGAAATCCGCTTCTTCGATTCCGTCAAGATAGTCAAGAAAATCACTCTCGTCAGATACATAGATTGCACATGTCCCATCTAATTCTTCTCCGGTATCTACTCCGTCATCCCAACGATTACTCTTTGGAAGTTCCTCACCAATCTCAAATTCTCTATCGTCCCATCTCAATCCATATATCTTGCTCATTGTTCTTCCTCCTTGCGATTTCTTATCTTGTGTATATAATACCACGCATTGCGTGGTATGTCAATACTTTTTGCATGTATTGCCTGGATTTTTTGTGTGTTCCAATTCCCGGAAATATCCGCACACATAGAAAGAGAACCGCAAAAGCGGCTCCCTAACTTTTTTCAGAAATATACCGAGATAATAATTCAATCTCTTCATCTTTTATGACGCCTTGGAAATATTCTAAAATAAAGTTTATTCCACCAATGCCGTCACTTTTATCTTCATTATTTTTCCAGTTTTCGTATAGTTCTAATATTTTTTGTTCTATTTTGTGGGAAGTTACATAATTCCGCGCTTTGAGCGTTTCCGTCTTAAGAATTTCTCCAATTTCTTTAAACGGCTCTTCTCTTCCCGTTAATTTATAGACACTATTGATTTTCTCAATAACATCCGAAACAAAAAGAGGATTTTTGGTATATGCATCCAACTCTACATAGGATGCATCAAGGATATTTCTATATTTGAGATATTTTTCTATTTTGTTCTTATTTCTATCATAGATTTTATCAATGATTTTTGCTATTTCTTTTTTCCCCTCCTCTGTTATTTTTGCTATGGTATCAAATTTAACAGTTTTATCTTGTTCTTGGAATACAAGAACACTTATTGGACTCGAAATATGAAGCCGCTCCTGTAATTCTTTTCCTTTTAAATCCCCGTCCTTGCAGTAATCAAAATTGTTAATTGTTACTGCCTGATATGCAGAAGCATATTGAATTAAATGAGGTGGCAATGTTCCAATTACAAATTTATCCTCAATGTCTTCCGGGTTAATGTTTCCCGTAAAAACTGTAGCATTGGGATACATAACCTTGAGGATTTCAATTGTCCCATTGTGTCTAGATACAATGATTTCCTCAATGTCTTCCTCCTTATCTTCCCACTGCACAATCAACTTATTAACATCTAAATCGGCGTTAAATAAATCCTCAGAGGTATTAAATACCATTCCTCTCGGAAGTACAGGCGCATAATATTTCATGATCCCCATTTCTGCCATTATCGCCGGAGATAACGAAGATACTATTTCTTTTCTTCCGTATCTGTCGGAGTTCTCGGCATAATCTTTTAATGCCTGAAATCCGTATGCTTTTATACTACAATTACTCAATATCTCATTTAACTTTTTCATATTCATACCTCTTTTCAATTTTTTTATTATGTGCTATTATCTTGTTGTAGGGGAGCGGTGGCAAGCCCGCCCTCCTTTGCTAACTCTCTATATCTTTTTGTGTATCTTCTCGGAGTTCTTTTAACTCCTTCTTAGCCGTCTCTATATCCCCTCTCTCCAGCAATTCATTTAATTTGTCCAAGTCTCTTTTTAGCCTTCTTAAATATGCCACAAATTCTTTCATATCTTCCATGATAACTCCTTTCCGATATTGTTAAGTGTTGCTTGCCTCTCTTAACTATCTTTATTATATACTATAGTGCACTATATGTCAATAGCATTAGCGCACTAATTTGAAATTCTCTCAATTTTTTCATTGATCGCATCCAAATAGAATTGTCTCATGCTTGGATATCCGGCTTTTTTTGCAGCCTTTTCGTATCGCTCGAATTCTTCTGGCTTTACGCGAAACCTTATCTCCTTTAATTTATCCAGGTAGTTCATTGTATACTCTTTCTGCTTTTCATTGTAGGCCATTTTCCCACCTTCCTTTCTTTCTTTATAAAGTATAACATACAACACATTAGTGCACTATATGCATAATGCACTAAATTAGTGCGCTAATTTTAGTAGACTTGTCAGTTGAAATATAGCGCTCTATAGTTTATAATGTAATTACAAGGAAAGGAAAAGGAAGCGAGAGAAATGAAAGAAAGCCTTATTGAAACACTGAAATCAAATCTGGAAGACATGGCCTACTCAAACACCAGCATCAACCTTGGCATCGATCGCCAGGTATCCGCAAAGGTATGGGAAAAGGCGGAAATAAGAGGACCTATTTAGCAATCAACTGCTATACGGCAAGCGGACGTTTTAAAGGATCCTACAAATGCGGATATGTCGATATGACAACTAACGAGTATGTATGTGGCAGATACGATGATGTTGACGCTATGAGCAAAGAGTATGTAGGCAGGTAATATCAACTTCCCGCCCCGGAGGCCACGAGGGCAGAAGCAAAAAAATAGGATTTTTCCTAATTCTTGTTGACTTTATCAAGGATTTAAGTTATTTTAATAATAGATGGTCACCCTGACTAGGTTCAGGGTGTGGATTGCAATAAAATTATTTATTTTAATCTGCCACGACAAGTGGCTGTGCCCTTAAGGGCATGCCTATCCTGCTTATGCGGGGTAGGCCTTTTTTAATTTGAGCGAAAAATAATAGGCCCCGGAGTTCTTACGCCCCGGGGCCTTAGTGATATTATTAATTGATTGCAGTAAGGAATGATTTTCTTCCGGCAACCCCATCCTGCGCCAGAGACTTATCCCCCTGGAACATTCTTGTAGCCGCTGCGCATCCGCTTCCGAATTCTCCCGGATGCTCCACGCCATTAGGATCATATCCGTTAAGCAGCAAGAGTATCTCCCATGCAGTAACCATGTACTGAGTCTCGCCCTCGCACACATAATGCTGCGCAAATGCCGCATCTGTCTTTTTCCCCCAAATGCCGTCTTCTTTCAATCCAGCATTGTAGTCCATATTCATGGCATGCTGTACGCAGCGTATCGCCGCCTTCTTGGTCTCAGGTCCGCGGATTCCATCCACGCCAATCTTAACGCCTGTGAAATTGATTGCATGTTGCTGTCCCTGCCTGATAAGGTCCTTTCTGTGGATTCCATAGTCTCCATTGCTTCCGGATTCCACAACAACCGGAGATGGCATAATGATAGTGGCGCTTCCCCAATTTGGGCGCCCATAGCCCATGATTAGATTGCTCCACTTGTTGATTGTGCGGTCACATACCATGTCATTTCTGTTTCCCTCGCGGACGGTGAGGGTATTCCCACTAACCTTAATGATCGCTCCAACATGATCTGACACTCCGTCTCCGCCCCAGTCGTAATAGATGATATCTCCTACAGCCGGAGCGTAGTTTCCTGCATATCGGCCTGTCCATAATCCCCTTGCCTTGAACCAGTTGATTCCATACGGGCAGTAGGCTGTGTTAGGCACTCTCCCCTGGTTTCCTGATTGGTACCCCGCCGCGGATATGGTGGCGTGGCACCACGGATCCTGATGGGACATCTTATAAGATTCCACTCTCTGCGAATTGTAGATATCAATAATGATATCATCCTGACCTCTTGCCTCGCTGTATCCGAACCATGAATCTAATACATTTCTATATTCTGTCCAACCCATATCATATTCTCCTTCCTTGCGACGTCGCACAACTAATCTGCAAATACCCAATCCTCTGCCAGCATATCTGCCTGGCTTGCAAGCCATCCCATCTGTACACCGGATGTACCGACAAAGGCTACTGCCATATTACCAATGGCTTCATGTGCACAATTCACAACCTCCCCAGATGCAGCCTTGTATGAGATTCCGGTAGCAAGTTGAATGTACTGACTCTTTCCGTTCCATCCTTTTCGCTTCACTCTCAAGCCACGTTTCATGTACTTGATTGCTTCTCCGAAAGAGAATGTGGCAACACCACCAAGTACCGGGCAATTCTTTTCGTTTGCAATCTCCCATTCGTCAGATGCCACATTGAGAAGAGTGTACTCAATTCTCTGTGTTTCTCTGATATCAAGTAATTCTCCATTATCACTGTCCTGTGGTCTACATTGAATCATTACCGTTTCCTTGTCCGAATCCCAATACCAATAGCCACCCCAAGATGGCAGTTTTACTTTCTCTCCGTTTTTCATTGCCTTTAATGCCTGTTCAAATTTCATAATCGTTCTTTTCCTTCCTGTGCGACGTCGCACTAAAAAGAGGACGTTGTTACACGTCCTCTGAATCCTGATTTTTGATTTCAATTTCCCAGAAGCCGCCGTCCTTCGTCCAGATCTGGACTCTGTCTCCGTCCCTTTTGACGTGATCTACCTGCGGACTGCGGCATACCTGTATGTACTCCTGCACGGACAGGATATTGCCTCTTGACCGCACAAGATCGTCTATCTCCCAGGTGTACATTATTCATTCTTCCCAATCTGCTTAACGATCTGATTCGCATATGTGCTCAAGCCCGCCACCAGGATGCCCTGTACGATCGCTGTAAATAGCGCCAGCGCGATGTCCTGGCCAGTGGCAAATGTAGCCGTAGCCATTACCCAGATTCCGCATACGAATATCCCAACAATGCCAAGGACTAGCGGGATATACTTGTCCTTGATAAATGCTGCCTGTTTCAGCCACAGCCCAAGGAAATATAGCGCGATTGCTACAACAATAAGTTCCGGTTTTATATAATTCATAATCTGTTCCATCTCTTAATCTTCCCTTTCTATCAATTCGTCAAGCCGATGGTGTGCTGATTTTGCAGACTGCTCTACGACTGCCATCCTCTCGACAAGGTTGTTATGTTTCTTCACTTTTTCTTCCAACTGCTCAATCCTGTAGTTAGTCAGCCTGTTCGCTGTCATGATTCCGGCCAGGCTGCCTACTAACGTTCCAACAAGAGAGCAGATGGCTACAACAATCTCTGGCTCCATCCTGTTACCCCCTACTCTGCAAGTTCTGGAACTTCTAGATCCACAAGTATCTCTTTTACCTGTTCCCGAATTTTCTCCGGTACCTGGTCGATCGACTTTTTCCCCTTTACGATCAAAGTTGCATAAATCACTGCCATAGTTTCCACCTCCTTCCGAAACACGATTTTAGTTATTGATGAGAGCAGCCATTTAATCACTGCTCTCATCTTCTGTCTCTGCTGCCAAGATCTGTCGTACCTCTTCCCGTAATGCTTCCGGTACATCTTCTACAGTTTTCTTTTCTTTTGTAATTAGATCTGCGTATACTCGTGCAAAATAAGACATCCTTATACCCCCGTTCCTTCGTAGAGTTCGCAGACCGCCAGTTGTAAATCAGTGATCTGCCGACCATTATTTTTCGCATTCTCTATCAATTCATCTGTCTTTTCTTCGGTCTCTGCAAGACGTTCTTCCACAGATTTCCCAACCTGGTTGACAACCACTCCGTAGATCTTTCCGGTGTACTCTTCGGTTCGGTAAAATTCCGTATATTCTGCGTATTCTGCAAGCGTCTCTCCCCTCTCTGTTACCTTCATGTATCCAGTCTTAAGAGGATCTGTAAAGAGCGTACGTAACTGTTCCGGTTGCGTACCCGCTACCAGGACTTGCAGCCTACCACCGGACTCTACAACCTTTTGGACCTGGAGGGATGTCCCATCCTTAAAATTTAACTGCATAGTTTTTCCTTTCTGCCGGTAATACCACCGGCGGAGCACAAAAATAAGAGCCGACATGGCTCTTGGTTTACGAGTTACATATTTTTTATTGGTCAACTAAATAGAAATTTGGAAGCCACTAAAAATAATCTGTCGTGCTTGCAAGTGCTTGAGTGTGGCTCAAAAATAATTACAACCCCGGACGGGTTATATGTACTTAAGGGTGACCTACCCGAGGGCCGTAATTATGTAGCCCATGTGATTAACGGTGATTATAATGCCAATTCCGCAAAAATCGAAAAAGTAATAATCCAAGACAACAACGTCGTTGTACAGTTTGTGGGTGCGGTCAACAATCCTTTCCGGCTAAATTATGTAATATTTTCAGTCCCCTAATTAATCTATAGTTTAAGATAATGGATACAATAGTTGACTCGTATCGTGGACGATGTCGCGGGATAAAAATACTGAAAATATGCATTATTACTTCCCCACCATTCTGGGGCATAGAAATGAATAGCAGCGGCGTTTCCATCCCCGTTATTGGTAGTGATGACACATTTTGCTGCTTCAAAATTGCTGATAGATGGATCATAGAATTTTAACTTAGACAGCAAGTCCGAAGCCAAAAACAATTGTCTATAATCCGCATTTGCGCCTTGCAATACGCTAGTCCCCATAATCATGATGTAGTGTGGTGTGCATATTCCCGCTTCGCTGCTGTTTCGGCGCTTAAATACAAAATTTCTATTTAGTTCATCAACCTCTTTTTGTAATTGTTCATTTGTTTTCCTGACGGCGAATAACTGGTCAACCGCAACAATGCTTATTCCCTCAAGCCTTACTCGATGTAGCGGGAACTCCCTGATCGTTTCCCCCTCATATAGATTTCCAGTTTCTATTTCCGGATCTTTGGCCGCACCTGTTACTGCAACTCCTTTTTTTACCTCCAGAGAAAATTCGTCTACACCGCCAAACCCCGTCGTAGAAAATCTTGCAACAATTAAGTCATTCCTGTTTTTCCCGCTTTCGCCATTATCTATTGTCATTTCTTCATAATCGCCATACTTGATTCTTGCTATGTGCCCACCTACTGACAGCACACCGTTCCCTATTCTGACATTGTTATTGCTAAGTACAGTAGCCTTAAGCATTTCTCCAATATCATATACCCCATCTCCACCACTGATCGATTCATAGATTGCCGCATCATCTTCCGCATATATATGCGGAAGAGCCTCCACAGGTGTATTTACTGTGATTGGATATAATGCCATGTTAATCATCTCCTTTTATTTCATAATTTATTATTGCGCGTCTTTTAGATATTTTAAGTATTTTTCGCACGATTGGCTTATTGAGTTTTACTCCTGTAACACGCTCTCGTCCGCCTACAATATCCCCCAACTCCAAATCAGCATTTGATATTGACAGATTTATTTTCTTGTAGTTCTGCAATTCTTTGAGTTGCTTCGTTCCATATTCCAACAGGCTATCAGCGTCCGCTGACGTATATTCGTATAATGCAGTTCTTTCTGATAATCCTGTATAGTACTTGGAATCCCCAATACTACCATCCTCCTGAACGTATAGATGTAATATAAGTCTTTCATCATTCTGTCCTTTTCCTGCACATACCAGATGATTTATTCCGTTACGGCAATCCCTTATATCAAAATGGAGACGATCATCTTGGCTATATTCTAACTCAGAAGACCAATCCGTTATAGGTGCGGCACGTATATGCACCGTACCAGGTTCTAATCCTTCTCCTTGAACATAACTTATTTTAAGACGTTGATTATAAGCCTCTAAAAGTTTCATTATTGCATCATACAGCAGTACGTACCTATCAACTTTCCAGTTTTCAACTATAATTCCGCTGTCGATATAATCGACAACAAAAAGTCCCTCATAATAATCTCCTAGCAGTTGTCGTAAAAGACTATTCAACTCACCATTTAATACAAGATGATCTTTTCCAGACGGAGGCTCTATCACCTTTTTTCTCAACATTCCTCTCCATGCATCACCTCTAAATACTATTTCATTCGTTTTCGTGATTACTTCAAGATCTTCTAAAATTCCTCCATACTCTGTTCCCGGAATATAGATAATATTTCCATACCAAAACTTTTCCTTCTTCCAGACGTTTAGATCAAGTCTAAGTTCAAAGTCATATGTACTGCCTATATCCAAATCAAACTTTATATTCTCCCTGACAAACCCCATTTCCCTTCCATTTGGATCAGCAACTATCAATTCTGGGTTAAAAATTTCCCCCATTTTGGTTCGCTCCTCTCTGCGTATAAAACCAAATCAAATTTAAACTTTCCTGACCAGTTAATCTTTTTCCTTCCAGGATCAATACGTTTAAAAACATCATATTCCTTAGACCTATTGTTAAAAGCATTAACAACATCTCCATTTGACTTTCGTTTTATGATTGTTCCATTACGGCTGTCTATCTCAATATATTCTCCGCTATCTAAAACAATATAGACAAGATATTGATTGTTTCCAATTGTTACAAGAGGATTTACAACTGGGCCGTAAATCCTCATCAAAAAATTCATTTCATAAAAATGATCTATTACTACTTCTTTATTTGTGAGTCCATTTGCGTATCTGTACGCATACCTACCTACATATACCTTATTATCTGTAGATATTGCTTCTGACATTTCAAATTCATATACCGTTTCTTCTACCCAATTAGGATAATCTGTTGCAAATATGATATCTATATCCATCTGCTCTATTCCATATTCCCACTCGGTCTTAGAAGACGAAATGATATAGCACTCCATGTACTGATTCCCTATATACAGCCGACCTGGATTCATATTGAGAATATCTAATTCTGTAACCTCATAAAATTTGTTTATTGCATCTATATACTCCTGCTCTGTTCCTGCCGATATAGTAAGGGTTGCCGATTTCTTTACTATTTCCTTCGAAAAGTCTGTTATATATCCGCTTTCTGTATATGGCTCCCAAGAATAATCAAATAGTTCTGCCGTCTGAAGACGGTAAGGCTCTCTAACCAAACTAATTGCATTGCCAAGATTGTTTTTGTAATAAATGTCAAAATACATTCTGTTATTCTACCTCCCTTACCAGTCTTGCAAATTCTCTTTGATTTACTTCGATTCCAATTGCACCGAGTTTCTCAATCACTTTTTCCGCAAATGCAGAAGCCAATCGGTCATAATCTGTATCTGGAACTATATCGCCTGGAATCCTGTTTTGCGCCGATGCGTACCTTGCGCTTATTCTATCTATATTGATGTCAAATGCGCTTTGAGCCGACCTTGCAACATTTTTAGGATTTATACTGAGGATATCCGTTAAGCCATTTACGGCTTCTATAACTCCGTCCGCATTTCTTTTGATACCAGTCTCAAGCCCTTTATCATACCATTTTCCGACTTCATGCATTACTTTAGACGGAGAATGAATATCTAGATTGGCCTTTGCCGCTGTAACTGCCTGTTGCGCTATTTCTGCGGCTGCCGATCTTACTCCTGCCGCGCCAGACCTTATGCCTGCCGCAAGACCATTAGAGAATTGCACCCCTGCATCATGACCAGCCTGAGATAATTGCGCCACTCCGTTTCTAGCGGATGATATTAAGACGTCTGCTGCACTCCTAACCAATCCGCTTTGGGATTGAAGACCATTTGCCAAAGACTGTCCTGTCTGCTTTCCTGCTGTAAGCATGTTGTTTGGCAAATTCGCAGATGTAACAGTCTTAGTTACACCTTGTGCCACAACGGATGCAGATTTATTTACGGATCCAGAAGTAGATGATAATGCTCCTGCTAACTGCGTTCCTGCACCCTTCCCTATGGTCTGATATGCCGCTCCTATATTTGCACGCTGTACGCCGTTTTTAGCCACGTCAGATAGATATGCCGCTCCTGCGGCTGCTGCTGGTGCGTCTGCTGACAGGTTATTTCCAATTGCTGCACCCACACCGGAAGATGCCTCTGTTGCCGCTCCTTTAAGATCGGAATTCTCAATCTCTGACTTTGCGCCCTGAGTCATAGCATCTGCACCTGTCTGTACGGTAGATGTTCCATTCGAAAATCCTGTTCCCATTGCTGCGGCTGTTTCAGTTGCCTCTGCTCCTGCCGTATCTGGCAATCCGCTTGCATCTATCTGCGCCCTAAGTTGCTCTAGTCCGGCGGCTACCTGCTCCTGTGTCATGCCCTGTCCAATCATGTGCTGTTCTGCAGCGGCCAGATAGGCATTCTGAGCATCCGTAACCATCTGCTGCGTTATCCCGGATCCACCTTGAGCGGCAGCATTTTTCATATTTTCAAATTCAGTCTGATAAGTCGTTACCTGTTTTGCAAGTTCTGCTTCCGTGGCTGTAGTGGCGGTTTTCATGTTATTGGTCATAAGCGTAATAGCCGTGGATGCATTCCCGCTTCCACTTATGACGGCACCACTGGCAGCCTCATAATTAGCAATTGTATTGTTGTACTCATCCGCTGCGGTCTTTGCATTCTTATAATCCGACTCTGCCTTTTCCAGTGCTGCATTTGCAGAATCCACATTCCCCTTTAACTGGTCGTACAGATAACCGCTTTTCGAATGGGAATCCTTTAATTTGTCTTGCGCTTCTTTTACCCTATTCTGCGCTTCTTGAAGATTATCGTATGTCTTTGCAAGTTCCTTATTTGCCTCTGCATGATTCTTTACGGCTTCTTCATAATCAGCCTTATATGCATCAAGCATAGCCTCCTGCCGCTTCTTTTCTATAAGACTGTCAATGGATTCCTTCAACTCTCCATACTTGTCAATGACGCCATCAGTCATCGTGATCTCTACACCAAGCGCATCACTAAGCGTGGATGTAATGAATGCGGCTCTTTCCTCGTATCCTTGCTTAACCTTTCCATTTTCATCAACATTCCGCTGTAGTTCATCCCACAATTCCTGATAATGACCGTATTCCTTGCTAATTCCGTCAACAGATTCTTGCCGTGCTTCCTGCGCTTCTCTTATCTTGTCTGCATTTTCGGCGAGTGCATTAGACTCTTCGCTTACAGCAGATGTAGAGTCTCTGGATGTTAACGCAAACATGCCTATGCCAGCAACCAAAGTTGTTATAGCCGTTATAGCAAGCCCTATAGGGCCTCCGAATGCAGATACTGCCGCATTCAATGCCTGCTGTGCAGCGGTTGCTATGGTAAGTTCCCCCGCCATTAATGCTGTAGCAGTCGACTTTAATTTTGTTGCGGCGGTAGACGCTGCAGTTATAATTGCACTTACCTTTCCCTCTTTATTAGATATTGCCTGAATTGCGGAATACATCTTAGTAGCCGTATATGCGGCAGTAATAATTGGTGCGAGTTTGTCAAAATTATCTGCAAGAACGTCAATCGCCTTCGCCGCAGGCTTAAGTGCCTTTGCAGCCATATTCGCCATGTTTTTGAATACGTTTACAACATCTGCGGCGGCTTCTTTCAGCCCGCCTGACTTCATAGACTTCGCAAGAACACTGATTGCATCTTTGGCTGGCTTAGACATGCTAGATGGCAACAGGTCTGCAATACCTTCCGCTAACGCCTTTGCCACCTCTATTCCGGCGTTTAATATCTCTCCCCTGTGATCTGATATGCCCTGGACAAATGATTTCAGAA
>ERZ1106950.1557-NODE-1557-length-14272-cov-2.878877_pt1 | contig 14272 bp, 9 predicted proteins | sample MGYA00403675_ERZ1106950 | MGnify/ENA primary metagenome ERZ1106950 (study PRJEB35170, sample SAMEA104062410) | human gut metagenome | biome: human gut; feature: human-associated habitat; material: faeces | place: Denmark | collected 2012-06-13 ... | reverse complement strand
CAGGCGAACCGGTCTTCCGGTATAAAAACCGAAATCGGAATAGAAAGAAAAAATTATACTTACGTTCTTATGATGAATTTATACCTTTTTATACCTTTTATAAAATGCCTTGGTCCATTATCGCGCGGGCTACTTTGATAAAACCGGCCACGTTAGCTCCTTTGACATAGTTGACGTAACCATCGGGCTGGGTACCGTATTTCACACACTGCGCATGGATAGACTGCATAATCTCCTTTAGTTTCTGATCGACTTCTTCGCGTGTCCAGCTGATTTTCTGTGCATTCTGACACATCTCGAGACCCGAAGTGGCCACTCCGCCGGCGTTGGCGGCTTTACCGGGAGCATACAACAGTTTATTTTCGAGAAAGACCTGAATCGCTTCGGGTGTAGAGGGCATGTTCGCCCCTTCGGACACCGCCACACAACCGTTGGCAACTAAAGTACGGGCTTCGTCACCGTTCAGCTCATTCTGAGTGGCACTGGGCATAGCGATATCACATTTCTCCCCCCACGGCCGACCTCCGGCCACGTATTTACAACCGTACTTATCGGCATATTCCTTCACCCTTCCCCGGTAGAACAATTTTAACTCCATCATATATTCCAACTTTCCAGCACCGATCCCTTCGGGATCGTAAATATAACCGCTGCTATCCGACAGAGTCACCACCTTTGCGCCGAGCTCGTTCAGTTTCTGTACTGTGTAAAGGGCCACATTTCCCGCCCCCGAGACGGCTACGGTCTTGCCCTTCAGCTCTATATTCCGGGTCTTCAGCATCTCCAACAGGAAATATACATTCCCATAACCGGTAGCTTCGGGACGGATCAGAGAACCACCGGATTCCAGGCCTTTGCCCGTAAAAGTTCCGCTATTTTCCCTCGCCAGTTTTTTATACATTCCGTACATATAATTAACCTCCCGGCCACCGACACCGATATCCCCTGCCGGAATATCCGTACCGGGTCCGATATTGCGCCATAACTCCAAAATATAGGCCTGACAAAAACGCATAATCTCGGCATTCGATTTTCCTTTCGGATTAAAATCCGAACCACCTTTAGCCCCTCCCATCGGTAAAGTAGTCAGTGAATTTTTAAAGGTCTGCTCGAAAGCCAGGAATTTTAAAATAGATAAATTAATAAAACTATATATATCCTCTCTGGAACAGAACAAAAGTCTGGAAAGCAAAATACAGGATTTGCAATCCGAGCTTGAAAACCTGCAAAGAGAGAACAAAGATTTAAACAATAAACTAAAAACAACCAGAGTGGCTAGTGCAATTTCGGAAGGGAACGGAAGTTATGAAGCGAAAATGCGAATCAACCAACTGGTGCGGGAGATAGATAAATGTATTGCTCTTTTGAATAATTAATTATGTCTGAAAAACGCAACATTAACTTAACTATTGCCGATATACCTCTGAATTTGAATATTTCAGCAGCAGATGAAGAGATCATCCGGAAAGCGGCAAAGGAAATTAATGAACGTGTTTTAAAATATAAAACCGGAAATACAGAACCGGAGCCTTTTTATTTTTTAGCTTATGTTTCGCTGTTGCATACGATAAAAATGCTGCAACAAGAACAGAAGTTTAATGAAATAGAACAAATTAATTTGAAACTTGATGAATTCATCAAAGAGTAAGTATTTTTAGAGTTCTTTGAACATAGATATTCCCGCATTATTTCGACTTTAAGCGAAAAACTCAACACTCAAACAATTAGAGCAGACGCTTATATTTGCACAAGACAGGCCTCGACTCTTCGGAGTTCCTTCGGGACAGTGGAAGTCTGAATCAAATGGCAGCTCTACCCGTGTCATACAGGGGTTTTATTAAAAAGAAATAGTGCGGGATTTTTTTGTGCATTTACAAAAAGAGAAAACAGTGTAACATTAAACTATATTATAAATTTAATTAATAACAGAAATATGACAATGACAACAATAATCGCAAGCGTGATAGCTTTGTTCGTCGGTATAGCGATCGGCTGGTTTATTATGAGATTAGCCATGAAATACCGGGCACAAAATATCATCAAAGAAGCTGAAGCTGAAGCAGAAGTGATCAAAAAGGATAAAATTCTTCAGGCTAAAGAAAAATTCTTACAGATCAAAGCCGAACATGAAAAACAGGCTGCTGCCAGAAATAATAAGCTGTTGATGGCCGAAAACAAGTTAAAACAACAGGAAACCGATATTTCGCGCAAACTGGAAGAAATACAACGCAAAGGGAAAGAACTCCAAAGCCAGCAAAGCAACATAGAAGTACAAAAAGAATTGATCGAAAAGAAAACGGCAGAATTGGACAAGATCAAAAAACAGCAAATCGAACAACTTGAAGCCATTTCAGGTATGTCCGGTGAGCAGGCAAAAGAAAAACTGATCAACTCTCTGAAAGAAGAAGCAGAGGCAGAAGCCATCTCTTATGTCAACGAGATCATGGAGGAAGCTAAAATGACTGCCAATATGGAAGCTAAAAAGGTCGTGATAAAGACGATTCAGCGTGTAGCGACCGAAACAGCGACCGAAAATGCAGTCTCTATTTTCCACATCGATTCGGACGAAATCAAAGGCCGGATTATCGGACGCGAAGGTCGTAATATCCGCGCACTCGAAGCTGCAACAGGAGTTGAAATCATCGTCGACGATACTCCTGAAGCGATCGTACTCTCGGGTTTCGATCCGGTAAGAAGGGAAATTGCACGTCTGTCTTTACACCAGCTGGTAACAGACGGACGTATCCATCCTGCCCGCATCGAAGAGGTAGTGAATAAAGTGAAAAAACAAATCGAAGAAGAAATTATCGAAACCGGTAAGCGCACCACAATCGACTTAGGAGTCCACGGTTTACATCCCGAATTGATCCGTCTGATCGGTAAAATGAAATATCGTTCTTCTTATGGTCAGAACCTATTGCAACACGCCCGTGAAACAGCTAATCTTTGTGCGATCATGGCAGCCGAACTGGGTCTGAATGTGAAGAAAGCCAAACGTGCCGGATTACTCCATGATATCGGTAAAGTGCCCGACGACGAGCCGGAATTACCACACGCTATTCTGGGTATGCAATTAGCCGAAAAATATAAAGAAAAACCGGATATCTGTAATGCTATCGGAGCCCACCACGAAGAAATCGAAATGACGACACTGATCGCACCTATCGTACAGGCTTGTGATGCGATCTCAGGAGCTCGTCCGGGTGCACGTCGGGAAGTCGTCGAATCTTATATCAAACGCTTGAAAGATATGGAAGATCTGGCACTCTCGTACAATGGAGTTGTGAAGACCTATGCCATCCAAGCCGGACGGGAATTGAGAGTCGTTGTAGGGAGTGAAAAAATCTCGGATGCAGAAGCAGAAAAAATCTCATTCGATATCGCAAAACGAATCCAGGATGAAATGACTTACCCCGGACAGGTTAAAGTAACCGTCATCCGCGAAACCCGGGCAATCAACTATGCCAAATAGTTTAAGATTCATCTTTATAAAAAACAGCAGGCCCTACCCGGTCTGCTGTTTTTTATTCCGTCCTCCGGGGACGGACCTTTCGTCCCATTTTACTCCTTTTCTCGCTCAAAACATGCTAAGTCGATATTGTAGTTGGAGAGTAGCAATGAAGCAAACGGACAAAGCGGTACCGTTTTCAGAACTTAAATCTCAGTAAGAGTAGAATCCATTTTCTATTTCGTTTTTGTGTCATCAGACCGGTTCACCCGGAATCGGAATAGAAAGAAAAAATAAACCTGGAATTAAATTAGTTTAGAAAGTTCATAAGGTTTAAAACTTATTCTATTCTAAACAAAAACGAAGAGCATTCAGTTTTAACGTTGCTATCGCTACACGGCTACACCTTTTTACCGTAAAAGAAGGATTAGGCTGTCGCCCTTCCATTATTGCCAATCCCAGATCCGCTTAGTCGTCCCGGGGATTTTTTCATAATTGTATTTGTAGATCATTTTCTTGTCGGCATATTTCCCAAAAGTAACTACTTCCCCATTAATCCAACTTTTGAAATCCGGATAAGCTTCGAACAAAGAAATTTTTTCTTCGGCATAAGCAAACGTACCGTGACTGCCGTTCAGACCATAAACGACCAGACCATAAGGCATCCCTTCCTCATTCAATAAATCATAGTCACTGTATTCAGCATCGGCATTTATTGCAAAATACCGATTATCATCTACTTCAATAAACCAGGCGATACTAGCATATTCATCTTTCCCTTTTTCCAATTCATGGTCGAGACGGCGTTCCAGGCTATAACAGACCGGTTGCAGATCACTTTGTGTATTGATAAATCCTTTTTCACCACCGAACAAGTCTTTACGCACATCTTCCGAAATGATATGTTCGCTTTTATCATTACCGATCACACATCCCAGTTTGATCACCTTTTGGCTCCCTAAAGCAATCGGTTGAATATCGATCAGCAATTTATTCCAGGAATGTAAATTCCGAACATGGATAATCAAATCATTATAATCATAATCACCGGAACGGGTATCTTCGAACATAATCGCCTGCCAGGATTTATTATAAGCAATCTTAGCATCTGTATCGTTCAATACTTCATATTCGATCGAGATCTCATCACCGGTACTTCCCTTCGTCGATACTTTCATCCCTTTCGGGATTTGTATGGTCATCGGCTGAGTGACAATAGCGACAGTATCTTGCCCATACATCACATAGGTGGCATACCCCTCCTGAACCGGTACTTCAAAAGGCTCTGAAGTAACACAATTAGCAATCCGTTGTCCGCCATTATATAAATTTCCCGGACGCGTACACGAGCTGATCAAAGCAATCCCCACCAATCCGAATAAAATTCTACTCATTGTTTTCGATTTTAGGTCATTTTATCTCCCCCAAAGATAGAACGATTAAACCAAGACACACTTATAAAAAAAACGGATTGTTTTATACAAAACACCAATCACACTCTTTCTAAAACCCGGACTATATCTGCAGAAGAAGGATTTTGGAATACTTTTAGACCAAAATAAGGAACTACCGCAAAAATATGATCGAAAACATCGGCCTGGATTTTCTCATAAGGCACCCAATCTTTCTCTCTGGAGAAGAAATACACCTCCAAAGGGATTCCTTTTTCGGTCGGTTGTAATTGCCGGACCATATACGTCAAATCAGAATTTACGACAGGTAAATTTTTCAGGTATAATTCGAGATAAGCCCGGAAAACGCCCAGATTTGTCTGGTGTATTCCATTGACCGGCACAGAATCGTCGATCCCCTGCTGCTGATTGTATTGTTGTACTTTCTGCTCGGTTTGCTCGATATATTCCTTTAAAATAACGATCTTTTTATATCTTTCCAGCATTTCCGGTGTACAGAAACAGACACTATTCACATCCAAATTGACAGAACGTTTCACGCGACGTCCACCGGACTCCCGCATGCCCCTCCAGTTTTGAAACGAATCACTCACCAAGGCATAAGGCGGGATTGTAATAATCGTATTGTCGAAATTACGGACTTTCACTGTATTCAGAGTCACTTCGATCACCGTACCGTCGGCATTGTATTTAGGCATCGTAATCCAATCCCCCGGGCGCAACATATCATTGGCCGAAAGTTGCACTCCGGAAACGAGGCCCATGATACTATCCTTGAAAACCAACATTAAAATAGCAGCCGAAGCTCCCAAACCAGCCAAAAGATGGGTAGGAGATTTCTCGATCAATACAGCAATAATGCAAATCGAACCGACAAAAAACAAAGCGACCTGAATAATCTGGTAGACACCTTTCAGAGGCCGGTCACGAAATACTTCCTTCTGTGTGGCCAACTGGAATATGACTCCCAGAAAAATGTTGATAAACCGCAGCCGCTATAATATACACCATACACAGCTTTCGGATAAACGCCAGGGCATCCGATCCGTCGGGGAAAGCGATCGGCAAAAGTATATATACCACCACAGGCGGCAGGATGTGGCAGAAATTATTCATGACCCGATCGTTAAACAACAGATCGTCCCAGGTCACCTTTGTCTTTTGGGTTACCTTACGCACCAACCGCACAATCCCTTTCCTGCAAATCCAATCTGTCAGAAAAGCCAATACGGCTATCAATACAAGAACAATCAGGCGATTCAGATTAGTCATATAACTGAGATCGAGACCTAAAGACTCCAAAAAATAATACACCCACCGCGTAAATGTTTCCATCGTCTATTCTCCTTTTTTTCTAACCAAATAATAATAACACAAAGGTACCCAATACAGACTGACCAGTGTACCGATCGTCATCCCGCTGATCATAGCTACCGCCAGCGGCCGCTGTAATTGGGAACCGATATCGTCTCCCCATAAAAAAGGGATCAAAGCAAAAATAGTAGTCAAACTCGTCATCAGAATCGGCTTCAACCGCCTCACCCCACCTTCGTGAATGGCTTCCAGCAAAGGAAATCCCTGTTGTTGAAGCCGGATGATCGTATCGATCTTCAGAATCGAGTCGTTGATCACGATACCACTCATGACCACGATACCGATCATCGACATCAGATTCAGTGAGATCCCACAAATCCACAATGCCAGCAAAGTCATCGCCACATCGATCGGAATCTCGATCAATACGATCAAAGGTAATGTCAACGATTCGAATTGACTGGCTAAAATAAAGTAGAGCATCAGCAAGGCTACGATTACGATCATCAACATCTGCCAGAAAGTCTCATTCCCCTCGAAATAAGCCCCTCCGAAATGAGGATCCAGATTAGCTTTTACCGCTTCTGTCCTCACCGTCTTTATAATCTCCCGGATACTATCCCCTGTATTGTATACCTGAACAGGCACGACGACTCCTTCTTTTTTCCCGAAAATTTTCTTGTAATCGTATTCCATTGACAAATCGGTCAACGCAGCTACCGGAATATACTTCCTATCCGAATTAGACACATACACCTCGTTGAGAATATCCCGGATCGTATGTTCATTTTCAGTAATGACAATCGGAATATAAAGGTTCCCCGTATTCAATTTTCCGATACTGACCTTACTGATATTCTTTTCCAACGTATTCAACAGCACATTCTGATTCACTTTATACAACGCCAAACGTTCGGGCAAGATATGGACTACGATTCTTTCCTGTACGGCAGGCTTATTCAATTTCAGTCCGGGCATTTCCTCATTCAAATGGTCGATGAATGCATTAATTTTCGATAAATCCTCTATCTTGCGGGCAGATTCTCCCGAGAGGTAAATGATCAAAGGAGCATCTTCTCCCTTAAACAACTGTTCGAACAGATTTTCCACCTTCGCCGGTTCTACCCGGGCTTCCGGATAGTTTTTCTTAATATAAGCGGTTATATCCCCGACCAAAACTTTCAGGCTTTCATTATCGGTAGTTTTTATATAAAACTCCGCCTCATTGATATTACCGTTATCCTCGGGATTCAGGAAAAACTGTTTTTCACCGATATGACAGGATATTTCAGTACAACGTCCCTTAAACTGCCGGATAATATCCTGCACCCGGTTATAATTTTCATCGACATGAATACTGTTGTTCCAGTCTGTCCGGATCAACATTTCATTGATTTCTACCGGAGGCATCCGTTCCACTTTAGTGAAAAAAGCCGTAGCAGCACCCAACAATACCAGCACAGCCACGATCAGCATGGTCTTATGGCGGTGATAAAACACAAAGTGATAGACAATCGTATAGTACTTATCCAGATGCTTAAAACTGATCCGTTTGATAAAATTACTGATTTTCCCGTCTTCATGTGCTCTTTTAAAGAGAAGATAAAAAATGACAGGGACAATCGTCAGCGAAACGATCAGCGAGACAAAAAGCCCGACGCCTACAGCTACCGCCTGGTCATAGAACAAAGCCCCGGCAACTCCTCCCAGAAATATCAACGGCACAAATACCGCACAAGTCGTCAACACCGAAGACAACAGGGGACGGAAAATCTCGGCCGTACCGTCCGCACAAGCCACAAACAGCGAATCTCCCCGTTCCCTTCGCTGGTTGATATTATCGATGACGATAATCGAATTATCGATCATCATCCCCACCCCCATAATCAAACCGGAGAGAGAAATGGTATTGATAGACAAACCGATCAACTGGAAAAACAGTACACTGATGACCACAGAAACCGGTATACTGATCCCGATAATCATCGGTGAACGGGCATCCCGCAAGAAAAACAACATAATAAATACAGCCAGGATAATCCCCCATACTAAACTCTGCTGCAAATTCGTAATCGAGTAATTCAGTAAGGCAGCCTGATCCCGCGATACGGAAAATTCGATATCCGGATATTCTGTTTCAAAATTTTCCAGCATCTCACTGACTTTCTCTTTCATCTCCGACATCCGGGCACTCGATTGTTTGATCACCGCCATACACAGGGATTGTTTTTCGCCATTCACGAACATCCCTCTCTTATCTCTCGGCCGTATGCCCACTTCGGCAATATCTTTCACCTGCATCAGACGCCCTTCGATATTCAGGTATACCTCCCGGACATCTTCGACCGACATCAGCTGACTGGTAAATTTTATATTATATTGGTAGTAACCGTCCCGGATCGACAAGCTTCCCGACACCCGGTTATTTTGATCGATAGCTTCTTTCAATTGGTCTTGGGTAATATTCAGACTCTTCATTTTGGCTTCATCGGGCAAGATATACATTTCGGGCTGATACATCCCGCTAATATCCACCATCGCGACATCCGGCAATTGCTCCAACCGCTTTTTCAAAACGGCATCGGCAAATTCGCAAAATTCCAGGAATTTGATATCCGATTCCAATTTTTTTAAATTCAACTGAATATAAAATACAGGAATATCCGAAGTCGAAGCTTTAATAATCGTAGGCCGTTGCATCTCTTTAGGGAAGCTGTTCATCGCAGCATCCACTTTCTGATTGACCTCGATAAAAGCATAATCGATCGAAGTGCCGTATTCGAACTTCATGGTTATCGTTCCGCTCCCTTCCCTGGATTCGGAAGTAATGTCCGATAATGACGGAATCTGTTGCAGCTGCCCTCTCAGTAAGTTGGTGATACTGTTTTCTATTTCATTGACCGAGGCATTATCCTGAGTATAATGTATACTGATCTCGGGAATATCTACATCCGGCATCAATGAAACCGGTAGCTGAAACATAGCCACTGCCCCCAATACCAAAAAGGCAATGGTGCTCATGATTACCGCGACGGGACGTTTGAGTAAAAAACCAATCATTTTCTTAATATTTAATGACCAAAAAGGAAAACATCAATGCTTTATGAATCCCCGTATCTTATTCAATTTAATATGACTTAACCATTTTCTTCCCTCTTCCTTCATCCCACTGTTTTTCCGTCTGTATCCCGCTTTATCTTCCCTACGCATAAAAAACAAAGGCAGATAAATCATCAACACCAATACAGAAAAAATAAGGCCACTCATCGTCCCGATCGCCAGGCTGATCCAAAAATCGGCCACGTTACTTCCGATCAGGAAAGGGATAAATCCCAAAATTGTGGAAATAACCGTCAGCAGAATCGGAATAATTTTCGCATTCCAGGCACTCAAATAAGTTTGTAACCCTCTCGCTTTTCCCGCAATGATCTTATTATTATAATCGTTCTGAATATACAACACCGCATTCACCGATAATCCGCACATCAGGATAAAGGCCGCCAATCCCCCTTCGTTAAATACCAGCCCGAAACAGTAAAAACCCAAAAAACAGCCGATAAACGACAAAGGCACGATCAGCATTACGATCATCGCTTGCTTCAAGGATTCGAGCAAGATGGCACAGATAAAATAAATTATACAGAATACCAGTAAGATATACAGAATACGCCGATCGAACCCATTGCTCATCTTCCAGTATCCTCCCCAATAATCCCGGCCTTCCTTCACCCGGAAACCGATCGGCATACTCTGGTTCATTTCCTTCATCACTCTCTCTTTCACCTTATTCGACAACATATAATCCCCGATAAAATCATATTGTACCGATACATCGTATTCCTGATTCGTTTTCGTGATCTTATCGAACGTATCCTCATATTGGATCGTGCCGACGTCACTCAAACGGAAAGTGGCTTTATCGCCCTGTACCGGATAATTCTGCATCTCCCAGATACTGGTCTCCACCGTATTTTTGGGCCGGATAACAATAGAAGTCTGTTCGTTATCGATATAAGCCGTAGTATACTCATCCCGGGCATAAGACAAACTCCTCAATCTCCACATAATATCATTGACATTCGAATTATTACGGGCCAGTTTAGCTTTATCGATTTTCACCACAAACTCCCTCATTTTCTCGGGATTCCGGGCATTTCCGATATATAATTTCTTCACCCGGCGGTTTTCAGATAGCTTGTTCTTCAAGACTTCGGCATACTTCATCACTTGCCGGTAATTATATCCCACCACCTTCAGCTCTTCACTGCGGTAACCGTCTCCCAGGCTATTGGAAAAACTCCTTCCGACTCCGGAAATCTGTGAATCGGCATTCCCGATCGAATTACAATAACGCACCAACTCATTCTTCAGCATCTCGGGGAAACCGGTCATCTCGGCTTCTTCTTTAAAGGTGATTTTCATTCTTCCCTCGTTAGCAGAACTGATACTCGTCGTAAAAAGGTCGACTTCTTGAAATCCGGAGACAAAATTTTCCACTTTCATAAATGCCTCGTTCATTTGTTCCAGTGTCGCTCCATGCGGCATTGTCATCACTACACTCAGGGAGGTCCGGATACGGTCGTTATTGTCATTTTGCCTCCACTCCCCTTTTCCTCCTTCCACGAACAAGCGCAGGCTTCCTCCCAACAGCTTATCCATCCATGGCCTGATCGTCAGAAACCATTCGCTGCTAAAGATTCGGTTATAGGTCTCGGCATACGACTTATCGCGGTCCACTGAAGAAGGAATCATAAATACAGGTAATCCGAATCCGAGAATAGCCAAAATCACCCATGCTTTCCTGAATCTCCAGGTGAACCCGATAAACCGCTTGTATTTCCAGGTAAATTTTACAACTTTTCTCTTGCGGGCAACACGCACTCTGGCTTCTTTTTTCCGCAACGGTATTTTTTCCATCAAAGCCGGTACAAAGAAAAGAGCTACAAACAATGATACGGACAAATTGACAATGATAACCGTAGTAAAATCCCACATATTCCGCATGATCTCATTGTTCATATTGAAAATGACGGTCAAAGCCCCCATCGTCGTCAGCGTCGCAGCCAGAATAGCCATAAATACTTTCCGGTCACGATGATGTCTGTAATGATCGGCCATAACGATCACATTATCGATGATGATACCGAACGACACAGTTATCCCTGCCAGAGTATAAATATGAATTTCTACTTTCAGGAAATAATAGAAAACAAAAGCAATCAGCACATTAGCAGCTAAAGAAACGGCGATAATCAACAAATAGCGGAAATCCCGGCTCACCAGAAACACAAAAATCAGCAGAATCAAAATCGTCAATAAGGTCCGGAAAAGCGTCTGGTTCAATTCATCTTCCAGTTCCTTACTGGCATCATAAGCCATCTGCAAAGAATATTTTCCGCCGAAATCCTTTTCCAACAAATCCATCTTATCCCTGACTTTGGCCGAAAGGTCGATCACATTAGCATTCTTTTCTACGAAAATATTGATATTCAACTGATTCAGACCATTGATCCGGTAATAGGAGGAAGGAGACTTCTCCCGATAATCCAGGGTTGCGATATCTTTCAATAAAACAATCCGATCCCCCAGTGTCTTGATCGGCATATTCAGCATATCGATCTCATGACTCAGCGGATTACCCCGGAAAATAATATAAGCATATTCTTTGGCAGGAACGGTATCGATCAATACTTTTCCCCCATCCCGGCGCATATAATAATTGTTCAAAGCCGAGCGGATATCGGAAGCACTGATACCGATATTTTCAAGCACTTGCTGATCGTAAATCAGTACCCATTCCATGGGAACAGCCCCGGTTACCGTCACACTTTCTATCCCCGGCATGGTAGAGACGATGTTCGAGATATTGTCTTCCGCAAAACGGGAGACATCCTGAGTAGTACCAGGCCCTGAAATACCGTAAGTCAATAAAAGCTGCCGTTCTTTTTTAGCTTCTTTACCGGAACTGTATTCTCCTCCACGTACTTCCGACACCTGTACCCCTTCCGGGAATCCGCTTTTCACCGAACGGACCACAGACCCCAGATACAGTTTAATGGCATCGATATTTTCTTCTTTATCGATAGAAAGCCTGATTGTTCCCCAGCCATTCCCGGTCTCCGAAACAATTTCCCGTAACCCTCTCGTCCGCGCCAAAGCCCCTTCCAATTTGGTCGTCACCTCCATTTCCAGTAATTCGGGGCCGGCATTATCCCAAGAGAAAGATACCGACAAATCGTTCGAACGGGAAGAAGGGAGCAACTGCAAAGACAACACAGGAATCAGACTGATCCCTAAAAGCATCAGTACGACAAAAATAGTATTGACAGAAAAAGCAGATAATTTCACCTTCCAAGTGTTTTCAGGAACTACTACTCCTTTTTATTTATCAGCGTCACCTCACACTCGTGCGACAACCCCAGATTATTCTCGTAAATAGCCTCTTCCCCCTCTTTTAATCCCGATTCGATACACACTTCCCGGCTATTTTCAAATCCTGTTTCGACATATTTCCATATAGCCCGGCCGTTCTCGTAGACAAACACGACTTTTCTCCCTTGCCGCGGCAACACCGCTGTTTTCGGAACGATCAATTTATCGGCGATTTGCCGTTTAGCCAATATACTGACATTCATTCCATCCACCAACACTGCTTCGGGATTATCGGTTGTAGCCCTGACTTTCACCATACCGTTTTCATCGATTTTCGGATTCACTTCAGTCACCGTGCCTTTCAGGGTAACTTTATCGTTTGCATAAGGCGTAATCTCTACTTCCATCCCTGCCTTCAAATGGGCGATCTCGGTTTCCAGTACGTTAAACACAATCTCCATGGTAGCATCGTCGATTACCGAACAAACCTCTTTATAGGCAGAGGACTGATTGTATTCCTTCACCTCCAGATCGGCGATCACGCCGTCAAAAGGAGCATACACCGTGATGTTCGAATAATCGTACACCGCTTTTTCATATTCTTTAACCGCAGAGGTATAACCGATCTGTAATTTGATATTTTCCAGCCGGGTTTTAGAGATTACACGCTCGTCCAGCGTATCTTCCAATGAATTTATCCCCTCATTCATCAGCCGTCCCCTCAATTCCAGCTTCGCCTTTTCCCAGCTCAGGCGGGCAGCTTCCAACTGCTGACCGGCTTTCAGTTCGTCCACGCTCACGATGGGATCTCCTTTTTTCACCCTTTCTCCATTTTTCACATGTACTTTCCTGACCACATCATTCGTGATAAAAGCCAAAACCGCTTTCCGACGGGCATTAACTTTGCCATTACTGACCAATTCCATTTCAAAGGGAGCCAGCCGGGCTTTTGCAGCTTTCACCTCGATTTGGTCCTGTTTCTGGCTGATCCGGGCCAAATCTTTTTCTTCTTTTTTCTCCTCCTTCTTATTTCCACAACCACCGACAAGCCCCAAGGCAAGCATTAATGCAAAAAAAGCGATTTTATTCATATCTTTTCTTTAAAATATTGCGAAAGTATAATTAGTTGTAAATATATTAAAACTTTACAATCTCCCTTCACTTTTCCCCTTCTTTTTCAATCCGAACGGTACTTTTTAACAAATTCTCTCTTTTTCCTATGGTTTCAGTCTTTCTTCCAATTCTGCTTTCATTTCTTTTACGGCATCCGACATCACTTTGGGTTCTTTCTGAATCACCTGCCGGGCCATATCACGGGCCTTTTCCATATCTCCCATTTCCCGGTACAATAAAGCCAGCAGGTAAAGCGGATAAATGCGATGGGGAATCATATGAGCAGCCTGGACATAAGCTTTCTCGGCCCGGTCATATTGTTTCAGGGCCTGATAGTTTTTCCCGAGCTTATTATACACCATCGGATCGGCACTGAGTTCCGCCGCCCACAAAAAAATCGCCGTCGCATTTCCATATTGGGCGTTTTGAAATCGACATTCGCCAAACTCGAACACAAAAGCCGGCCGGTCGGATAGGGCAGAAAATAAAGGTGTATACCGGTTTAAAGCCTCTTGATAATCTCCCTGACGGAAATAAGCCCTTGCGGTTTTCCATGTTTTATAGGCGGTTTCCTTTTCTGTCAATCTCCAGGCAGCAACAACCCCCAGTACCA
>ERZ1106950.1548-NODE-1548-length-14383-cov-7.158152_pt1 | contig 14383 bp, 14 predicted proteins | sample MGYA00403675_ERZ1106950 | MGnify/ENA primary metagenome ERZ1106950 (study PRJEB35170, sample SAMEA104062410) | human gut metagenome | biome: human gut; feature: human-associated habitat; material: faeces | place: Denmark | collected 2012-06-13 ... | reverse complement strand
ATACTACAGCGGTATTTAATTTTTTATCAGTAATGTCTTGGAATTTTACATATTATATTTCGGAAGTTTATTCGGGAATGATGTTTTATAGAGATTTCAATAATTTTCAACTAATTAAGAACGAGAAAATTGAAGGAATATGGATAAAGAATATTAGCAATATAGAGTTTTCTCATGTGACATTTAGCTATCCCAATAGTGACGATCCGGTATTGAAAGATGTTTCGATGTACTTAAAAAATGGACAACATTATGCGATTGTTGGAGATAATGGAGCAGGAAAATCAACTTTTATAAAATTAGTATTGGGTATTTATGATGATTATAGTGGCATGATAAAAATAAATGGAATAGATTTGAAAAAACTCAATAAAGAAAGTGTACGCAATGCGCTGGGGGTCATTAATCAAATATTTGGCAGATATAATGTGAGTGTAGAAGAATATATATTTGGAGCTGAAAAGGATTATGATGCCGATAAATTAAATAATGAAATTAGTGAGCGTTTTGGGGAAAAATTAACTTTAAAAACATTACTTGGTAATATTTATAATGAAGGTGTAAATCTTTCAGGAGGAGAATGGCAAAAACTTGCATTATTAAGATTATTTTATCAAAATAAGGAAACATATATATTTGACGAACCAACTGCATCGTTGGATCCTTTGATGGAAGAAAGAGTGTTTGAAGATATAGATAAAATGTTTAAAGATAAATTAACAATTGTCGTTACACATAGAATGTCTTATGTTAAAAATGCAGACTATATCTATTTATTTAGTAACGGAAAAGTTATCGAGCATGGTGTGCATGAAGGGTTGCTGAACCAAAATGGTCATTATGCATTAATGTATAATACACAAAGGAGCTTATATAAATGAAAACATGTATAACTTTGTTAAAGCATGTTAAACAGATGGATTTTTTTCGTAAAAGGGAATTTTTTATTACAGCTATTAGTTATTTTTTTAATGCACTAGTTTTGTATTTAAATATTTTTATATTTGAAATTTTTTTAGATACAGTTATCTCAAGCAATAAGATGAATATGCTAGACATGTTTTTGAAAAAGTTTTGTCTGTTTGTGATTTCATGTACACTAGTGCAGGTATTTGATGGATTGAATGTAATTATGCTAAACCGATATATGAAATCGTGTGTCGAGTATTTTCATGAGAAATTTTTAAATAAAATGGCAAGAATTTCGTTGGGATATTATGACGATAAAGATTTTATTGATTTATCTAATGCGGCACTAAATGGGGTTAATGCTACTTCGTTGTCAATAATTATGGTTTTAAGCCTGTGTATGTTTTATGTGCCCTATTTGTTGCTTGTTGTTTTTTTTCTATTTGATAAATCTTGGTCCTTTGTATTGGTTCTTCCGGCAATTATAGTACCTATTTTTTTTTCGCATGTTATTAGAAATAACTATTTTAACAGATTTGAAAATGAGTATGCAGATGAAAGATCAGTTCGAGATTATTTTTTGAATTTAGTAGCTGATAATCGGTTGTATATGGAAATGAGGTTCAATAATTACGATGAGTTTATATCAAGCAAAACGAAACGATATAATAATTCCTTTAGTTTGAAAAGAAAAAAACTAGAGACAGAATTGGTGAAAAAAGATGTTCTGTTGAATATTATGTCTAGTTCCGGGTATGTGTTTAGTATAATAATATTAGTACTGAATACATTTGGAGGAGATATTAGTTTAGCCGAATTTGCTACGGTGCTCATGTTGATTAATAAGTTGTTTTCTATGGTGGAACAGTCCATTAATAGCGAATGGCAAACTATATTCGACAATTCCGTTTTGATAGATATATTTGACAAATTTCTTAATGATGAAAAATACTGTGAATACAAAACAGATTTTGGATATGCAATTGATAATAATAAAAAATTTACTATTAACCTTGAAAATGTGTCGTACAAATATCCAAATACCAGTGAAAATGTGTTGAATGGTATTTCTATAGAGATTACCAGTGGCGAGCGTATTGCTATTGTAGGACCAAACGGTGCAGGTAAGACAACATTAGCAAAAGTATTGTTGGGTTTATATAAACCTTTACAAGGAACTATGCATGCTTTCCAAGATAACAAAGAGGTGCTTGTAAAAAAAACAGCATCTTTTCAAGACTTTGTAAGATATAAATTTACTTTGTTTGACAATATAGCTATTTCTAATGAAGATTTGACATTTAGAGCTGCAGAAAACTTAATGGATAGAATAAGTGAGAAAGAAAAATGCCGCTTAGAGCTTAATAGGATGATGTCGTCTGAGTTTGATGGAATAGAGCTATCAAGCGGAATGTGGCAAAAGATAGTCTTAGCTAGAGCAATATGTAAAGAATATAACTTAATTGTATTAGACGAACCAACAGCCTCTCTAGACCCATTAGAAGAAGAAAAACATTATAGGTTGGTAAATGACTTAATAGATAGCAATGCTATAGTTATATTCGTCACACATAGATTAGCATCCGTAAAAATTTCGACTAAGATTTTATATATGGAAGATGGAAAAATCGTAGAGCAGGGGACACATGAAGATTTAATACAGCAAGGTGGAAAGTATGCGTCGATGTATTTTAAGCAACAAACGAAATATGAGTAGTAAATATAATAAGGTAAAAGTTTATGTATACAGAGAGGAGAATGATATGGTTCAGGAACAAAATGTAAAAAAAGTAGCGCATGTTTTTATTTTTAGCAGACCTAAGACAACAGACTCTGTTCGAGAGGTAAGCGTACCGAGATATCCCAATGGTAAAGTAACTTCTTAATCAAGTATAATAGTGACATACAAGGTTTGACGAATAATGATGAGAGGATAATTAAGAATACTATTTTGTAAAGAAACTTTTACCTTTTATATTTATATGTCTTGTCAAAAGTTTCAATAAACGGTGTATGTCTACAGTGATGATAGCATCTGTTTTTGAATATGAAAATTCAAAGACAGATGCTATTTGTATTTGAAAATAGTAATAAGAACTAGGGTTGCATAGATTTTGAAGAATTAAGCGAGAGGTTATCAAAATGACAAATTACAAAATTATTAACAGCAATAAGAAAATTATTTTATATAATAATTATACGGGTATTTTTTTTGAAATAAATGAAGCAGTCGTCATTTTACTAAGTAGGGATAGTAAAATAATCACAAATGAGGAAGTGAATAATTTTCTTACGGATAACATGTTTAGTGGGATTGAGTACTATAAGTTGGCAAAATTATATCCCAAAATAACAAAGTATGCATTATTTAACAAATCACATCTATTGTATGATAATTTGGGAGAATTGCAAGAGCAAGAACTGTCAGATTTGCAATTTCGGTTATTAACTGGGATTGAAGAAGCAAAAAATTTGTTAGAGGTATATGAAAAACTGGGTATATCTTATATAGAATTCTGCAAGCTGTTATATAAGTTTACGTGTTTCGAGTGTCAAGTCATTAAAGTTTTTGATGATAATACTGTGGAGGATTTGAACTTATATTTTGAGTTTAACTTTGAAGAAAAATTTAAACATGAGGAACAATCTGAAATAAGTAATGTAGCATATTATAATAACATTAAAATTAGTGATGTAGAAGAACAATTTCTTACAAAAGAAACTACTATTTCGTATATGTTAAGAAAAACTTCTGCTATTTTGAAAGGAAGAACTTACGGAAAGACATTATTTGATAATCTTATATATAAAATTTCAAACTGCAAACGTATAAGAATTTTAGAAATCGGAGCGGGGTTAGGTGATGTAGCTTACCAGATATGCAGCGAATTAAGTCAAATGAAGGTATCGTTTGAATATACTATCTGTGATATTTCACCAGCATTGCTGAACTTTCAAAGAAGTAGATTGAAACATTTCTCTGACCATATGAAATACGTGCAATGTGATGGAGAAGAGTTTAGAGAAGGGACATATGATATTATAATATGCAATGAAGTAATAGCAGATTTAGAATCAGTAAAGATAACGACAGAATTAATGAATGAATACCCGTTTTTGGAGAAACATTCGAACAAGGGATATGTAAATAGTGGTGCATTAAGATTGTTAAAGAATATATCATATATGTTAAGTAAAGGAGGAGTGGCAGTAGTAACAGAGTATTATGATGAAGAGGGTATGAATGAAATCTCGAATCAAATGAAAGATCATATGGAAGTGTCTATTAATTTTGGGGTATTGAAAGAATATATGGATTATTTAGGAGAAAGGACAGAAATCTTTATGTTACAACAGTTTCTCAATATTGAAGATGAATGGGTGCTTTCGGATAGTAGTTTGAGATTGATTACTTCGTTTCTTGGATATGAAAAAAGGTTTTACACAAAAGATGAAATTATGGATAGTGCTATTTGTGAATGGCACAACTTACATTTTCAAAAAATTTCAGATTGGTTAAACTTATTTAAATGTATATATATTAATAAAAAGTAGTTGTCCTTAAAATGATATACATTATTTTGAATATTCTTGTGTAATGTTTTTTCACAATCAACCGCTTCGGAGATTCTATTGACGCAATTGCACCTACATGGATCGCCTATGAGATTACAGGAAATGCCGTGTGGTCGGCAATCATAACAGCAATTGGAACTTCCGGTGCAATTTACGTGGATATGACAACTTTTTTGCTGTCCGCACTGATTATTGTATTCGTGAATACAAAAGAGCAGGGGCTTGTCAAGCAGAAATTTGACCGCAAGACGTATGTGAAAGATCTGGCAGATGGATTTTCTTATGTGAAAAAAGATGCAATAATCCGCATTTTTTTACTTTTGGCGGTTTTTTTGAATGCAATTTTAGTTCCATTGAATAGTTTGCAGGCACCCCTTGCCGGTGATATATTGGGCGGTGGAGCGGAGATATTATCGATTCTTGGAATCTCCATAACCGTAGGTATGCTGCTTGGCTCCGTCACTTATCCAATGGTACAGCGTATTATTCCGGGAAAGGGACTTTGGATTGCGAGTGGTTTGGGGATTGCTTTGTTTTATATTATGCTCCCGGTATGCAGACCGCTTTATACAAGCCGGATTTTGGTTTATGCGTTTACCGCAGTATTTAGCTTTATTCTGGGATATACGGTGGCATTGGTAAATTCGCATTTGAGTGTGTTTGCAGTAAAAAGAATCCGCACAGACTACCTTGCCAGAATATCCGGCATTACAACCGCGGCAGGTGCAGCATCCATGCCTGTGGCATCGTTTCTGGTGAGTATCGTTGTTGCATATGTGGATACATCAGCAATATTTATTACTTCCGGTGTGCTGGCACTGATTGTGACTGTGTGCATGTTTTTTTCCAGAACACTTGGACAAGAGGAAACTGATACGGTTGCAGAAGATGTAGAAATGGTGTGATTATGAGTTGGGATTAATATTGAATTGACACAATATAGATTATTATGACATTATTAAAGGAAGTGAGTATAAGCATCATCGATGGCATGTGAAAAAGCAGGGATCAGAGCCGGGGTTTATAAGGAGAAAAACATTGAACACGTATATATATAAAACAAAAAAATATATTATCGCCCAGATTTTATGGGATTTGGCAGGTGTTATCTGTCTGGCTTTTTCACCATTGCTTCAACAATGGCTGTTTGATTATGGGCTGCAAAGCCCTCTCAAAAAGATCGTGATGGCGAATATGTTTCCTTACAGGGAAATGATATTACAGCGTTAGAGCAGGATTATCTGGAACCGGTTATCAGTATCATACGCTGCGTAAACATGATAATTGTATATGGTGCTGTGCTGTTTTTCGGAGTTGACTGGAGAATTGCGCTGGTGATAATTCTGACTTCGATATTTGCAATCCTGATACCGAGAATGATAGGAAAATCGCTGACTGACGCAAGAAGTACATATCAGGAACAGATGGCGGAGTACGTTACGGAGATTACGGATTTATTGGAAGGTTTTCGTGTTATTAATCAGATGACGGTAGGAAAAATACTGGATAAGCATGAACACGTTTTAAATGAAACGGCAGAAAAGCGGTATCAGTATGGAAAAAAGAAGAGCATGGTATTAGGCGTGAGCGAATTAACGACTAAATTCGTGAAAATATTTACATTTGCAGTGGTGGCAGTTCTTTTTTATAAGCATGAGATCACAGTGGGAGTCGGAGTTGCCACACTTAGTTATGTATCTTCTTTCATCGAACCGATCGACACTGTCCTCTATAATTTCACAGCAATACAGTCCATGAAGGACGTGAAGAAAAAAGTATTAGCTTATACGCAGGATACGCATGTCACAGTCCTGCCACGAAAGAAAAAATTAAATTCAGATATAACATTCAAAAATGTGACATTCAAAAGGAAAAGTTTTGCATTGGAAAATATAAATTTAACAATAAAAAAAGGCATGAAGTATGCTGTTGTCGGACACAGCGGAGCAGGAAAATCAACCTTGTTCAAACTTATTATGGGGTATGAAAAAAACAGTTCCGGCGTTATCAGATTAGATGGAGAAGATATCAGAAACTATGACATTTCTGAATTGATATCCTATACGGATCAGAACGAACATATTTACAGAGCGGGGATCGTAGATAATATAACCGTTTTTCATTCTTATCCAATGGATGGGATCGACAGCGTAGGAAAGAGTATCTGGCCGGAATTTTTTGAAGGGATATTCAACAGAAAAGAAAAAGAATGTCAGCGTTTTAGTGGAGGGGAAAAACAGGCAGTCGCATTTTTGCGTATGGCAGCAAAAAATGCAGAGGTGATACTTCTCGATGAGCCGTTTTCTGCAATGGATGCAAAAATGAAATCGGCAGTAGAACATTATCTGTTTACAGGAAAAGAGTTTGAAGGAAAAACCGTTTTAGTCATTACACATGATACAAGAGAAGAAAGCCTTTCGCAGTATGATGGAATCATACATGTTGGAGAGAATGGCATTTATGTGGAATAAATGCCTGTTACATTTGATATTTACCCGGAATTCATTGAGGCTAAATTGCATCGGGTAGATACGATTGAAAGGGCATATGAAAAAAAACTCTTGGAAGAAAAGTGGTCAAGAAATAAGACACTGCAACGTTAAAAAAAGAAAATAAATTTTTTTTCAGAATTGGAAAATACGATCTGTAAACTGAATGAAGTTTTTGGTGAGCAAGAAGAATATCATAAAAGTCTGGAAGAATTAATAACGGCATATGGAACAAGAAGAATTCATACAAAAGATTCAACAGCATGGATCAACTTTAGAGGATGTTATTACAAAAATAATGGATATCATTACTGCGTTTGATATTTATGAGGATTATTATTACTGGCCGCTAATTAGGACATAGGGGGATATGGAAATTAATAACAAATATGATTCAGAACATATGGATAACCGCAATTTCATAATAAAATGACACAGATATTGACATAGTATATATAAACATGGTACTCTCTTAAAAAGAGGTGAGAAAATGTTAAAAACTTATCTGATGGAAAATTATGGATATAATGAACCTATTTTTTTGAATGACTTGACAATTCAGGGATTGTCTGAAAATGCAGTTCGGCAGGCCGTGAAACGACTTGTTGCTAATGGTTTTTTGGAACGGTACGATAATGGAATCTATTATATTCCAAAGCGTGACGGATTACTTGGGAAGAGTTATCTTGATCCGTCGCTGGTTATTATGCGCAAATATATACAAAGTAAATCAGAGATTTATGGGTATGTCACAGGGGAATCGTTTGCCAATCAGTTAGGATTAACAACGCAGATGCCAGCGGTGATTGAAGTGGTTACAAATCGTGAGGCGACGAATGGCCGTACTATAACAGTGGGAAGCGAAAGAGTTAGAATAAAAAAGGCTCCGATTATGGTTTCAGATTCGAATGCTGATCTTCTACAGTTACTTGACAGTATTGGGCAGGCAGAAAAGTACACGGAGCTGTCAATTCATGAGACAATAGATATATTGATTTCTTATGTGAGAAAGAAATGTTTTACGAAAGATCAGTTGTCGGAAGTGATTCCGGCATTAACTGGTGCAACGGCAAAGAAATTGATCGAATGGGGAATGATTTATGAATTTGCATCATGATGAAGTAAGAAAACAGCGTTCAACATTAGCAGTTTGTCCATCAGCAAAAGAAAATGTATGTGTGACGGATATTTTATATGAAATTATAGAAAAAGAGACTTATAAAAAAGATTATGAGGAAATAACATTAGGCTTGCTATTTGTGCCAGAAACCTACGATACAGTTATTCAAAGCATAAAAAAGATTGCAGATAGTGGAATCTGGAATTAGAATAAATGGCGGATTTTACACCGCCACTTTTTCTATTCAATCTTCACAAACTCCGGTTTCCTCTCCCGGAACACTGTAAAGTAATCAAAGCCGGCGTCCTTTAATATAGAAGGAACTTTTGCAAAATCAAATGCAACATGTTCCGGTTTGTGGGCGTCGGCACCAATCGTGATGATCTCGCCGCCAAGTTCCCGGTAACGCCGGATGATCTCCTCGGTTGGATTTGGGTGGCCAAGACCGTACTTGAAGCCGCCGGTGTTCAGCTCGATCCCTTTTCCGAGGGAGACAAGTTTTCGTAAAATCTCATCGATCACATCCTGATATTCTCTCCAGTCATAATTTTCATTGGAAGTCGGACCGTAGCGGACAACATAGTCGAGGTGCCCGTATACGTCGAAATCATGGTAACTTTCTATATTTTCAAGAATGGATTCAAAATATTCGCGGTAGGCGGCTTTCTCTGTCCGTTTTTCATAAAAAGCCGCATAATACGGGTCGAGTCCATGCACAACATGGGAGGAACCTATGACAAAATCAAATGGATACTGCGATAAAATATCCGTGTACAGCGCAGCTAGATGCGGCTGTAAGCCAAGCTCAATGCCGAGGCGTACCGGAAGCTTTGCGGCATATTTTTCCTGATAGGCAAGTACGGACGAAGTATAATTTGGCAGATCGAGAAGAAAAATATCCGGCTCCTCAGGATAATCAATATCAAGATGATCTGTAAAGCAGATCCCGGCAAGTCCTTTTTCGATAGCAGAAGAGATCATTTCTTCCTGCGGGGCTTCACTGTCCCCGGAAAACTGGCTGTGCATGTGTGTGTCCCATAGCCGGTAATGCGAAAATTTGGTTTCCATAAAATCTATATTCCTTTCCGTGAAAAAATTATTAGTAAAATTAATAATTAAAAATTTCTAAAAATACAGCGGCTAAGTTATAATAAAACGCCTGTATCATGCATTAATCTGATATCTAATATAACTTATTTTACAAGAAAATGGAATAGATTGTACGTGATTTTGTACAAAGTGAATGAAAAACATAGTCGAAAAACAAATATAGTGAAAAATTTAACAAACTCATGAAAAACACTTGAACTTTATACAGAAATTGGTTAAAATAAAGGAAGCTTGGGAACAATAGTTTTCCAAAAGTATATTTTATACAATTCTAGGAGGAATTTAAAATGGCAGTAAGAGTAGCAATTAATGGATTTGGCCGTATCGGTCGTCTTGCTTTCAGACAGATGTTCGGAGCAGAAGGATATGAAGTAGTAGCAATCAATGATTTAACAAGCCCTAAGATGTTAGCACACTTGTTAAAATATGATTCTTCTCAGGGAAAATATGAGCACGCTGATGAAGTATCTTACACAGATGATTCTATCATCGTTTGCGGAAAAGAAATCAAAATCTACGCATTCCCAGATGCAAACAACTGCCCATGGGGTGAATTAAAAGTTGACGTTGTATTAGAGTGTTCTGGATTCTACACAAGCAAAGAGAAAGCTCAGGCTCATATCAATGCAGGAGCAAGAAAAGTTGTTATCTCCGCTCCAGCTGGAAACGATCTTCCAACAATCGTTTACAACACAAACCATAAAACATTAAAACCAACAGATACAATTATTTCTGCAGCTTCTTGTACAACAAACTGCTTAGCACCTATGGCTGATGCATTAAACAAATATGCACCAATCCAGTCTGGTATCATGGTAACAATCCATGCTTACACAGGTGATCAGATGACTCTTGACGGACCACAGAGAAAAGGTGATTTAAGAAGATCCCGTGCAGCAGCAGTTAACATCGTTCCTAACAGCACAGGTGCTGCAAAAGCTATCGGATTAGTTATCCCAGAATTAAACGGAAAATTAATCGGATCTGCACAGCGTGTACCAACCCCAACAGGTTCTACAACAATTTTAACAGCAGTTGTTAAAAAAGCTGGTGTTACAAAAGAAGATATCAATGCAGCTATGAAAGCAGCAGCTAACGAGTCTTTCGGATACAACGAAGACGAAATCGTATCTTCTGATATCGTTGGAATGAGATTTGGTTCTTTATTCGACGCTACACAGACAATGGTTAACCAGGTATCTGATGATCAGTACGAAGTACAGGTTGTTTCTTGGTATGATAACGAGAACAGCTACACATCTCAGATGGTTCGTACAATCAAATACTTCTCTGAGTTAGCATAATCAGAACGTACAATCACTGCACGGTAGACTACTTTTTTAAGCGACAGGCTGCCAGAGTGCAGATAAGACTCAGCAAAGGGGTCCGGTCTTTTGGGACCGGGCTCCTTTTTGCTATTGAAGAATAAATAATTATGAAACTCTTAAAAACGTAAATTGAATTGTGAAAAATTAACAAAAGCTTGAGAAAACACTGGGGAGCGGTCGGTACTTGAAGGCAGGTACAACAATCGTTGTGACTGGCTTCTTAGTACCGTTACCAGCGACACGTAGCGAAAGCGTGTTTTCGAAAATTTTGTTAATTTTGAACAACTTCAAAGAGGTATAGAGGAGTTTCGGAACTATTTATTGTGAATAAAAATAAAGGAGACTACTTAATATGTCATTAAATAAAAAATCCGTAGATGATATCAATGTTAAAGGACTTCGTGTACTTTGCAGATGTGACTTCAATGTACCTTTGAAAGATGGAAAGATCACAGACGAGAACCGTCTTGTTGCAGCACTTCCAACAATCAAGAAATTAATCGCTGACGGCGGAAAAGTAATTCTCTGCTCTCACTTAGGAAAAGTAAAAACAGAAGAAGACAAATTAACAAAAACACTCGCTCCTGTAGCAGTAAGACTTTCTGAGTTATTAGGACAGGAAGTAAAATTCGTAGCTGATCCGGAAGTAGTCGGACCAAACGCAAGAGCAGCAGTAGAAGCTATGAAAGACGGCGAAGTTATTTTACTTGAGAATACACGTTTCAGACCGGAAGAGACAAAGAACGGAGAGGCATTCTCCAAAGACCTCGCTTCTATCTGTGATGTATTCGTAAACGATGCATTCGGTACAGCCCACAGAGCACACTGCTCTAACGTTGGTGTTGCACAGTTAGTTGACACAGCCGTTGTTGGTTACTTAATGCAGAAAGAGATCGACTTCTTAGGAAATGCAGTTGAGAATCCGGTAAGACCTTTCGTTGCAATCCTTGGTGGCGCAAAAGTTGCTGATAAATTAAATGTTATCTCTAACTTACTTGAGAAATGTGATACTCTTATCATCGGTGGTGGTATGGCTTACACATTCTTAAAAGCGCAGGGATATGAGATCGGTTTATCTTTAGTAGACGACAGCAAGCTTGATTATTGTAAAGAAATGATGGAGAAAGCTGAAAAACTGGGTAAAAAATTATTATTACCGGTTGACGCTGTAACAATCAAAGATTTCCCTAACCCAATCGATGCTCCGGTTGAAGTAGAAGTTTATGACTCTGACAAAATGCCGGCTGACCGTGAGGGATGTGATATCGGACCTAAGACTCAGGCTCTTTTCGCAGATGCTGTTAAGACAGCTAAAACAGTTGTTTGGAACGGACCTATGGGTGTATTCGAGAACCCAACACTTGCAGCAGGTACAATCGCTGTAGCAAAAGCTTTAGCAGATACAGATGCTACAACAATCATCGGTGGTGGTGATTCCGCAGCAGCAGTGAACCAGTTAGGATTTGGTGACAAGATGACACACATTTCTACTGGTGGTGGAGCTTCTCTTGAATTCTTAGAGGGTAAAGAATTACCAGGCGTTGCAGCTGCTAACGATAAATAAGAGCAGCCATGACGTAAATGCAGCTGCAACGCCTTAGTTGCCAGCTGCAAACGATAAATAGACGTGATTCCAGCGGATTGAGAATAAGTAAGTAATCTTGTGCGCATGCTTGCATGCATGCACATGATTGCTTACTTATTTGAAAGCGCAACGAGCGCCTGGAAACTCGCAGAGTTTTCAGGCAATCCGCAAAATATAAGTACATGAAAGAAGGAATAATATAATGGCAAGAAAGAAAATCGTAGCCGGAAACTGGAAAATGAACATGACTCCAAGCCAGGCTGTAAAATTAGTAGAAGAGTTAAAACCACTTGTAGTCAGTGATGATGTAGAAGTTGTTTACTGTGTACCAGCAATCGACATCGTTCCTGTTGTAGAAGCAGTAAAAGGAACCAACGTAGCAGTTGGAGCAGAGAATATGTACTTCGAAGAGAAAGGTGCATATACAGGAGAAATTTCCGCAGAGATGTTAGTAGATGCAGGCGTTAAATACGTTGTATTAGGACACTCTGAGAGACGTGATTACTTCAAAGAGGATGACGCTTTATTAAATAAGAAAGTAAAGAAAGCTTTCGAAAAAGGTCTTACACCAATCCTTTGCTGTGGCGAGACATTAGAACAGAGAGAGATGGGAATCACTCTTGACTGGATCCGCTTACAGATCAAATCTGATTTAAAAGATGTAACAGCAGAGCAGGTTGCTTCCATGGTAATCGCTTACGAACCAATCTGGGCAATCGGTACAGGTAAAACAGCTACAACCGAGCAGGCTGAAGAAGTTTGTAAAGCAATCCGTGAGTGCATCGCAGAAGTTTACGGAACAGATACAGCAGAGAAAGTTCGTATCCAGTACGGTGGATCTGTAAATGCAGGTAATGCAGCAGAATTATTTGCACAGCCAGACATCGATGGTGGTTTAGTTGGCGGAGCAAGCTTAAAAGCTGATTTCGGCAAGATCGTAAACTACAAATAAGGTGAATTCACAGAGAGTTTGTGCTAATTACCGGTAAAAAGTAATTTCACAGAGCAATATAAAACGGGTTTATAAATTCACTGAAAGACAGCACAGCCACCGGTTTTGAATCATTAAAGACAGAAATAATAAAACAGCTTACAAGCAATAAAGAGTTGTCGGATGAGGAGATTGCGGCAATTAAAAAAGCATTGGAAGAAATGGCAGAACATAACAAAAAAGATCTTTCGGATTTTAAAAAATATTTAAAAGATGAAGTTGTTCATGGCATTCAGCAGACAATCAATGAAAATACACAGAATATCGAAAACAACACAAATGCTATTACACAGAATACACAGGACATCCAGAACAGTGTTACATCTATTTCAAATCTGATCACGTCATTTAATGGAATGCAGACAGATGTTTCAAATATCCAGGATCAGGTATTGGTACTTTACGACAAATTAAATAAAACATTCCCAGTCTGTCGGACTATAGAAGTCCGACAGACTGATTAGCATCCTTTCTTGGACGCCCTCTTGAGCGTTTGGTTTTTGACACTTCAGGTTCTTTTTTCTTGCGTCCCCGCTTCTTTGGTTCAGGCTTATGGACGGGTTCTGAAAGACCGAGTGCCTCGAGTTCTTCAAAAACAATCTGCAGTGTATGAACCCAGCAGCCATCATCTGTTTTTGGCTTCTGAGGTGCATTGGTCTTTCGCCATGCACTTGACAGATCATCCATCAGATCGCCGTAGCTCATCTTATTTAGGAGACCGGCTCTGGTGGCTTTACGGATAATCCGGCACGTCATTACTGTAGTGATGAAATTTACGAATTCTGACCCGATAACAGAGAAATCACCCTGGACATTTGTCTTGTCAAGGCAGTCATCACTTTTGTATCGGTTAAATACAAGTTCAAGCAGCCATCTGTCATCGTAACACTGGTATGCGGTTTTAGGATTAAGATCCTGATCACTCTCAAAAACGATCACGCCGAATAATGAAGACTTTTTGCTGTATTTCTCGGGTTCAAAGTTTTTTTTGTTTTCAGTCTTTGTCAGGTAATCAGCTTCTTCAATGGCTGCTTTTCTGGCATGGAAAGATGATAAGGGTAATCCGATGGACAAAGACAGTGTGGCACAGGACAAGATATTTTACGCAGACTGGATAGATGATATTGCCCCGGAACTTGATTTTACATCGACCAATAATGTTGCCGAGACACAGACGGTAGCAATGAACATGAGTGATAAAGGCTCCGGAATTACAGAGATTTATTTTGGATTGCAAAATCCGGAAGAAACAGAGGTGGTTTTCACACCGTGTAC
>ERZ1106950.1506-NODE-1506-length-14760-cov-5.946413_pt1 | contig 14760 bp, 17 predicted proteins | sample MGYA00403675_ERZ1106950 | MGnify/ENA primary metagenome ERZ1106950 (study PRJEB35170, sample SAMEA104062410) | human gut metagenome | biome: human gut; feature: human-associated habitat; material: faeces | place: Denmark | collected 2012-06-13 ... | reverse complement strand
CCGCCGCCGCCTTTGTATTTTTAGTTACCGCCGAACTCGTGGAAGAAGCGGTCGTGGATGACCTGCACTGCCCGGTCGGCCTCGTTGATATCCACCAGGACGGACACCTTGATCTCGCTGGTGGAGATCATGCTGATATTGATGCCCGCATTGTACAGGGCCTCAAACATTTTGGCCGCCACGCCGGGGTTGTGGACCATGCCCGCTCCCACGATGGAGACCTTGGCAATTTTGTCGTTGACATCCACATGGTCGAACTGAAGGAAATCCCTGTGCTCATCCAGGAGCTGCTTGCAGCGCTCCACATCCTGAATGCTCACGGTGAAGCTGATATCCTTAGTATTATTGCGGCCGATGGACTGGAGTATGAGGTCCACATTGATCCGCTCCTTGGCCAGCAGGGAGAAGATCTTGAAAGCGATGCCCGGCTCGTCGGCCAGCCCCACCACGGCCACACGGGCCACATTTTTATCGCAGGCTACGCCGCTGACGTGCAGTTTTTCCATGGTTTTTGCAACCTCCTTGACTTTGGTGCCGGGCTTGCCGGAAAAGCTGGAGAGGACCTCCAGGTTGACGCCGTAGCGCTTGGCCATCTCCACCGAACGGTTGTGGAGCACCTGGGCGCCCAGGGTGGCCAGCTCCAGCATCTCGTCGTAGGTGATCTCCTCCAGCTTCCGCGCCCCTTTGACGTGGCGGGGATCTGCGGTGTAGACGCCGTCCACGTCGGTATAAATCTGGCAGAGATCCGCGTGGAGCACAGCGGCCAGGGCCACCGCCGAGGTATCGGAGCCGCCCCGGCCCAGGGTGGTGATATCCTCATACTTGTTGAGGCCCTGGAAGCCGGTGACGATGACAATGGTGTTCTTGTCCAGCTCGGCCAGCACCCGCTCCGTATCGATGCGCTTGATGCGGGCGTCGCCATAGGAGGAGTTGGTACGGAAGCCCGCCTGCCAGCCCGTCAGGGAGACCACCGGGTAGCCCATGGCCTCGATGGCCATGGCGCACAGGGAGCAGGAGATCTGCTCGCCGGTGGACAGCAGCATATCCATCTCCCGCTTGGAGGCGTTGGGGTTGATCTCCGCGGCCTTGGCAATCAGATCATCCGTGGTGTCGCCCTGGGCGGAGAGGACCGCCACGACCCGGTGGCCCCGGCGGTAGGTCTCGGTTATGATGCGGGCCACGTTGCGGATGCGGTCGGCATCCGCGACGGAGCTGCCGCCGAATTTTTGAACGATGAGTCCCATTGGTATATGTACCCCCTAAATCAGGAATATCCGTCCGTCGCGGAGGAGGCGCGCTCCTCCGCGACATTCTATGCGCTCAGTCCAGCACCCGGAACATGGAGCCGGGCGTCATACCCGTCAGCCGGGCCTCCAGGGCAGCCCGGGTCATGGGCGGGGTGACCAGCGCGAACTCGTCCGCCGGCGCTCCGGGGCGGCTCAGCCGGGTACTGTCCGGAAAGGCGGCCTCCGCCGCCTGTACCCCGGTCCCCCGGAGGTACCAGCGGCTCTCCAGCCCGTCGGGCGGCACCGCCGTATCGTCCCCGCCCTCGGCCCAGAACATCCGCTTCTTCTCGTCCCGGTGCTTGGCCGCGTCGATCACGTCGGCCACCACGGCGGAGGCGGTGGGCAGCTTGCCCGCCCCCCGGCCGTAGAACATCACGTCGCCGATGGCGTTGCCCCGCACGGAGATGGCGTTGAATACATCCTCCACACCGGAGAGGGGGTTCTCCCGGTCCACCAGGTGTGGGGCCACATAGGCGCACACCTTCCCGTCGGTCCGGCGAATAGCCCGCCCCAGCAGCTTGAGCTTCTTTCCACAGGAGTCGGCATAGGCCACGTCGGCCAGGGTGACGCCGGTGATGCCCTCTGTGGGCACCTGCCGGGGGTAAATATGCCGCCCGAAAGCCAGGGAGGCCAGGATGCAGATCTTCCGGCAGGCGTCGTGGCCCTCAATGTCGGCGGTGGGGTCCTGCTCGGCGTAGCCGTTGGCCTGAGCCTCCCTCAGAGCGTCGTCAAAGCTCAGCCCCGCCCGGATCATACGGGTGAGGATATAGTTGGTCGTGCCGTTGAGGATACCGGTGATCTCCTCGATCTCGTTGGCGGCCAGGCACTGGTTCAGGGGGCGGATGATGGGGATGCCGCCGCCCACACTGGCTTCAAACAGATAGCTGACACCCTTCTCCTGGGCCAGCCGCAGCAGCTCGCAGCCGTGCTCCGCCACCAGCTCCTTGTTGGAGGTAATGACACTCTTGCCCGCCTGGAGGGCCCGGCGGGTGAAATCCAGCGCCACCTTGGCCCCGCCGATGGTTTCCACCACGATGGACACCTCAGGGTCCTGCTCAATCACGGAAAAATCGTGCACCACCTTGCCTGCAAAGGGGCTGTCTGGGAAATCCCGCACATCCAGAATATATTTCAGGCGGATCAGATCATCCACCTTGCCCTCGATGTGCCGCTCGTTGGTGTCCAGCACTTCAGCCACACCGGAGCCCACCACGCCAAACCCTAAAATTGCCACGTTCACCATTCTGTCTTCCTCCTGTCCGGGCCGTCAGCCCGCCAAAATCTCACAGCGCAGGACTCCCTCTATCTCCAGGGCCTGGTTCAGTAACTCCTCCAGCGCGATGCGCAGCCCCGAGGTCTCCGCCCCCACCGTCACCGCAGCACAGCCGTTGCTTGGTATGGACTGGTTGATGGTAAGAATATTCCCACCCGTCTGGGCAAAGATATTCAAGACGGCGGACAACACCCCTGGTTCGTCCTTGAGCAGGAACTGAAAGGTGACGATCCGCCCATGCAGCATGTCATTGAAGGGCCGCACCGCATCCTTGTATTTATAAAATGCGCTGCGGCTGATGCCCACCCGCCGGGTGGCCAAGTGGACCGTGTCCACCTCGCCGGTTTCCAACAGCCGCTTGGCCTCCGCCACCTTCAGAAAAATCTCTGGCAGTGCGCTGGACTCCACGATGAAATAACTGGGTGACTTACCCATTCTATGTACCTCCCGCCCATATGTCCACGTGAGAAAGCCATTTGTTTATCCTTTGTGGTCTATTGTAGCACACCCTCCCGCCCGCCGCAAGGGCAAAGCCCCTGCCAACTCTGCCGATTTCTGCCGATCCGCCCATGCCGTTTTTGTGTATTCTCACCGATTTTCAGGAGAGGAGGCTGTCTTTTGCCGGAAAACAGACACCTGCGCTTTCTGCTCCGCCTGCTCTATGCCGCCCTGGCCCTGGCCGGATTGTGGCTGGCCCTGCGCTTTCTCCTCCCCTGGCTGCTCCCCTTCCTGCTGGCCTTCAGCCTTGCCGCCCTGCTGGAGCCCGCCGTACGCCTTCTGATGGAGCGCCTGCACCTGCCCCGGCGGGGCGCCGCCGCACTGTGTACCGCGGCTCTCACCGCCGCTGTTCTGGGAGGGCTGGCGCTGGTGGTATGGCGGGTAGGCTACGAACTGTCCCTGCTGTTGGGCCGCCTGCCCACCCTGCTGGCCGGGCTGCCCACGCTGGCCGACGGGCTGGAGCGCTGGGCCTACCGGTTCCTCATCGCCCTGCCCGTTCAGTTCCAAACCCTGGCCCGTGATGCCCTGGAGGGCCTTCTGGAGCAGAGCATTGCCCTGCCCAACCGCTTTTATGACGCCCTGGCCGGGGCGGTGACAGGGCTGGCTTCGGCCCTTCCCGCCGCCGCTCTTTTTCTCTTTACGACAGTTTTGGCCACCTATTTCACCAGCGCAGGCCGTCCCGCTCTGCTGGACGGCCTGCGCCGCCGCCTTCCCCCGCCGTGGCGGACACGGCTGGGCCGGGTGGCCGGCGGTCTGAGGGAGGCGCTGGGCGGCTGGCTGAAAGCCCAGGGCCTGCTGATGCTGATCACCTTCGGCGAGCTCGCCGCCGGTTTCCTGCTGCTGCGGGTGGAGCTGTCCCTCCTTCTGGCCGGACTTGTGGCTCTGGTGGACGCCCTGCCGGTCTTCGGTACAGGCACCGTACTGCTGCCCTGGGCAGTGCTCGCCCTGTTGGGGGGCGACGTGCGGATGAGCGTGGGCCTGCTGGTGCTTTACTCCGTTATCTCTCTCGTGCGAAGCCTGCTGGAGCCCCGTCTGGTGGGGGCGCGGGTGGGGCTCCCTCCCCTGGCTGCCCTGGTCTGCATGTATGTGGGCTTTCAGGCGCTCGGAGTTCTTGGAATGCTTCTCGCCCCACTGGCCGCCGTGCTGGCCCGGCAGCTCTGGGATTCCGGCCTCCTGCACAGCCTGTTCGGACCTTAAGCAAACAGCCCGCGGCACATGCCGCGGGCTGTTTGTTTCTTTATTTCGTACCATCCGCCGGGATATAGGGCTCGTCCGGGGGCGTCTCCACCGGCGTGGGTACGGGAGACGGTGTGGGGCTTGTGCTGGTCTCGGGTGGATTGGGCTGGCCGCTCTCCCCGGGAGACGGGGTCTCAGACGGCTGTCCCGCGTTGGGCCAGGTGGCCGGGTTCTCCGGGTCAAAATTCTCGTACCTGGGGTCGTTGACCGGCGGCCAGGTGGAGGGATCACTGATCACAAAGCTGTTGGGATCATACTCCTCCGGCTCCTGGGGCTGGGGCGCGGTGGTGTGGACGTCACAGGTCCCCTGGGCCTCCAGGAAGCTGTAGAGGTAACTGCTGTCCTTGGCGGCGGCCCCGCCCACGCTCTCCCGGCTGTAATCCAGGATGCCGATGGTCTTGACCGTGCCCTCCGTGACTCCTGCGCCCTCGTCGGCCTGCCGGGGACAAAACTCTCCCGCCAGATGATACAGGCCCTCAATCGCCGTGCCGTCGCCGCCCAGCACCGGGCTGCCGGTGCAAACCTCCACCTCCTTGTGGAGACTACAGGTTTCGGCGGGCACGTCGTCGCTGAACAAGGTGAAGGTGCGGGCCCGGCTGCCTCTGGGATCGTTCAGGCAGGCCTCAGTGGCCCGCAGGCCGCTGTCCATGCAGATGCTGACGCTCTTCTGTTCACTGCCGGCGGCCGGGAAGGACTTGTTCTCCAGCCCCTCATGGATGGGGGCCATGACCTTCTTCCACATGGACACAGCCGGGTTATTGCTGGAGCTGATGCGCTCCGGGTTGTTATAGCCCACCCAGACCGCGGCGGTATAGTAGGGAGTATAGCCCACAAACCACTTATCGTTATTGGAGTTGGTGGTGCCGGTCTTGCCGGCCACCGTCATACCTGAGAGCTGGGCCCCGGTGCCGGTTGCCCCGCCGAATTTCCCTGTAACCACATTTTTCAGCATGTCGTTGATATACCAGGTGGTCTCCTCGGAGAGAACCGCCTCGGGCTGATTCTGGGTATTGTCCAGCAGAACCTCCTCCGTGCCGTCGTCCAGCACACGGGTGACCTTGGTGTAGGTGCGGGGCTCCACATACAGGCCGTTGCGTGGGAACACGGAGTAGGCGGCGGCCATGTCTACCACACTCACGCCGTCGGTGAGGCCGCCCAGAGCGAGCTGGCTGGCCCCCAGGTCGTTCATCACCTGTCCGTTGACGGTGCGGCCGTCCTCCAGATCGATATGGAACTTCTCCTCCATGAACTGGAAGGAATTCTTCACACCCAGGTTCTGTAGGGTGCGCACGGCCACCGGGTTGGAGGACACCTCCAGCGCCGCCGCTACGGTCATCCTCCCCCGGTAGGTCTGGGGGTTGTTCAGCGGCCAGGCCTTGCCGCTGAGGAGCTGCACCGGATAGTCGTCAAAAGCGGATGCAGGACTGATCACCCCGCTCTCCAGAGCGGGCGCATAGACGCTCAGCGGCTTGATGGAGGAGCCCGGCTGCCGCAGGGAGCGGCTGGCGTAGTTCCAGCCCCGGTTGCTGCTCTTTTCGCCTAGGGCGCCGGCCAGCCCAACGATGTTGCCCTGGGGGTCAATGATTACGATGGCCGACTGGATCGCCTGCCCCGACTTGCTGGTGAGCTGAAGGTTGCTGCGGTCGGAGTAGACCGACTCCACGATGGACTGGATCTCCGGGTCCACACAGGCGTAAATATTCAGTCCGCCGGAGGTGACCATGTCGGAGGCCACCTGCTCGGAGTAGCCGTACTTCTCTATGAGGTCGTTCATCACGTCGGTGATGACCTGCTCATCATACCAGTTGTAGATGGTGGCGGGCCTGGCCTCATTGGTGCTCCGTTCCAGATGGGAGGCCAGATCATCAATTTCGGCCATGGCCTCGTCGTACTCGGACTGGTTGATGCTCCCCAGCTCCAGCATCTTGCCCAGAACCAGCCTTGCGCGGTACTGGTTGTTCTCCAGATAGCGATAGGGATTGTAGGCCGAGGGGTTGTTGGTGATGGAGATCAGGCTGGCGCACTCGGCCAGATCCAACTCCGACAGCTCCTTGCCGAAGTAGTTCTGGGCCGCCGTGGCCACGCCGTAGCAGCCCTCTCCCAGGTAAATATAGTTGAGGTACCACTCCAGAATCTGCTCCTTGGAGTAGGTCTTGTCAAAGTCCAAGGCGGTAAAGATCTCCAGAATCTTCCGTTTTACCGTCACATCGTCGTACTGGGTGGCATTCTTGATGAGCTGCTGGGTGATGGTGGAGCCGCCCTGAATATCGCCGCCGGTGAACATGAGCAGCACCCCCTTGAGGGTACGCTTCCAGTTGACGCCGTGGTGCTTCCAGAACGTCTCGTCCTCGATGGCCACGGTGGCGTTGATCAGATTATCTGGGATCTCCTCAAAGTCGACCAGTTGGCGGTTTTCTGTTCCATGGAGGGACAGGTGCTCCACATATTCCCCCGTAGTGGAATCCTTATAATAAATCGTACTGGTCTGGTTCATGACGAAATTGGCCTCCAGATGGGCCTGCGGGATGATGACCGTCTTGATGTAGACCGCGGCAAAGCAGAGCAGGATAGCCCCCGTGATCACGCAGATCAGGAGGAAGGTGCCCAGCACCTTCCCTACCGTGCCCGCAACCACCGCAGCCGTGGACGGCCGCCTCCGCTTCCGGCCCCGGTTCGGATTGGGGCCCTGATTGGATGTTGACGCCAAAATGACACCTCCGTTTTTCGGTGGAACACGTATGCTTGCAGGATCGCCTCATCACATGCGGCGATTGCTGATATTATAGCATATTCCTCCAGCTTGTCCACCCTAATTCTTTCCAATAAAGGATGAATATAGGCTTCGTCAAAAATTTGGCAGATCCCACTCTTGCATTTTTGGGCGCAACAGGCTACAATAAGAGACGAAGAAAAGGAAGGTATGGTGCCCAATATGAGTGAAGAATTTGGCCCTGATTTCATCACCGTCACTGATGAGGACGGCAATGAATTTGAGCTGGAGCATCTGGACACACTAGAGTACAACGGCCAGACCTACATGGCCTTTTTCCCGGCCGTGGAGGGGAAAGAGGACGGCTCTGTAGAGGATGTGGATCTGGATGAGGAATACGGCCTGGTGATCCTCAAGGTGATCGAGGCAGACGGCGAGGAACAGCTCTCCACCCTGGACAGTGAGGAGGAGCTGGAGCTGGTGTATCAGCAGTTTATGGAGTCCCTCTTCGCGGAGGAGGACGGCTCGGACGCATAATTTTTTCCTGCTCGGTGCGTGACGGGTTTTATTTAAACCCACATCTCTGAAACGGGATGCCCACCTCATGGCGTGGACTGCAGGCCTCCCGGCGCCCCTCCGAGGGACGGCTGGAAGTTGGAAGCAACGAAGCGACATGGAGGCAACCCACCTGCCACTTTGTGCAGGTTTTAAATGGATCCGCACGGCCAGAGCGGGGCCCCCACGAAACGCTGTTTCGTGGGGTTTTTCTTATTTCCGGCATTTGAACAAAGTGTAAAACCTGTTTTCGCTCTTGAAAGAGTGCGGCATTTCCTGTATAATGTCAGAATGTCTATAGCCAGGCCCCCTGCTCCCGCGGGGGGACACTTATGAGAGGACTGAAGCTACAAATGAGCGCATCCAGAGAAAAGAAATCGCGCCAGAGCGACCCGACACAGGGCCTGACTCAAAAGGAGAGGAAGGAGCTCCAGGAGCAGCAGGCCGCCAAGCGCAAGGCCGTTATCTATACGGTCATCGGCGTCATTGTTGCCGTGCTGGTGGCCGCCCTGCTGATCTGGCACTCCGGCATCTTCCAGCGCGGCAAGACCGCTCTGACGGTGGGCGGCCGCGATTACTCCGTCACCGATGTCAACTATTATTTCACCTATTATATGAATCAGGCATACAGCACCAGCGGCGGCGCTTTTGATCCCAGCAAGGATCTCCGAACCCAGTATACGGACGAGGAACAGACCAAGAGCTACTTTGACCAGTTCCTGGACAGTACCATTGAGCAGTTGAAGAAGATCTCTGCCCTGGAGACCGCCGCCTCTGAGGCCGGCTACACCCTGTCCGACGATGACAAGGCCTATGTGGATGAGGCCATCTCCTCCACCAAAAAGGCTGCCGAGTCCTACGGCTATGCCTATGACGGCTATCTGAAGGCCATGTACGGCAAGTATATGACCCCCTCCGCCTTCAAGACCTGTGTGGAGCGGGAAGCTCTGGTGAACGGTTACCAGAGCGCCTACGCCGACAGCCTGGGCATTACCGACGAGGACATTCAGGCCTACTATGAGGAGAATGCCTCCACGCTGGACACCTACGACTACCGCTATATCTATCTCAGCGGCAAGGCCGCGTCCACCACCGACGAGGACGGCAACACGGTGGAGCCCACTGAAGAGGAGACGAAGGCCGCCATGGAGGCTGCCAAGGCCAAGGCCGATGCGTTTGTGGCTGCGGTGAATTCCTCCGATGACAAGGAAACTGCCTTTGCCGAGCTGGCCCCCGACTATGTGTCTGAGGACGACAAGGAGGACTATGAGGCGGATCCCGACGCCTCCCTGCACACCGGCACGGTGGGCAGCAGCCTCTCCTATCAGAGCTTTGGCGAATGGCTGATGGATGACAGCCGCGCCAACGGCGATGTGGGTGTGGTGGAGTCCAGCTCCGGCTACTACGCCGTCATGCTGTTGAACCGCTACCGGGATGAGACTGCCACTGCTGACATCCGACACATTCTCATCAAGGCCGAGGTGGCTGATGCCGATGACCCCGCCACCGAGGACGTGGACGAGAGCAAGGTGCCCACTCAGGAGGCCCTGGACGCCGCCAAGGCCGAGGCCGAGGACATCCTGGCCCAGTGGGAGGCGGGCGACAAGACCGCCGAGTCCTTCGGCGCGCTGGCCGAGGAATACTCCGACGATCCCGGCTCCAACACCAACGGCGGCCTGTACGAGCAGGTCGCGCCCGGCGTGATGTTCGAGGGCTTCAACGACTGGATCTTTGCCGACGGCCGCGCCATCGGCGACACCGGTCTGGTGGAGAATCCCCAGGACGGCCAGCAGGGCTGGCACATCATCTACCTGGAGGGCTGGGACGAGCCCGTCTGGAAGCTCACCGGTAAGAACGCGCTGATCAGCGAGGCGCTGACCACCTGGCTGGAGGGCCTGACGGAAAACATGGAGGCCACCCAGGGCGCCGGCGTCAAGTACCTCGGCGAGTAAGAGACATCATGGGACAGGCGGGCGGAGCGCTGCTCCGTCCGCCTGTTTTTGGAAAGGGATGAACTGCATGGACGAGAGGTTTCTCCGCACAGAGATGCTTTTGGGCCCCCAGGCCATGGAGCGCCTGGCTGCCGCCCACGTGGCCGTGTTCGGTCTGGGCGGCGTGGGAAGCTGGTGCGCCGAGGCCCTGGCCCGCTCCGGCGTGGGCGCCCTCACGCTGGTGGACCACGACACGGTGGGTCTGACCAACCTGAACCGCCAGGTGGAGGCCACCCGCTCCACCCTGGGCCAGCCCAAGGCCCAGGCCATGGCCGACCGCATCCGCGACATCAATCCGGACTGCCGCCTCACCATCCGGGCGGAGAAGTATGAGGCGGGGCGGCGGGAGGACTTCTTCAGCCAGCCGCTGGACTACATTGTGGACTGCATCGACCTGGTGTCCTGCAAACTGGATTTGATCGAGACCGCCCTCACCCGGGGCGTCCCCATCGTCTCCTCCCTGGGCACAGGCAACAAGCTAGACCCCGGCCTGTTCCGCATCACCGACCTGTCGAAAACCGAGGGCTGCCCCCTGGCCCGGGTGGTACGCAAGGAGCTGCGCGCCCGCGGCATCCTCCACCACCGGGTCCTCTGGTCGCCGGAGGAGCCGAAGGCCGCCCTCCAGCGGGAGGCGCCGCCCCCCGGCCGCCGCTCCGTCCCCGGCAGCGTGGCCTGGGTGCCTCCGGTGGCTGGGCTCATGCTGGCCGGAGAAGTGGTCCTGTCCCTTGCCGGGCTGCACGTATAAAGACATCCCTCCATTGGTAAACTAAGGCCAATGGAGGGATGTTTTTTGACGCAGAAAAAAGGCTCACGGCTCCGCAGCGCGGCGGCCGGCGGGGCGGCCGGGCTGGCCAACGGCTTTTTCGGGGGCGGCGGGGGGATGCTGCTGGTGCCCCTCCTCACCCGCTGGTGTGGACTGGAGCAGCGCCGCGCCTTCGCCACGTCCATCGCCATTATCCTCCCCCTGTGCGCGCTCTCGTCCGTCATCTACTGGTTTCGGGGCGGACTGGACTTTGGACTGGCCCTCCCCTATCTGGCCGGCGGCCTGCTGGGCGGCTTCGTGGGCGGAAGGGTATTCAAGAAGCTGAATATGGTCTGGCTCCGCCGCGCCTTTGCCCTGCTTATCCTCTACGGCGGCGTCAAGGCGCTGTTCTTCTGATGGCGTGGCCCGTCTCCCTCCTGGCCGGCGCCGTCACCGGCGTGCTCTCCGGCTTCGGAATCGGCGGCGGCACCCTGCTGCTCATCTATATGACTGCCTTTGCCGGGGTACCCCAGAATCTGGCCCAGGGCGTCAACCTGCTCTACTTTCTCCCCACTGCCGCCACCGCCCTGCCCGCCCACATCAAAAATGGCTATATCGACCGTCAGACCGTCTGGCCCGCCGTCCTGGCCGGGCTGGCTGGCACCGCTCTGGCCGCCTGGGCCGCCACCAGCCTGGATGTAGAGCTGCTCCACCGCTGCTTCGGCGGTTTCCTGATCGTGGTGGGACTGCGGGAGCTGTTCAGCCGCTCGTAGGGGCGGCATGGGCTTCCCGATTCAGCCGTCCCCCTTCCACAACAGGACGGGGCAAGCTCCGCCGCTTCCACGCAAATGCCTTTCGGAACAGGTGAGGCAGCCTCTATAGCCGACGGCGTAGGGGCGACCCTTATGGTCGCTCCTACGCCGGATGCAGATATGCTGTTTCCCGGGGAACCGTGGCCGCCCTGCCGCCTGTTCTTTATTTGTTTCTTCTCTGCACGGGAGTCAGAGATCTACCGGCTTGGCAAACAAAGGATCGTCAATAGCGCTCAATGCGCGTATTCACGACATACTCTTCCTTAATCCGGCGTAGCAAAGCCATATGCTCAGAGCTCTGATGCCGCTCCATCGCCGCTTCATCCGCCCAGATTTCTAACAAAAAAAGTCGATCTGGATCTTCTCTGGCATCAAAGTACTCGTAGCAGAGACAGCCATCTTCCGCCCGTGTCTTGCTCAGAACTCCCTGCTCCTTGACCTGCTCCACAAATTGATCTCTCTGGCCGGGTTTGGTCTGGTAAAAGACGTTGAGTACAATCTGTTTCATGTTGTTTCCTCCTTCTTTCTGGTGAGATATCCTTCTAAAATCAAAGCGGCCGCTACTGCATCCACAGTTTCCTTGTGCTGCTTCATCCGCTTGCCCGAGGCGTGGAGGATGCCGTGGGCCTCCACCGTGGTGCGGCGCTCATCCCAGAGCACCGGCTTGAGGCCGCAGACCTCCTCCAGCCGGGCGGCAAAGGCCCGGTAGAGCTCCGCCCGGGGCCCCTCGGTGCCGTCCATGTTCCGGGGGAAGCCCATTACCAGCTCGTCCACACTGTGCTCTTTCGCAAGGCGGGCCAGCTCCTCCGCCACCACCCCCTCCTTCCGGCTCTGGATCACCGTGGTGTAGCCGGCCAGCAGGCCGGTGGGATCGGAGATTGCCACTCCGGTGCGGGCATCGCCGTAATCGATGGCCATAATACGCAAATCTACCACTCCTTTTCCATACCACTATAGCGTACTTTTTGGGAAAAAACAAGGAAAAAGCGCTTGACTTCCCATATGAGCTGTGATAGACTTGATACACCTATGAAAAAGGGCTCTTTTTTTGTGCGCATTTTTACGGTGTGATGACGTACAAAACCCTTCCCTCACTGTGAGGACATAGGGAGGCAAGCATGCCGAATCCGCACCGTGACGTAACATAGTGGGCGCAGTCTATGCGCCTTTACGTTGCTGGATTCGGCCCAAGGGCTGTGTCCAGCTTTTTTGCTGCGCGCGGTCAAACAATGAAGGAGGTGCCGAACATGGCGAAGGCCGGCAACCGGGTGAAGATCACTCTGCGCTGCTCCGAGTGCAAGCAGCGGAACTACAACACCAACAAGAACAAGAAGAACACTCCCGACCGTCTGGAATTGAACAAGTACTGCCCCTTCTGCAGGAAGCACACGGTTCATAACGAAACCAAGTAATGAGTGCTGCTATGGCTCAGAAGAAAGAAGGGTTAAACGGAATGTCTGAAAACGAGAAGCTCGAGCAGGCCGCCGACCAGGCTGCCGACAAGCCCGCGAAAACCGATAAGAAAAAGGACGCCAAGGCCGATAAGAAAAAGCCCGGCGTGTTCGCTCGCATCGGCAAGTGGTTCAAGGATATGAGGAGCGAGCTGAAGAAGGTCCAGTGGCCCACCCGCAAGCAGACCGTCAACAACACCGTCATCGTGATCATCTGCTGCATTATCGTTGGCATCTGTATCTGGCTGTTCGATGCCCTCGCCGGCGCCGTGATTACCGCCCTGCTGGATCTCTTCGGTAAGGGTTAAGGTGCGACATGGCTGACAATGCGAAGTGGTATGTGGTTCATACCTATTCCGGCTATGAGAACACCGTGGCCGCCAGTATCGAGAAGGCCGTGGAGAACCGCGGCCTGCGTGACCTGATTCAGGAGGTCAGCATCCCCCTGGAGACGGTCACCGAGATCACGGATAACGGCCCAAAAACCGTGGAGCGCAAGGTCTTCCCCGGCTACGTGCTGGTGAAGATGGTGATGACCGACGACACGTGGCATCTGGTGCGCAACATCCGCGGCGCAACCGGCTTTGTCGGCTCCGGCAACAAGGCCATCCCCCTGACGGACGAGGAGATCGCCGCCCTGGGCGTGGAAAAGCGCGAGGTGGTGGTCGGCTATCAGGTGGGCGACAACGTCAAAATCACCGACGGTGCTCTGGAGTCCTTCCTGGGCACGGTCGAGGAGATCGACCTGGACCGCAGCAAGGTCCGGGTGGTGGTCTCCATGTTCGGCCGCGAAACCCCCGTCGAGCTTGAGCTGGACCAGGTAGAACCTGTCCAGGACTGAGCTCCGGGCCGGGCGGCCCATTCCCCGCACGTGGGAGGGACTGCACCGCAGTTCCGCTTCCAACCACATTTATCGTAGGAGGTGCTGTTTCAAATGGCACAGAAAATTACTGGTTATGTGAAACTTCAGATTCCCGCGGGCAAGGCGACTCCCGCGCCCCCCGTCGGTCCCGCCCTCGGTCAGCACGGCATCAACATCGCCGCGTTCACCAAGGAGTTCAACGAGCGCACCAAGAACGACGTGGGCCTGATCATCCCCGTGGTGATCACCGTCTACGCCGACCGCTCCTTTACCTTCATCACCAAGACTCCCCCCGCCGCCGTTCTCATCAAGAAGGCGTGCAACATCGAGTCCGGCTCCGGTGTGCCCAACAAGACCAAGGTGGCCACCATCAGCAAGGAGGATGTCCGCAAGATCGCCGAGACCAAGATGCCTGACCTGAACGCGGCCAGCATCGAGGCGGCCATGAGCATGATCGCCGGCACCGCCCGCTCCATGGGCATCGTCGTGGGCGACTAAGGCGAAGGAGGGAAAGAGCAATGTTTAGAGGCAAGAAATACCAGGAGAGCGCCAAGCTGATCGACAAGGCCGCTCTGTATGATACCGCTGAGGCCATGGAGCTGGTCGTGAAGACCGCCCCCGCCAAGTTCGACGAGACTGTCGAGCTCCACGTGAAGCTGGGCGTTGACTCCCGTCACGCCGACCAGCAGGTGCGCGGCGCCATCGTCCTCCCCCACGGCACCGGCAAGACCCAGCGCGTGCTGGTCTTCGCCAAGGGCGACAAGGCCGAGGCCGCCAAGGCCGCCGGCGCCGACTTCGTGGGCGAGATGGACCTGGTGGAGAAGATCCAGAAGGAGAACTGGTTCGACTACGATGTGGTCGTGGCTTCTCCCGACATGATGGGTGTTGTGGGCCGTCTGGGTAAGGTTCTGGGCCCCAAGGGCCTGATGCCCTCCCCCAAGGCCGGCACCGTCACCCCCGACGTGGCCAAGGCCGTCACCGAGATCAAGGCCGGTAAGGTGGAGTACCGTCTGGACAAGACCAATATCATCCACTGCCCCATCGGCAAGGTCTCCTTCGGCGCCGAGAAGCTCACCGAGAACTTCAACGCTCTGATGGGCGCCATTGTCAAGGCTAAGCCTTCCGCCGCCAAGGGTCAGTACATCCGCTCCTGCGTGTGTGCTTCCACCATGGGCCCCGGCGTGAAGATCAATTCCGCGAAGCTGATGTAATAAGAAGCGCGGAGGCCCGGCAGCAGGGCAACAGAGAACTGCGTAGACCGAAAAACAGGCTGGCCGCAGGCCAGCGGCATTTTCGGCGGAGCAGTGAGCAGTTGCCCGTCGCGGAGGGCGCGCAGCGTGACAG
>ERZ1106950.1495-NODE-1495-length-14894-cov-6.297459_pt1 | contig 14894 bp, 13 predicted proteins | sample MGYA00403675_ERZ1106950 | MGnify/ENA primary metagenome ERZ1106950 (study PRJEB35170, sample SAMEA104062410) | human gut metagenome | biome: human gut; feature: human-associated habitat; material: faeces | place: Denmark | collected 2012-06-13 ... | reverse complement strand
TTCAATTTTTTATGTGTCCAGAATTCTGGGTACATATCATACGCATCCTCCGTTTTCGTTTCTCCAGGGCGGCTATGCCGCCCTTTTCTTTTTGAAATAATCCGGGATTTTGCGGGCAGATGAAGGTGTTTTCGGCATTGTATTTACGGGGGAAGGAGCGTAGAGCAAGCACAGCCAGTGAGTACCCACTGGCGGATTTTTGATTTAGGGGGGACCCCTGCCCCTAAATCAAAAATTGCTTGCTGGGATAGTCCCAGACCCTTATGGAAACGGAGGCGGCGCAGCATGGTAAACCGAAAGCGGAATATCCAGATGAAGTTTTGGGTGACAGAGGAGGAAAAGCGGCTCATTGAGGAGAAAATGGCCCAGCTCCACACAAAGCGGATCGGCGCCTATCTCCGCAAGATGGCGATTGATGGATACATCATCCAGGTGGACACCACCGACATCAAGGAGATGACCTACGCTCTCTCCGCCATCGGCCGGAACATCAACCAGATTGCCAAGCGGTTGAACGCCGGCGGCCCCGCCTACCAGGCCGACATGGAGGAGATCCGGGAGAGGATGGACCAGATATGGCAGTTACAAAGACGCATCCTATTAAGTCAACGCTGAAAGCGGCCATCGACTATATCTGCAATCCCGACAAGACGGACGGGAAGCTGCTGGTGTCCTCCTTCGGCTGCTCCGCCGAGACCGCCGACATTGAATTTTCTTGGACCCGCCGCCATGCCATCGACAAGGGCACGAACCTGGGCCGGCACCTCATCCAGGCGTTTGAACCTGGGGAGGTCACGCCGGAGGAAGCCCACCGGATCGGCATGGAGTTGGCGCGGGAGGTCCTGGGCGGCAAGTATGAATTTGTCCTCACCACCCACATAGACAAAGACCATGTTCATAATCACCTGATTTTCAATGCGGTCAGTTTCCAGGACCACCGACACTATCACTCCAACAAGCGGAGCTACCATGAGATCCGCCGCGCCAGCGACCGCATCTGTAAAGAACACGGCCTGTCCGTCATCGCCCCCGGCCGGGACAAGGGCAAGAGCTACATCGAGCACCAGGCGGAACAGAACGGCACCAGCTACAAGGCGAAGCTGCGTGCCGCCATTGACCGGCTCCTGCCTGGCTGCTCCGACCTGGAGGACCTGCTCCGCCGCCTCCAGCGGGAAGGGTATGAACTGAAACGGAGCAAGTATATATCCGCCAGGGCTCCGGGTCAGGAACGGTTTACCCGACTGAAAACCCTGGGCGCCGACTACGCCGAGGAGGCCCTGACCGCCCGGATTGCCGGAAAGCCCAGGCCCTCTCGTCAGCCGCAGCAACACACCGGGAAGCCCAGCCTGCTCATCGACATCCAGAACAATCTCAAAGCCCAGCAGAGCGCCGGCTACAAACACTGGGCGACCATCGAGAATTTGAAGCGGGCCGCGGAGACACTGAACTTCCTGACTGAACATGGGATCTCCAGCTATGAAGAGCTGTCCGAGCGTTGCGACGGGGCGGCGGCCGCCACCGCCAGGGTAAAGGCGGACCTCCGGGCAACGGAGAAGGAAATGGAGCGGTTGACCCTCACCATGAAGCACGCCGCCACCTACCGCCAGCTCCGTCCCCTGTATGAGGAATACCGCCAGTCCAGGGACAAGGAGAAATTCCTCCGGGGGCATGAGGGGGAAATCATCCTGTTTGAGGCGGCGGCAAGGGAACTGAAACGCCTGGACGCCGTACCCCTGCCCGCCACCAAACGGCTCCGGGCCGAGATGGACGAGCTCACCGCCAGGAAGTCCGCCCTGCAAACAGAACTTCGGAAGGTACTACGAGAGGAAAAGAAATTTGATATGCTCCGTAGGAATGTAGATCTATTACTACCCTCACATAAAACTCTTGAAAAAAGCAAGGAATATATATTGTAAATATTTGCTTTGATACTTGTCGTCTGCTATAGCACATGCTATAATTTTAAATAATGGAGGTGTACTCACATGTCCTTTTCTGAAATTTTAAAATCTATCCGAAAGCAAAAAAAATATACTCAAGAGCAGTTTGCCAGAGAACTAAATGTGAGTTTCTCCACAATAAATCGATGGGAAAATGGACGTACTGAGCCTAGTGTATTGGCAAAAATGCGACTTCTCGAATATTGCAAAAAGAATGGTATCGAGGAAATGATCATAATGGAACTCAGTAAATACTAACTGCTTTATTCGATTCTGATTGCAATTTGGAAAGGAGACGCTACCATGGCGAGGGCAGATTTGTTGAAAAAGCTATTTAGTAGCTTTAATAATAATGATAGAGAATTATTTTTGAAAACGGCTCATGAGATTATTGCGGATGAGCGAAAAAAGAACCATGCAATTTTAGCAGATGACTTGGAAATGGTTCTTAACGGTGCACAGAAGAGTTTTGGACACTCGATGTCCACAATGAAACCCACATATTTGTCCAAATCAGGCAAAGAAGAACGGCTAGTTGAGATTATATATCCCGATAAATATTTTGATGATGTTATTCTTCCACAAGAAAAAATGCTTCAACTGTCGGAAGTGATAAAAGAATTTCAGAATTGGGATGTCTTAATTAGCAACGGAGTTGCACCAATAAATAAACTACTTTTTTATGGCCCTCCTGGCTGTGGAAAGACATTGTGCGCAAATGTGCTTGCGGCTGAAATTGGAATTCCATTAATGTATGTAAGATTTGACGCATTGGTATCGTCGTATTTGGGAGAAACCGCTAGTAATATTAGAAAAGTTTTTGATCTGGCAAAAAGCGATAGTTTCGTGATATTGTTTGATGAGTTTGATGCGATAGGCAGAAGTAGGAGCGACACAAGTGAGCACGGCGAAATCAAACGAGTGGTCAATACTTTTTTACAGCAAATTGATTGCTTTAGGGGACGTTCAATTATTGTTGCTGCAACAAACTTTGAACAGTCCTTGGATTATGCAATCTGGCGCAGATTTGATGATACGATTAAATTTGATTTGCCGTCAAACGAAGAAAAGCTAAACCTTTTTATTTTGCGGCTAAAACAATTTAATGGGCCAGCGCATGTATTCAAGTCCTTTTTGAATGAAACCAATTCGTTTTCTTATGCGGATGTCGAAAATATATGTAAAACAATAATGCGAGGGTGCATCCTTAATGGGAAACGAACATATAGCAAAAAAGACATTGAATTTGCAGTCGAAAAACAAAAGAAATTAGTTTCTTTGAGAAGAAGCCAATATTAACTAAGGGGGTTATGAGATGGCAAATTATGATCATATTCAAATTGAGCGTCAAGAGACCGTCTCTACCTACCGCGGTCGGCCTAACCCTGCAGCCCCAAAACCTCCAGTTCGTGATAGAAAGCGGCATGGGCAAAAATTATCAGAAGAAATCTCTCAAGCATCAAAAAATGTTCTTGATTCCAGAAAGAACATTGGAATTCAAACAGATAAACTGATGGTGTTGGAACTATCTGGAGAAGCTTTATCGGGTGACCTTCTGGAACTGCTAATTAATAAATTTAGGTTGTCTCTAGTTGAAGAAACGGCAGAACCTGGGTCAAATCAATCGAAATTGATAGTGCAATTTGAGGATCAAGAGGCAATAGCCCAATTTAATGCCGAACGCGCTCTTTGGGAAGACGATTTACCCGATGAAGTTCTTTTAACGCATGCACAACGCCGTAATTTGTTTTCCTGTATAGATGCTGTCCGAAGTTTAACTCCTGAGGATAGAATGGGACCACATCTTAAAGATTTTATAAAGGCGATCCCAAAAGACATGGGGTTTTTTATAGTTAATATTGATGTCTGGTATAATAACAATCCTTCGGAAATATTATCGACTGAGAGGCAAATCCGAAGCGTTTTAGGCACTCAAGGCAGTCAATTGTTAGGTGATCTGTTTGCGATTTCTGGTTTGCTACTGGGGCGCGCCAAGGTTAATGAGTTTTCCTTAAATGCACTGCTTAGCATGGATATTATATCCTCAATTGAATTGCCTGCAGAGATAGTTACCCAGGAGCCCCACGAACTTTATCAATATGATTATGTCCCTATTGTAAATGATACACTTGACGAAACGGCGCCGCTTGCTACTGTGCTGGATTCTGGTATTTTTACAGGAAATCCTTTGCTTAAATCTGTAGTCGTTGCAGAAGAAGATTTTGATACTACGGAACACACCACGGCAGATATGAACGGTCATGGAACTGGTGTTGCTGGTATTGTAGTGTATGGTGACTTTTCCACCCCCGACGAAAGCAGAATTTTTACACCCTTAGTACGAATCTGTAGTGCTAAAATCATGCATGATGAAGATGGCGATCCCTATTTCCGAGAAGATGTTCGTCCTGAAAAACTTGTTAGAGATGCTATTGTATATTTCTATGAAACGTATGGATGCCGCATCTTTAATCTTTCGGCGGGCGATGCAGGTAGCATGTATAATGGCGGACGCCAATTGAGTTGGGCGAGCATGTTGGATGATCTAGCACGGGAATTAGATATTGTAATTATTGTGAGCGCCGGAAATGTTTCCGATCCTGAAATACCAGAATTTGAATCCCGAGAAAAAGCGATGGAAAAAGTTCGCGATCAGCTATTTGCTCAAGACCATCGTCTAATTGATCCTGCTACTTCTGCTCTTAGCGTTACCGTCGGATCAATATCACGTTCTTCTGAGCCAGCAGTTTTACGAGGTACTGGAATTAATCCCATCTCTGTAGGTTTAAAAGACTATCCCTCGGTATTTACAAGAATCGGAAAAGGTGTCAACAAATCTATTAAGCCTGATTTTGTTGATTACGGAGGTAATTTTTCACTTCGACAAATATCGAGAGGGGCCAGCCGGTGGCTAAAGACAGATCAGAATCTTATGGAACCTACTTTGAACCATACTAATGATCGAGTCTTTAAAGGATATTGTGGAACAAGCTTTGCTGCTCCACACGTTACTCATATTGCAGCCCGACTAGAACGCATTTTGGAAGTTCAAATTGATGGAAGGCCTTCAGCAAATTTAATTCGAGCGATGCTTGCAAATTCAGCCAAGTGTTCTAATGATATGCAAACCTGGGGTGAAATGTCGAAAGACGCAGATTATACTGGAAAAGATAATCCAAAACATGATCGATTTATGCGTTTATACGGGTATGGGAAAATTTCAGAACAGATACTTACTTCGACGGATAACCATGTTACACTTTTTGCAGAAGATAGACTTCCATTACGAGATTTTCACCTTTATAAGATACCTGTCCCCAAACAGTTTCTCAAAGTTCGAGCGGCAAAATCGATTACTGTTAGTTTGGCATATAACCCTGTAACAAGAATAAGCAGGAAAGAATACTTAGCCAATAATTTGTGGATTGAGATTTTTCGTAGGATTGATGAGGATACGCTAATCAAATATAAGGCCAAAAGAGAAGCTGGTACAGATACAGAAGATGATTTTAAGAAGTTTCCTGATAAATACAAAATTAAAGACTTTATCCCTGGTTATGATACTGTACAGAAATCAACCCTGCAACAGAGACGTTGGCAAAAGGGTCCTACGGGCGGTGCTGACCTCCTATGGCCTGGTAATGATGAACCATATATATACATATTAATATCGGGCAAGGAGCGGTTTAAATATGCTCAACAAGAGCAGCCTCAATCTTATGCATTATGCGTAACTTTTGCATATGAGTCTGAAGAAAACATCGATTTGTATAACCAATTACGTAATAATGTAAAATTGAAAGCTGTGGAAAGAGAACGGGACAAAGTTCAGCCAAGAATCAAAATATAAAAAAGGGCTCGCCGCCACCGGACAACATCCGATGGCGACGAGCCTTTCTGTTTGAAAAAGGTGAAATACCAACGTTTTCCCTGTGCAGAAATGCCTTGCCGCCCCACATGGGAAATCATACTGCCCCTACACGGAAAAGCCGCCACAGGCAGTTTTCCGTCCTGTTTTCAACCCCTATTCCCACACTTTTTCGAGCGTGCGGACTGGTAATGGGGGCAGGAGATAAGAACCACCCGGAAGCTCTGCTTGCAGGGGTGGGCGCAGCCCTTGCAGATCTTGTTATACTTGCGGCGGCCGTCCTCGCCCAGGAAGAAAGCCCATTCCATCCGCCACTTCTTGCTCCGGCTCATAGGTCATGCTCCGGGGGCTTCTTTTGGTGGGCCTTATCCGGGGGCTTGCGCTCACCGCACTCCTTTTTCGCCTCTGCCAGCCGTTCCCGGATGGAGGGGCGTTTCTCCGGAGAGGTCCGGCGCACCTCACCCTTCGCCGCCTCCAGCTCCTCGCCCTTGCGGCCGTTGTTGATGACCCCATCAATCATCCCGTAGTCGTCCTCCACGGTCATCTCTGCGGTGCGAAGGGGGTTCTCCGACTCCACCGACAGGGCAATAATCTGCCCGTTCAGGTTGATGAACTGCTCCGGCTGCTTGAAATGTTCCGTGTACTTCTGCGCCAGTTCCGGGGGCAGCGAAGTGAAGTTCTCCTCACCCAGGCCCACCACCAGGAAGGTGCCGGCCATGATGTCATAGAGGTTGCCCTCCCCATCCCGCAGGCCACGGTTCAGCTCCAGACCGATCAGCTTGCCCTCATCGTTGCAGACCAGCCCCACAGGGTCAGAGAAAGGATAGGTGGCGGCAATGTCGCCGCCCACCTCCGCTTGCAGCGAGTGAAGGCCGGGGTCGATCTCCTTCAGGTAGGGCTCTTTCCTTGGTTCTACCACCAGGACGGTCATCTTCTCCGGCGCGGCGTGCTCCTGGGCTTCCTCATTGCGGATAGCAAAAGTGCGGGAACCATTGCCCATGATGAGGTACTTCCCATCGTCAGACTGATGGTGGAAGCCGTACCCGGCCGCCTCCATCTGCTCCCGGCTCATATCCGTCACATAGAAGGTGCCCCTGGGGGGCCGCACCGTTTCGCCGGTCTCCAGGGCATCCGGGGAGGGCTCCGGGGGCTTGCCGGACAGCTCCGCCTCATATTCCCGGCCCGCCTGCTCCGCAAAGGCCAGCATCTCGTCCGCATGGGACTTGTCCGGGTTCTCCAGTGCCGCTTTGATTACAGCCTGATCAAAGTCAAGAAATTCCTCATACCCGGTGGCGTCTTTGAACTTTTCGATCTCCGAAGGCAGATAGTCCTCCTGGGTCTGCCCCAGGGCGGCCAGCTTCTCATCCAGGGCGGAAATGCGGCCGGCCATCAAGTTTTCGTAAATTTCCTCCCTCGCCGCGTGCTCCTCCGGGTGCTCGGCGGCGTACTGTGGGTCGTGCTGACGGAAAAACTCGTCCATATCGTAGGCAATGTCCATCGCCCACTCGGATTTTTCGTCCTCGGTCAACTCCTCCGCATCCTGGAAGGTCATCACCCGGTATTCCTCCGGGATACTGCCGTGTTCGCCATCGTAATATTCATGGAAGGTGTCCCCGGTATCCCGCACATAGCCGAAGTCGGTAAATTCGCCGCCCTCCTCCAGGGCGACGTCCCGGCCGTAGGCCTCATAGTCGATGTAGTTCCGCAGGTGCTCCGGCACCTGCATGGCGTCCAGCTCCTCAATGTAATACCGGCCCAGGTCGTCATGGTCGTGGATGTCGGGGTAAATATCATAGCAGTCCAGGTTCTCGGTCAGGTTGATGATCTCCTGCAAGCTGCCGGAATGGTCGCCGATCTCCATAGCCGCCTGGAACTGCTCGTACTCGATCTGACTCATCTCGTCCAGCTTGGAGGCCAGGTAGTTGAGCTCGTCCAGGTTCTCATACTCGCCCAGCTTGTCATAGAGGCCGTCCACATAGCAGTCGTAGTCGGTGATGAACCACTCCTCATAGGGCTGCCCGAAGTCGTCCTTGGAGCCAATGCCGATCCGCTCAAACACCTTTTGCAGCTCCTCCGCCGTGGTGGGGAACTTCACCCATTCGCCCATCAGGGAGCCCTCGTTGTACTTACCCAGGTTGGTGATGAAGGCGGCGAAAGGATAGTCCTTATCATGTTCATAATGGGGCATATATGCACCTCCTTACAGTTCCGGCTCGGACTTCCCCTTGTGAGGCGCCGGCGCCTTGTTTTTCCCCATGCACTCCTGCTTGCTCTGCTCCAGCCGTTCCTTGATGGAGGGTTTCCGGTCCGCCTGCTTCTCCTGGGGGCGGTCATGCTGCCACTCGTCCCCGGACAGCGTTAAATAGCCCCTGCTGGTAAAACAGCCCTGTTCCTCCTGCATGGCGTACTTGCCGAAGGGCGCCGGGTCAATGGCGTCCAGCAGCTCCGGGGACAGAAGAACATCCAGGTGCTGCGCCAGATAGCGCCAGCCCACATCCTCCGCCTTGCTGATGTTGGACTCCAGAATGAAATACTCGGTATTGGCGGGAAATTCCCGGAACTGCTCCAGGGAGGTCAGACGATAGGGAGACTCCTGGACAGCGGCCAGAAGGTTCCGGTCCTCCTGGGAGAGAGCGACCAAAGCCCGAAGTGCCGCCTCCTGCTCCGCAGAGCTCCCCTCATGGGGGAGCATCGCTTTCAGATCGTTCAGGGAAATATCAGATTTACTTTTTGCCATTCACGCCCTCCTTCCGCTTGGGGAACTCCAGCTTGAAGCGGACATACTTCTCGCCGGTGTCATCCAGCACCACCACCGCGTCATAGGTGGAGCCCTTCTTTTCAGACCACATCCTCTTGACGGAGGTGCGGCCCTTCTTCAGCAGGTCGCCGGCCATCTTCTTGGTCAGCTCCTTCTTGCGGGAGGTCCAGAAACGGTCATCCTTCCACAACACAAACTGACAGGAGCGGTCGGAGCAGTAAAAATTCTTCTTGCCTTCATACACCGGCTTGCCACAACGGGGGCACAAGCCCACGGCCTCGCGTTCCGGGGCGAACAGCTTCTGGCCCTCCTCGGAGATGTGGGAATACTGTTTCACCAGTTCCCGCGCCATCCCGGTGATCCCCACCAGGAACTCGGCGGGGTCCGCCTCGCCTCTGGCAATGCCGGTCAGTTTCTGTTCCCACTCCGCCGTGAGCATGGGAGAGGTCAGGGTGTCCGGCAGGACGGTGACCAGGTTGATCCCCGCTTTGGTGGGAATAAGGCTTTTGCCTTTACGCTCCACAAACCCGGCCGCCACCAGCTTCTCCAGGATCGCCGCCCTGGTGGCCGGGGTTCCCAGCCCCTTGCGCTCGGCATCGTCCGGGATCTCCTCCTTGCCGGCGTTCTCCATAGCCGACAGAAGGGTGTCCTCCGTGTACGCCTTGGGCGGGGCGGTGAAGTGTTCGGTAACAGCGGCCTCCACCTGGTCAAAGGTCTGCCCCTCGGTGAAGTCCGGCAGGGCAGCGGGTTCTTCCTCGCCCTCCGGCTTCTCCTTCAGGGAGGCTCGGAAAATGCGGTCAATGTCCTTCCATCCCAGGGACAGCACATGGCGGCCCTTGGCGGTGAAGGTATACCCGCCACACTCAAAAGTCGCCGTGACCGCCTCGTACACATACGGCTCCGCCGCCGCGCACAGCAGCTCCCGGCAGACCAGCAGGAGAAGGTTCCGCTCGCCCACGGGCAGGGCAGACAGGTCCGCCTTCTCCAGCTCCAGGGTGGGGATGATGGCGTGGTGGTCGGACACCTTCCCATCATTCACCAGCAGGGTCACATCCGGGAAGAACTCGGCGCATCCATCAAAGGGCGGCACCTTGGCCGCCAGGTGGAGGACCGTCGAAGCGGTCTCCGCCATGTCAGCGGTCAAATACCGGCTGTCCGTCCGGGGATAGGTCAGCAACTTCTTCTCGTAGAGGGATTGCGCGTAGTCCAGAGTCTGTTTGGCCGTGTAGCCGAACAGGCGGTTGGCCTCCCGCTGGAGGGTGGTCAGGTCGTAGAGCTTGGGCGGCGCCTCCTTCTTCTGTTCACGGGTAACAGCGGCGCAGACCGCCGGGCCAGCGGCGCAGGCCGCCCGCAGGGTCTCCGCATCCTCCGGGGCGGAAATCTTCTCCGACACCGCCTCGGCTCCGTCCAGGGTCAGGCGCACATGGTGGTACTTCTCCTTCTTGAAGCTGGTGATCTTCCAGTCCCGATCCACCAGCATGGCAAGGGTAGGCGTCTGGACACGCCCCACATTCAGGGTGCGGTGGTAGATGACAGAAAAAAGTCTTGTGGCGTTGATCCCGATGAGCCAGTCCGCTTTCTGGCGGCAAAGGGCGGACTGGTACAGCGGATCATACTCCGCGCCGGGGCGCAGATCGTTGAAGCCCTCCCGGATGACCGCATCCTCCATCGAGGAGATCCACAGCCGGGAGAAGGGCTTGGTGCAGCCCGCCATCTCATAGACCAGCCGGAAAATGAGCTCACCCTCCCTCCCGGCATCACAGGCGTTGACCAGCTCGGTGACATTCTCCCGATCCATGAGACGCTTCAAGTTCTGGAAGGCGTCCTCCTTGTCCTTCACCAGCACATAGCGGAAGGGCTCCGGCAGGATAGGCAGGTCATCATACCGCCATTTCTTGTAGTTGGGGTCATAGCCCGCCGCGTCCATCGGGGACACCAGATGGCCCACACACCAGCTCACCAGGTAGCCGTTCCCCTCAAAACAGCCGTCGGCCCTGGATGTGACACCCAGGGCCGACGCGATGGATTTTGCAACACTCGGTTTCTCGCAAATCACCAGCTTCATTTCGTTTCCTCCGTTTCTTCTTCCTGTTCCGGTTCGTCCTCGTTGATGTAGTCCTCCTCGTCCTCAAAATCATAGTCGTCCGGGTCCGCGCTGGCCTTGGCCGCCTGCTTAGGTTTGATGAACTTGATGTAGGCGAAGGCTCCGCCGCCGCCCAGCACCAGCAGCACCAGGACCAGCGCCAGGGCGCCGCCACCGCCGGACTCCTCCTCCGGCTCCGGTTCGGGTTCAACCTCCGGTTCCACACCGGCGCACTCGCTCATGTTGACAGAGCAGACCGGGCAGGAGGTATTCACCTTCACCGCCCCGGCCTGGCACTTCTCGGTACAGGTGCAGACCGCGAGTTCCTCCTCCTGGGTTTCTCCATCTTCCATCAGGGCCATGAGGTCCGCCTCATCCACCTGGTTGAGAAAGTGAACGGCGGTCTCCGCGTCCTCGTTCGCCCGGTCGATCAGGATATAGAAATAGTTGCCCGCTTTGGTGGTGACCGTGATGAGCTGCTTGTCGCCGTAGAAATCGTCCACCAAGGTTGCGTTGCCCTCCGGGGTCAGGGGCTGCCCCTCCGGCTCCATGCCCCCGGTGGTCTCCTCCGTAGGCCCGGCCTCCTCGGCCGGTTCCGTCGTTTCCGGTTCGGCAGTTTCCGTGTAATAGGGTTCTCCGTCCCCGCCGCCGGCAGAGGCCGGCACCGCAAAAGCCGTGGTACAGAGCACCACGGCCAGCATGGCCGTAAACAGGCGGATAATCTTTTTACTCCTCATTTTCGCTGTCCTCCATATCTCCCTCGCCGGGGTCAGCCGCGGCCTCCGCCTCCATCATGCCATCCGGCAGGGTGATGAGGCCGCTGGCGTAGGCCTTCAGGAAGGCCGTCAGCTCCCGGTTGTCCATCTTCACCGCCTTGACCATGCGGACGATCTCCAGGTTCTCCTCCTCGGTGAGCTGAGCCTCCAGGGTGCGGAGGCGCTTCTGCTGTTCGGAGATCTTCTCCTTGGTCTTTTCAATGTCGCGGCGGATCTTCTCAACAGTTGCCATGTTCGCAAAACTCCTTTCCAAATCGTTCTTTCCATGAGTAATTCCGGCCCAGGCCCTGGACCGTTTTCAAATTAGGGCGGGCGTTGTCCTCCAGGGCAATGGCCCGCCGAAACAGGTCCGGGTGGTGGTCCCGCAGATAGATGATCTCCTCCGCCCGCATACTGGGGCAGAAGAAGCAGGAGGACTTGCCCGGCTGGGGCAGGCCCGCATCTTCAATGGCTTGCAGGCAGGCCGCCCGGTCCCAGCCCCATTCCATCAGGGGATACCACTTGCTGTACTTTTGATCGGCCAGGTCGCCCAGCAGCACCTTGTCGCTGCGGTAGCTCTCGCCGGCATCGTAGCCGATGAACTTCACCACCCGCTTTCCAGCCGCCCACACCTTGCGGCAGGGCGGGTAGCGGTTGCAGAACTTGTCCTGCGGCCCTATTTTGTGTTTCAGGGAACACCGCTTGAAGCCGTAGGCCATAGAGGGCAGGGTGCCGCTCTGCAAGCGCTCCTGCTCCAGGGTCAGCCGCTTTCCGTCCCGCGTGGTCTTGTAGACCCTGGTGATGGGCGGCATCCCGTGGTCCTTCAGCCAGCGGTCCATGACATCCAGGTAGGCATAGGTGTGGGGATGTTCCGCCCCTGTATCCGCAAAGAGGATCAGGTCCACCGGGATGTGGTGCTGGTGAAGGCCGACTAAAAGGGCGGTGCTGTTGGCGCCGCCCCCGTAGGAAACCATATTGATGTCTGTTTCACCTCCCGTCAGTTGTACGGCGGCCGGCCGTAGGCGTAGAAATGGGATTGCCAGTAGCTGGTATTCAAGTTCGTGTAAGAGATGGGATCTCCGCAGTGCAGCATCATATTGTCGCCCACATAAATGCCCACATGGGAAACACCTGGGGTGTCGTAGGTCCCCACGAAAAACACCAGGTCGCCCGGCTGGGGATCGGATACCGGGGTGGAAATGTTGTAGAGCCCCTGGGCGCCCAGCCGCCCGGTGTTGCACAGGCCGCTGTTGGTCAGCACATAGCTCACGAAGCCGGAGCAGTCAAAGGAGGTCTCCGGGCTGGAGCCGCCCCACACATAGGGATACCCCAGGTATTTCTCCGCCTCGGTGATGAGGGTGGCAAACCGTTCATCCGTCAGGTACTCGGCGGGGATGTCCCAGGCCGTGGGCGGGTTCTCGATGTACTTACCCACATACCCGGAGGACGGAAACAGGTCCGGCCGGTTGCCCAGGGTAGACATATACAGGGCGTACATGGAGAGCTGGTCCTCGCCCATGATGTAGACCGGCACATGGGAGAGGTCGAAATTTTCCAGCGTCACGGTGCAGATATACCAGGTGTAGGGCACCCGGACCGTATAGGGGTTACCCTCGCTGTCCGTCCGGGTCTCGGTGCGGTAGCGGGTCTCCGTCGTGACCGTTTCGGTGAGGATGTACTGCTTTTCAAACAGCATCTCCAGATCCCCTTGCACCTCGTCCAGCGTGAACACCCCCTCATGGAGGGCGGACAGGATAGACAGCAGCACATAGGGGTCATGTTCGATCTCATCCAGGTCAAAGTGGTACTCGTCATAGTCGTGGGTGCTCTCATAGGTGTCCAGGTACTCTTGCAGCTCCGCCTCCATCTCACAGTAGGCGGCCTCGGCCCCGGTCAGGTCCGCGTCCTCCGAGAGATAGGAGGAGCCCACCAGGCCGGAGGTGCCGCCCCCAAACATGGAGGTGCAGGATTGCATCAGGCCCATAATCAGCATAAGCATCAGCCCGATCCCGCCCACGATAAGAAGGGTGTGCTTGTTCTTCGTGACAAAGCCGCCCAGCTTCTGGGCAACGGTCCCGCCGCCCTTCTTTGCAGCGGAGGCGGTAGTTCCAGCCGCCTTGCCCGCGGCCTGAGTCGCGCCAGCCCCTGCCCGGTGCGCGGCGGCATACTGCTTTTGCAGGCGCTTCTTCTGCCACAGGCGGGAGATGGGATTGCTGGACGCAAGCTGGGGGTTCTCCATGACCGACTTCTGCCAATGGAAATCGGCGTTGGCCTTGACCGCCGCCTGCTCCGCCCGCTTCACATCCCGCCAGGGTTTCAGCTTGCGGTCCGCCCTGGCCTGATGGATACGCCGGCTGCCGTAGCCCACGGCCTTCTCGATCTGCCGCTCCCCCAGGTGCCCCGCCTGGACGCCGGAGTTCTCGCCCTCCACCTTGCTCACCTCGCCGTGGATGGTGGATTTCAGTTCCTGGACCGGCCGGGATAAGGGATTGCCGTGTTCCTTTCCAGGCGGTTTCACAGGGACAGCGGCTTTCGCCGCGTCCAGCTTGTCTGCCGCCTTGTCCGACTTGCGGATGGCCTTTTTCAGCTCTGGCGCCGCCCGTTCCTCCTCGGAAAACTGCAAACGTGAGGAAGGGCGGTCCCTGGCCGCCTCCCCCTCCCGGAAGGTGTCGCGCCGCTTGCGCCGCGCCTTTTTCGTCTGGCGGCGTTCCACATGGCCCGCCGCCTCGTCCATGACCCGGCCCGCCGTTCCCGCCGCCTCATGGTCGGGGGCGTAGTCCTGCTCCGGGGGACGGTCCGAGATGTGGGTGGCCTCGCCGGTCACCAGGTTCACCGAGATGGCCCCGTCACGGGTCATCTTCTGGGCCTCCTTCTCGGAGGCTTTCCATTCCTGCATTTATCCGTCACCTCCTCCATAGGGGCAAATGCTGACGCAGGCCCCGGTCTCTATCATGGAAATGTAGTGAAAAATGGGATAAGCCTGGGGCGGGCAGACCGCGTTGCCCAGGGTTTTCAGCCGCAGGGCCCGGTCCTTCGTGTCCTCGGTGATCCGTGGGACGCCCTCCGGCTCGGCGGTCCAGAGGATACGGCCGTCCATCCCCGGGGGAAGCCCATGAGCCATTCCACCCAGTCTGGGTTCAGCGCCGCCTTCTCCGAGAGCGGTTTCTCCTGGTGGATGATCTGCGCCGACAGGTTGGTCATCGGGGATTTCTCCCGGAAGGCCTCCGGTTTCAGGGTGGATCGGTATCCCTCCGACGCCGCCGGGGTCAGGTAGTACACCGCCGCCGACAGGGACAGGCTCCAGATGGACCCGTCCCGGTTCTTCTTTCGGAAGATCCCATTGTCCGACAGGTACACATCCAGGTTGGCCGCGTCCTTGCAGGTGTTTTTGTCGGAGACAAGGGGCGTGGGAAACATCAGCCGCGACGATAAAAGTTCGCTGGCGCTCATGCCACGCGCCGACGCCGCAAGCCGGAAATACGAATGGGAG